>Ga0307991_1001113_pt1 | contig 19143 bp, 17 predicted proteins | sample EllFjometagen131_FD_203146 | JGI IMG/M metagenome (GOLD analysis project Ga0307991, IMG submission 203146) | Marine microbial communities from Ellis Fjord, Antarctic Ocean - #131 | ecosystem: Environmental > Aquatic > Marine > Unclassified | place: Southern Ocean | collected 2014-10-08 | reverse complement strand
CCAAATGTCGGGCAGATCGTCGCCATCGTCGTCCGAATCATTGCAGTCCGCCGTTCCGTCGCTGTCCGTGTCCGTATCCGCCACCCCGCAGCCGCATTGACCCGGGTCGGTCTTGCCCGGATCGCTCGGGCATTCGTCGCAGGCGTCCCCGACACCATCGCCATCCCCATCATCCTGAAGCGGGTTGTCCGAGAACGGGCAATTGTCATCGATGTTCAGCACCCCGTCGCCATCGCTGTCCATGACTTCGTAGGCACCCATGTCCACCGTGCCGGAAAAGCGCAGCTCGCCAGCCAGGTCGAAGGGAACGGGCTCGCCCGTATTTCCATCCCCGTCAAGGTCGCTCACGTCACTGGGAACGGACACATTGCTGCCGTTGTTGATACAATCCATCGCCCCGGGGTAATAGTCGTTGTCCGACCAGGTGCTTGCATCATCGTCCACGCCATCCGGATCGGCAAACAAAGGGTCTGTGTCCACATTTCCAGTGCCGTTGTTGAACCAGCTTTCGCCGGAGGCCCCTGCAATGTCGCTGTTGCTGATCACCGTTTGACCGACAGGATCGGTCCATGACGCATCCATCCATGAAAAAACCTCGGCCCCACCGCTCGACACCGTGTTGTCCCACAGGATGGCGTTGAGGATCTCGGCGCCGATGGATGTCTCGTACTGCCGGATGATATGGATCGTTCCGGCATCGAATGTGGCCGTGCCCGTGGTGGTGTTGCCCGTAATCGTGCAATTGACGACACGAGGATGGTTGTCCGTCAGGCCGGCGGTTCGCCCAAACCAGACGGCCCCGCCGAACTGGGCTGTGTTCCCTGAAATGAGGCAGTTGACAATCGTGGGCGCACAAAGGTCGCCAAAAGCATAGATGCCGCCGCCGCTTCCCACATCGCTGTCTTCTTCGGTGGTGTTTCCCGTTATGATGCAGTTGGCAATGGTGGGCGACCGTCTCGTCATGGTGATGCCGCCGCCGTCCCACTGCTTTCCGCCGGTGATGGTAAAACCGTCGATGACGGGATATCCCACATCGCTGTCAGGAAAGATAGTGGCCGGGCTTTCGATATTGAAGCACCGGGTCCTGCCATTCACATATGTCTGCAGATCGGCTTGCGCATCGACAATGGTCTCGTTGGTTTTCCAGTCGCGATCGGTCCATTGCGGGTCGTCGACACCTGCAGGAAAGCCGCCGTAGACACTGATCGCTTTGGTTATGGTGAGTCCGGCCCCATTTTCGCCCCACCCCTCCGGGGCAGGCGGCGTGTAGGTTCCTGCCTTGACCCAGATCCGGTCGAAATTTCTGAGCAGCGGGTTGTCTACGGCCGCTTCCATGGTTTTGAAGGCTTGGGCCCAAGTGGTACCGTCACCGGCGCTCGATACAGTTCCGTCCACATGCCAGGTTGCCGGTACATGAAAATATTCATCGACCCCCATATCAACCTTGTCAGTGCCATCCTCATCACCATCGATGACCCTGTTGTCGCCGTCAAGATCCGTCGTGATACCGACAGGCACATCTGTGGTCAATCCGGCATCGATACAAACGGAGGACAGCTGCAGATGAAAATCGTCGCTGGCCGGATCCACAAAGAGCGGATTCGTGTCAAGGTTCCAACTGCCGTCATCGAACCAGAGATTGCCGGTGCCCCGCTCCACATCGCTGGTGGTGACCGTGGGGGTAGCTCCATCAACATACATCCCCGGTGCTGACGAAGCATTCATCGTATTGCCCCAGATGATGCAGTTGGTGACCACGGACGCCGCATTGCTGTTCCAGATCCCGCTGCCGTTCCCGGTTACGTTGTTCTTGGATATGGTGCAATTCACAACCGTCGGTGCGGCACCGGCAGCATTGGCGATCCCGCCGCCATCATAGGCACTGTTTCCGTAGATCAAACAGTTTGCAATGGTCCCGGCACCAAGGGCGTAAATACCGCCGCCTTCCCAATCTGCTGTATTTCCTGTAACCACACAGTTAGTTATCGTGGAATCGGCGGCACTAATATAGACTCCGCCCCCCTTGTTGTCCAGGTTTGAACCGTTGGCATTTCCCCCGGCTATCGTAAAACCGTCAATGGTGATGTTTTCACTGACAAAGAAACAATGCACGGCAGAGCCCTGACCATTCACCGTCGTTTTGTTGGCAATCCAGTCTCTCTGCTGCATCGCTATCTCGGTACCGTCAAAGCCGCCGTAGATGTCGACCGCCTTAGCCACGGCGATTGTTTCCGTAATGTAATACGTACCCTCTTTTACCCAGATCTCATGGCCGGGCGAGGCTGTGGTGATGGCCTCCTGTATCGTCTGAAACGCCTGATTCCAGGACATGCCGTTTCCGCCCATACTTGCGTCAACGTACCAAACCGCTTTGTACTCGTCGGCGCCGATATCCACGGCACTGCCGACTATTCTCTTGTCGCCCTCGATATCGTAATCGATATCGGCGGGTACGGCGCTATCGTCGCCCGCGTCAACACAGTCGGATCCCGGCATGATACGAAGGTCGCCATTTGCGGCATCCCGAAATTGAGGGTCATCGGGAATATTCCCGGTGCCGGCATAGCCGCCCTCAATGTCGCAATAAGTGACACCGGGATTATTGCTTCCGTCCCAAAAAATTTGCGGGCCACCCTGCGGAGCCGAATTTCCCCATAGTATGCAGTTGGTAATGATCGCATTCGTAACGGATAAGAAGATCGCGCCGCCGCCGCCATAGGACTGCGATCCCTGGGCCGTATTCCCGTTGAAGGTGCAGTTGATGACCTCTGGAGTATTGCCGTTTATTAAAAGGGCGCCCCCCACGCCGCCAGCGATATTTCCCTGAAAAACGCAGCCGGCGATGGTCGGGTTTGAAGATGCGCTGTATATCGCTCCGCCGTGTGTTCCCGTACCGGTTGACTCGTTGTTAAAAAAGGCGCAGTTAATGATGGTGGGAGCGTCCACGCCTGATATGTAGATGGCACCGCCGCCACTTGCATAAGCGGAGGCCTTATTATCGACAAACGTGCAGTTTGCTATGGTCGTTGCCGACTGAAGATTGACAATAGCACCACCTCTTCCATTATAGTCAGGATAGCTGTCCCGGTAGTGCCCATAATCATCTTGGACAACGCCATTCGCATTACCCCCTTTAATCGCAAACCCATCTATTGTGGCATCATAATATAAACCGAACGTATCGATACGAAAACAATGGTAGACCAAATCTTGCCCGTCTATGATGGTTTCATTTGTACGCCAGTCACGCTCTCTCTTTTCCGTTTCGATGCCTGCAAAACCGCCGTAGAGAAGGACACCCTTGTTCAGGTCGATTCGGGAGGTTAGCGCGTAGGTACCTTCCTTGACCCATATTTCGTCATTGCTTTCGGCTGCGTCGATCGCCGCCTGGATCGTTTTAAAAGCAGTTACCCAGCTTCCACCATTACCCGAATCTACCACGCCGCCGTCCACATACCAGATGCCGGCTGATGCCGGGACCACATTGGCTGCGGCAATGAAGCAAAAAAATGCTGCACACAATATTTTCAAAAAAAACCATTTCTTTGATTCCGGTTGCCGCTTCGTGTTTGCTTCCATGGTCTCCCCTCCTTTTCCTTTGGATCAATAGATAGATACAAGACTTAGTGGTGCCCAAAAAATCACCTGCCTGTGGCTTACTGGCAACAGTGCTCATAAACAACAAAACCCCACCGCTCAGCACTAATTGAGAAATGGGGCTTTTCTATATTCATAATGTCTGATCATCCATAGCTGTTAAAGGTTAAGAGCGCTTCAGATCTTCATATTTAAATGATTATATAGTGAAGAGATATCAAACAGTAGCTTGAAAGTCAAGTTTTGAATATGGCCACAGTTCCTGTTCCCGGCATGTGTGGCGCCGTGAATTTTGGCGCAGCGGATGTGCAAATGCCCTCTCCCGAAATCATCATTCATGGCTCATTACAAGGGCTTTGAACTCATCAAGGCCCATTTTTTCAATGATATGGGATACTCTCGGGCTTTTTTGGCTTAAATCGCAGTCTGTGCAGTACAGGCGAATCACGTTTCCCAAGATTTCCAAGGCATCGTCTTCGCTAACCCCTGTGGCTAGCAGTTGCCCTATTTTGGGGTTTGTGCCTGATTTGGCCGTCATTTTGCCGGAAATTTTCTCAAGGCCACCAGTCTGGCGCGCAACCTGGGCCATCACATAAACGACTTTACCACGGTTAACATGGATTTTATACGGCACTACCGCCCTATGGCCAACGTGGTGAACCGGCCCACAGCCACCGGGGGAAAGGGATTCAATCTGATCGGGCACCATGAGATCATGCTGCCCCTGGTTGCCGCCGGCGTTCTGGAGCAGTTAAAATAGAAACGCACAATTGCAACACCATCTCCCGTTTTCCTTTGTCTTTTGGAACTTGTAATTTGTTGTTTGCGGCGTACGCCTTTCCAACCGCACTGGTCTATCCGAGTTAGGTAACTCAATTATTATAATTACCGTACCCATAACATTTCAAAGGTGTCGCAAAGTTAAGAATAAAAAATGGCCCTGATCAGTAGCGGTTTACAGTTCACGGTTTTTTCAATATCGACACTTTGCTCTCCCAGTGCAATTTGTCAAAAAGGTACTATGCTTTATCAAAGATTTCGCTTTGATAAAGTGGTCCCTTCGGGACAGTCGGTATTATAGTGAAATTCAAACGACAGCTTGAACATCGGCAATAAATTTTTTCTATATAAATCAGTTTTACCGGAATCGGTGCTCAACAGCGTTTTGGACAACAGCTTCGATAAGGATGGCCACCAGTGCATATTCACTACTTTCAAAATACTCGATTCGACATTCAATCCAAGTGACCGGTATATCAATCAGGTCTTTACATAAATTCGCGGAATTGCTCCCTTCAGACACGGCGTAGACTGCTGGGAAATGAAACGCCCAGGACAAAATTTCAATCAACAATCCGATGTCGTCGGAATTGGCCTGTGTACTCAAAAACCAATTACGCACCTCGGGAGAAGATATTGATCTTAACAATGCCCCAAGGCCAACGGTACCGTCGGCAGACAGTTCATAAGTTGCTTCAGCCGCCCAAACCAATGTCGAGTCTTCAACTTGCAAGCCGGAAATTCGCCGGATATGGTGGAGTGTTTTTAACACAATCCGCCGAAAATGAGTAGATCGACGAAACTGGTATAGCGCTACCGGTCGTCTGCGATCCGCCACATCGTACCAACTCATCCTGTGATCGCCCAGTTCCAAACGATGATCTTTGCCTAATAACATAGCACCGCGACCTGTATAATCGAGGACAAGCGCTGTTTCGGAACGATTCCGGTGTCTTAATGCGTTACGCAGGCCGACGGAGGCGGCACTATGACCTTCGCCGAAAACAGCGATGGTATCGGAGATGACCCGTCTCATATTTCCTGCTTATCGTACCCAATCGGGCACTCGTCTTTTAAACGATCGCGGAGGCACTGGTGGGAAAACCCCAGGCCAAACAATGGCGTTTTTTTCAACATCTCGTTCGACAATTATTTGATTCAACACCTACCTCTGCGTTTAATCAGATAGCATCAGTACAGGCAGCCCAGTGGAAATTTGAAGTTAAGGACAGCTTGAGGCGTTTTTACCTCCGACCCGGTCGTCCGGTGGATTTTGTTTTTACCCTGGTGCACCGTTCAAAAATCGGTGATTATATATCGGATAATCCTCAAAACTACCCCGCGCTTGCAGGCTATTGTCTTTTGGTGCGAGAGTTGGTTAATGCATTTTTGGTGGAATCCGGGAGCCCGGTCGATCAGAAAAGCTATCTCGAAAGGGTTATTGCAGAAGCCGTAGATGCTGAATTTCAGGCATACCAAACACTGCCTGGTGTCAACCCAAACCCTCTTTATCCGTGGTTTTATCCGGACAGTCCAGCCATAAGGGAAATTTTGAACCTGCTTTACAGTCACCAGAAAAAAGGCTGGATTATCTCAAATGATATGAATCCCTCCACCAAAAGGCTTTTGAAAGTTAAAGTTAAAACGATCGCTCGGGATGAAGCTGTGATTTCAACCATGGAATATTGGTATCTTCGATGGTGGGATTTGAACAAAACCTTATATACATACCCTTACCGGGAGGCCAATAGACAAATCTATATACTTAAAAAAGAATCGGGTAAATGGAAAGTGTTCGAAAATCAACAACCGGCCCCAAGAACCTCTGTCCCGCACCGGCGAATGAATCGGCGTAAGAAAAACGAAGTTAAATGAGGTAATAATCGATAATGATACACAAAGGCTCAAGTATAAAACTATTGACACAAGGTCCTGATTTTGGTACAAAAATTATCGATCATACAATTTGGGGCCGGAAACCGGAAAACAATCTTGGAGGTAGGGCTATGAAAAAGCACCCGGGATGGATATTTATTATCGTGTCAGCTCTGTTTTTCTTGATTGCTCCATCTACCCAGGCATTTTTGTTCAAAAATAATGTGGAAAAGGCCAGGGAGTACATCAAGGCAAACATGGTGGATAATGCCTTGGATTTGCTTAAAAAAGAGATCGAGGAAAAACCCACCAATGCAGAGGCCCATTTTGAACTGGGCGCTATTTATCTGGATCAGGGCCTTCACAGCCAGGCGGAGCAGCGGTTTAAAGGCGCTGTCGGCCTTGATGCAAAATTCAAGGCACGGGTTGCTCGAAAACATATGCAATCAGCAGTAGTACTGATGGACAAGGGGAACTACCGGGATTCCATCAGGTATTTTGAGGTGGCGGCATCTTATCAGCCCTCCCTCAAAACGGAAATCGCCGAATGTTGTATGAAAAAGGCTAATGAGTTGATAAACAAGGGGATTACCCAGAATACAGATTCTAGTACCTCGGAAACAGCTTCAATCATTTAGAATATTTCTCTCCCGTTCAGCCTCCATACTGGTATTTCAATAATATTCAAAGTGTTAACATAATTACCCAAAATGTCGAAAACCGATTTTCGACATTTTACCACCCCTCACATTCGCCCCCTTATTGTAACAATAATATCAAATAGATAGAGGTGGCGATACTGCTGGTTTTCGCCGCAGTTTCGAAAACGACCCTGAAATGGCAGCCCAGCTTTAGTGGTTTTTTGCATTGTTCAGCGGAAAGCCGGATTTGCAGGTGTGTTTTGTCGAAAGCGGCGGGACATTGTAAGGTCTATCCATTTTCGTTCTGTTCTAATTGATCTCAGCCTCAGTTCCCGATATTGTTGATGCCGAAGAAATTGAACTTAGTACCGCTTCCATTTTACAAAAAAATTAAAATTGGACGCGGACGAACACTGACGACGCATATCGGTAAATAAAAATACCGGTGCTACACATCGTATTTATAAAAAATATCCATGTAAATTCGTGACCCTTTGCTTATAGAATAATAATTCCCACTGTGCCCACCATCCTCAGCGACAATTTTGAGCAGTTCACCGATATCGAACTTTTTTCGTGTCTTGTAGCGTTTCAATGCTTCCAGCACAACGTCCATTCCGATCTTTATATGAATGTTTAAGACCCGGTCGATTGAATGCCCGGCAGCATCTATACTAAAAATAGCCATCTGTTGTTTAATTTAAAAAAATACTTGACACAGAAATTTATGTTATTTATTATACGAACGTTCGATCAATGAAAGGATCTGCTCGATGGGGCGAAAGAGTAAAGCTGTTGAAAGACGAACTGAGATACTGGGGCATTTGATTCATCTACTCGATGAGGAAGGGCTTGAGGGGGCCACGTTTGCCAAAATAAGTAAACGAATGGGCGTCAACAAAAGCCTGGTGGCGCACTATTTTGAGTCAAAAGAAGAGATGATGGTTGCTCTGGCGGACCACATCATTGAAAGATACCGGCAAACCTATAACCGGATGTTCAAGGGTGTGAAAGATCCCCGGCAGCGGCTTGAAATTTTTTTGAATACAGTTATCAATTTGGACTGGGAAATCGGAGATGAACTGTCCGATATCGTATATTATTCCTGCTTTTACCTAAAATTTAAAAATGAGAAAATCGGCAGCAGACTTGCCAGACTGTATGAGTTCATAAAAAACGTATATATGGAAGAACTCACCCTGTACCGGGATGCCGGTATTCTCAATATCTCCGATCCCGAACAAACCGCTGTTTTTATACTCTCTCTGGCAGAAGGCTGCTATTATTATTCAACGGTAATGGGAAAAAACAGCAGAGATCAAATAAAGATCAATAACATGAGGGCACTGGTTTTACAGATACTGAAAAGTGATATTTCAATACTGTAATGACGACAGGGCAGGCTTAATTCGCAATAAATCGTCAATTTCAATAATCCGAATCTAAGGGGAATAAAATGGGAAAAGCAACCATTGCGGGCTCATATTCCATAAAAGGCTGGGGGCTAAAAACGTTCACACCCGATGAACTGGAGCAGATACATATTGCGACACTGGATATCATGCAATCCACGGGTTTAGGGATTGTCTGTGATGAAGCACTCGATATTTTTAAAGCAGGCGGCTGCGACGTCAACAAAAAGACCCAGGTGGTCAAATTCCCGAAACACATTGTCAAACAGGCATTGTCCATGTGTCCGAGTCATATTCTTCTGGCGGGAAGAGATCCGAAAAATGATTTTATCATGGGGGGAAAACAGGTCGGGTTTACCCCCTTTGGAACAGCGGTTCTCACCCAGGACCTGCACACCGGCAAAGTAAGGGATTCCACTAAAGAGGATGTGGCGAATATGGCTGTTTTATGCGATGCGCTTGAAAATGTGGATGTTTTTACGCCACCGGTGTCACCCTGCGACAGGCCCCTTTCATCTTATGAACTCCACGGTGCCGAGGCCAGTTTTTTAAATACCACCAAACATATTGATACGGATGCTGAAACCGGTGCCAGGTGCCGAAAAATCATTGACATGGCCGCAGTCATTGTTGGGGGTACGGCGGAATTAAAAAAACGACCCATCGTCTCCTTTGGGACCTGCCCTGTCAGCCCGCTTCAACTGATCAAAGAATGTTGTGAAGTTATTATTGAGTCGGCACGATTTTCCATCCCGATTAATGTATTAAGTATGGCAATGGCCGGTGCGACCAGCCCTGTATCTTTGGCGGGGGCCCTTGTTACGCATAATGTGGAAGTCCTCGCCGGAATTGTTCTTGCACAACTCACCAACCCGGGGGCACCTGTGATTTATGGGAGTTCCACGACTACTTTTAACATGAAGTATGGCTCTGCAACGGTGGGTGCCCCGGAGATGGGGATGATCAGTGCTGCCGCTTCAGAGCTTTCAAATTTTTACGGAATTCCAAGTTATGTGGGTGGAACATAGGCTGATTCAAAATTGTCTGATATTCAGGCAGGCCATGAAAAAACCTTGTCCGCACTCCTCCCGGCATTGGCAGGTGCCAATCTGATTTACGGCATGGGAATGCTCGACATGGGGATGGTTTTAAGCTTTGAGCAGATGGTGATTGATGATGATATTGCAGCGATGGTGAAAAAGTCAGTCCGCGGCATTGATGTGAATCATGAACTACTGGCTGTGGATTTGATAAAAGAGGTCGGCATCGGCGGACATTTTCTGACCGCAGAACATACCTTGAAACATTTCAGGGATGAGCAGATTCAGGCAAACATTTTTGAACGTCGCATTCGTGAATCGTGGGAAGCGAAGGGCTCCAGAGAAATTATGCAGATTGCCCATGAAAAGGTGAAACAGATTTTTACCACTCATAAACCGACGGCGCTTCCCGGAGATGTTGCCTCGGAACTTAAAAAAATTGTGGCGAGTGCTGAATAACCGGCAGAGGATTTTCCGGACTTTAAAGGAGAAAATAATGCAAAACCGTGTGATGACGCATATGGGGGATGGTGAGCGCGTTTATATGTCAAAAGAAGAGATTGCCGAAGATATTCTTGACGGAACCAATGACGCGGCAGACAGGGGGGATATCCCTGCGCTTACTAAAAAAGAAAAAGAGCAGCTTCTTGATATTATCGGTGAACCGGGCAGAGTGGTCTCCGTATCTCCGGGCGAAGAAGTGATTGTGACAGATGATGCCTGTTCCATTTCATTCTACGCAGATCAGGAAAACTGCGGGATGGGACTTCCCATGAGCCGCCATCTTGCGTTGCTGACTTGGGAGCGTGTGTGCTGCGCAGATACAGGATGCATGGGGCATGTTGATTTCAGTATCAAACCGGTTAAAAATATTATTAATTTTGAGACCACCGAATATTATTCAAATTCCCAGGCCACCACGATTCCGCTTTTTTATGGGGCCCAGCCCAATCTGGGGCTGTATTACAAACCTGACGGGCCATTTGAAAATCCCGGTGAACTCATGCCTTCCGGCAAAATTGCTGAGGCACAGCAGATGCAGGTGGATGCCGCCCGGCAGATGAAAAAAGATATCGTATTTATTGCCCGGGAACTGGACAAAGTCGGTTGCGAAGGGTTGAATCTTGACACCAGCGGTTCTGCCGGTGATGCTGATTTTTTTGCTGCGCTGACTGCGGTAAGCGAAATCAAAAAAAATACACCTCATATGGCTGTGGAACTTGGCGCGGCATCGGAATTCATACTGGGGATGCATGGCGATATTTTTTTTAAGGGGGAACGGCTTGCCGGAATGTATCCCCACAAACAGGTAAAGATGGCGGAAGAGGCCGGTGTCGATATTTTCGGCCCTACCGTCAATGTCAACACCTCTAAATCCATGCCATGGAATCTTGCCAGGGCAGTTACGTTTATCAAAGAAACAACAAGGGTTGCAAAAATTCCGATTCACCCGAATGTGGGCATGGGGGTCTGCGGTGTTCCCATGTATGAAGTTCCTCCGGTTTCGGCTGTAACACGGGCATCAAAGGCACTTGTGCAGATTGGGAAAGCAGATGGCCTGTAGGTTGGCACCGGTGATTTACACGGATTGATGATCGCGCATATTCTTACTTCAAGCATGGGCGGCATCCGAACTGCCGGAGATCTGGTAGCATGGATGCAGATGACCCGAAGGATGAAGATAAATCAGGCAAAACAATATGTAGCGGAAAAATTACACATCGATGTCTCTGATCTGACAAACGAAGAGGTGATGAGAGAACTTCGCGAAAAGCATGATATCGGAACCATTGTCTCCGTTATGGGCAGTGCCAAGGGTATTCTTGCCAAATGCAAGATCGCAAAGCTTCTTGATATTGATATTAATTCGGTGACTCTTTTTAAGAAAAAACTGACCGGATATATGTAAAATGGGAAAGATTTGAAATATCGCACAACCCGGGTTGCGTTACATTTGGCTGGTTTTTATCCCGGCAATGAAGTTGGAAATTTGAAATTGGGAGAAACCAAAATATAAAGATGCGGTATCCGCAAACCGTCACCAACGGGTAAACCGGTAACTGAAAGTTGCCTTTGGCTGACGAATGACCGGGCCTCGGGGTAACGAAAAGAGGAGTAGGCCACCATGACAAATACAATTGCCGAAGAAGTCAAAATCGAACCCATTGTGATCGAAGCGGGCATGCGGATCGAAACGTTGCGCAAAGAGGAACTGGAACATCTCCATAACGCTACCCTGGCCATTTTGACGGAAACCGGCGTACGGTTTCCGTCTCAAAAGGTTTTGAACATTTTTGCCGACGCCGGTGCGAATGTTGACTTTGATTCGCAAATCGTAAAAATACCTCCCGATATTCTAATGGCAGCACTGAACAAAGCGCCCCGAACGATCCGCATGGGTTCGCGGGGGAGTGAAGCATTTGATCTTGTGCTGGACGGCACGCGTACATATTGCGGAACCGGCGGGACCGGTATTGTTACGGTGGACGTGGACACAGGCAGGGAAAGGCCTTCCACCAAGAAAGATACGGCCATGATGGCCGTTGTAGCCGATTACCTGCCCTCGGTCGGCTTTTACTGGCCAATGGTGGCGCCGCTGGACAAACCGGCAGAACTATTGCCGCTGCATGAAATGGAGGCCTCTTTTCTCAACACCCAAAAGCATGTCATCACCGCCAGTTGTGTCAGTGAAAATGCGGCACATTTTGCGGTCCGGATGGCCGAGGCGGTTGCCGGAAATCGTGACCTCATGAAGGCCCGCCCGCCGCTTTCTTTGATCGTCAGCCCGATATCGCCCTTAAGCAACGATGCCGGAGCACTGGAGGCGGCACTTGTTTTTGCCGAGGCCGGATTGCCGGTGGGATTTGCCACCATGCCCATCATGGGCTCCACGGGGCCTGCTTCCATTGCGGGAACCCTGGTGCTGGGAAACGCTGAAATACTGAGTGCGATCTGCCTTGTCCAGCTCGCCTTTCCCGGGGCGCCCGTGACCTATCCTTTGTTTTCCGGGGTGATGAATCCGTTCACCGGCAATTGTGTGGTGACCACCCACAACCAGTTTCTATTTTATGCGGGAACTACGCAACTGGGCCATTTTTACAACCTTCCGGTCATGTCCTCCTTCGGCGGCAGCGATCTCCAGGACCCCGGCACCTGGCAGGTGGGGAAAGACGATGCAATGGATGCCTTCTACATTTGTGCGACGGGACCGGACATGCTGCCCTGTGCCGGAATGATGGAAACCTACACCCGTCTTCATCCGGAAAAGTTGCTGCTGGACAATGAAATCATTCAATCCGTTCAAAGTATGGCCCGGGGGTTTTCCGTAAACAGCGAGGCCCTGGCCGTAGATGAAATCGGCAAAGTCGGCCCCGGGGGCCACTTCCTGGATACCAAGTACACCCTGCAAAACATGCGCAGTCTGTGGAGTCCCGGGATTGACCATCAGTGGGATCCCCAAAAGATCGACTTTAAGGACCCTCTGGAAGCGGCAAAAGAAAAAATTCAGTGGATCTTAAAAAATCATCGTCCGGTTCCCCTTGATGATAAAATGCAGAAGGAAATGAAAAAAATTATCACTACTGCTGAAAAGGAACTTGTGCAGGCCTGATTTTTAACTTGACGGGATGCCGAATCCCCAGTCATTTTTGATATATCTTACGATAAGGGATGATTCTATATTGGAGATGCCGTCTATGGCATTGATTTTGTCAATCAAGATACCCACTTCGTTCTGGGATCTTACATAAAATTCTGAATCAAATGAGGCCGAACCGGCAAGTTGCGCCACATACCAGAGTTCATCGACCTTTGAAAGCTCATCAGCCACCTGGTTAATTTTTTTGTTTTCAGCTTTAATTCTGATGTTCCCAATAATTCCGGTTTTCAGTTTGAAAGGGTTTGCCACTGCAACAATCTGAATTACTTCATCTTTCAACAGTTTTTGCAGACGATTTCGAACAGTCGCTTCGGAAACACCTATTGTTTTTGCAATCTCCGTGTTAGGTATGCGCCCGTTTCTTTGCAGTATTCGAATAATCTTATAATCAGCCTCTTCGTTGTGGGTTCCCATATTCAAATACTCCGTTATCCTGTTTGCATTGACAGCTTTATCGTGCCCGTTGCGAATCATCATTTCCTGTGTTTCTGCACGCCCAGGGGCAACATGCTGATCTCGCGTCAGGAAATAAGTTGGTACAGCCCCAATTCGTCAAAGTTATATTCAAAATACTAACACAAGCGTACATGATGGTCAAATGGTATTTCGAAAAATTTTTATCTATATCGCATGTCCGTATGGAAAATTATTATAGTTTTCGAAAATAAATATTGACATTCGCAGATAATGATGGTTAATGTAATTCAGCGAATTATATCGCCGATATTAAAAAAACCGCATGAATTTATCAACAACGTGTTTTCAGGAGGACAACAACATGCCGGAGGCAACAACCCTCACTCAAGAGATCAGAAAAAAAGATAACCGCCATTTTATGCACCCCTGGGAAGATTTGGGTAATTTCGGCAATAATGAGCGTACCATATCAACCACTGGAGAAGGAATTTATCTCTATGACTCTGAGGGCAATAAACTTATCGATGGCCCCGGTGGCATGTGGTGTACTCAGATTGGTTACGGCAGGAAAGAAATGGCCGATGCCATTGCTGAGCAGGTTATTCAGATGCCCTATTTTTCTCCGTGGAACATGACAAACGATGTGCCCTCCATCCTGGCGGAAAAACTGGCACAGATGGCACCGGGAAATTTAAATAACGTATTGTTTACCACGGGTGGTTCTACGGCGGTAGATACTGCATTGCGCCTGGTATCTTTTCGTAACAATTATCTTGGTCGCCCTGAAAAAAAATGGATAATTTCGCGTGAGGACGCCTATCATGGAAGCACTTATTTGAGTGCTTCCGCTTCCGGCAAAACCCGGGATAAGGATTTTCAGGATCTTGCCACCAACATTGTGACATTCATTGATTCCCCCAATCCCTATCGGCGTCCGGAAGGGATGCCATTGGAAAAATTTCGAGATTTGACCGTTAAGAATCTCGAAGACAGGATTCTTGAGCTTGGAGCAGATAAAGTGGCAGCCTTTATTGCCGAACCGATACAGGCATCCGGTGGTGTTATCGTACCGGTCCCCGGGTACCACCGCATGTGCCTGGAAGTCTGTCACAGACATGACGTGCTGTATATATCCGATGAGGTGGTCACCGGTTTTGGTCGCCTGGGGCACTGGTTTGCTTCCAAAGAGGTATTTGATATCCAGCCGGACATTATTACCAGTGCAAAGGGGTTAACCTCCGGTTACCTTCCTTTGGGCGCCTGCATTGTCTCAGACGCCATCATTGAAAGCATGGCAGGTGAAGCTGCGAATGGTATTATGTTCTCAAATGGTTATACCTATTCGGGTCATCCCGTGTGCTGCAGGGCAGCCTTGAAAAATATCGAAATCATGGAAAGAGAAAATATTCTTGAGCATGTTCGAGAGGTCGGCCCCTATTTCCAGGAACGGATGAAAGAGCTTTTAGACATCCCTATTGTCGGAGATGTTCGAGGCGAGGGACTCATGGCATGTGTTGAGTGTGTGTTGAGTAAGGGGAAAGAGACTTCACTGGAACTGGATTATCAGATGGGGTCGCGCATTGATAAACACTGTCAGGCACTTGGATTGATTGTACGTCCCATTATAAACATGAACGTAATTTCACCGCCGTTGATTATCACAAAAAAACAAATTGACGATCTGGTTGACATACTAAGGAAAGGTATCGAGAGGGCAATGGGCGATCTGGAACGTGAAGGGGTGTGGAAACAAACCGGATCATAATTCAAGCCAATCCCTGGTGAGGCCGGGTAAAAAAATATAGTACTCGGACTTTTGGGGAACTATAACGATGCCGTGTGAAAGGAGGTGACCGAGAAAAATTGAAAAGTCGGATTAACGGTTTGAATCTAAACAAAAAAGGAGACTATTTATCATGAGAAGGAAGAAATCGGTTATAATCGTTTTGGCTCTATTTATTTGTTTGATTTTTTCACTGGGAATCTTCTCAAATGCCCTGGCAGCAGGTAAATATAAAGATTACCCTGTGCCAAAGGCGTGTATGGATCAGGTAAAAAAAGAAGGCAGCGAGTTATACATCTACAACTGGGCCGAGTGGTGGCCGGAAGCGCTTTTCGAAAATTTTACCAAGGAGTTCGGGGTCAAGATCATCCGGGACTACTATGCCGCCACCGAGGAGATGGTAACCAAATTCAAGCTCAACCCGAATGCACCCTATGATCTCGTCCTTGGCGCCGGTCCCCACGACGCCCTTCGGTTGTATAAAATGGGCACCCTCAGGGAACTGACCCATGCCTGGCTGCCCAATGTGACGGCCTATTTAAAGGATGAGTTCAAGACCCAGTCGTTTGATCCGGGCAACAAGTTTCAGATAGCCGATAGCATTGCTTTTACGACCTATACTTACAATACAAAATATATCGATGAAAACGATCCCCTGCTCGGCTCCTGGGGCCTTTTGTTCAAAGGTGAAAAATACAAAGGGAAGATCACCATGATCGACGATCCCGTAGAAGCCATCGGTGCAGCCTTAAAATACCTCGGGTATTCGTATACCACCGACAATGAAAAAGAACTAATGGCGGCCAAGGCCCTTTTGATGGCCCAGAAGCCCAATTTGATGGCCTATGATTCCTGGCCCAGCCGACTGCTCAAGGAAGATGAGGCCTGGGTCTCCCAATTGTGGATCGGCGACGGCTGGCTGCTCTCACAGGAAAAGCCTGAAATCAAGGGTATGATGCCGAAAGAGGGCACTTATTTTGCCGGCAACACCAGCTTCATCCCCAAGGGCGCCAAACATTCGGCGGCAGCCCATCTTTTTCTCAACTACCTCTTTCGCACCGAAGTCAACGCATTGCTGATTGGCTGGATCGGTTATCCGCCGGTTCACAAACATACTATGGAATTCATGTCCGATGAGATGAAAGCCTGGCCCGGTTTTATTCCCACCAAGGAATATATGCTGAAATGTGATGGCTTTGATGAGCGGATGATCAAGGGAAAGGGTAAAACACTCCGAGAAAAGATCTGGGAAGATCTGAAAAAATAAAGTCGCTGAATACCCGAAAGACAATATATGCAAGGCATAGCGGTTTTCCAGAGACGAAGGCAACCATATGGTATGCCGAGTCTCTGAAAAACTGCTATAACGCCGCAGGTGGATTTTTTACGAGACCGTCAAAATTCAAGCTATTCAATTCTGGAGTTTTGCATGCAAACAGTGGATGAAACGTCTGTGTCCTGCGCGGAAAAAAGAAAAAACCGCAAACTGGCCATGGAAGTAGCTGCCTATTTAAGCCCCATTATCATCATCATCGTTGTCTTTGTTTTTACACCCCTGGCCATTATTCTGTTCTTCAGCTTTTTAAAATCAGGCGAATATGGTCAGATCGTTTACACCTTCACTTTTGAAAACATTGGCGCTGTTTTAGGCGGCGGATATGGGAAAATTTTTCTACGGTCGCTCTATCTGGCTTTTCAGACCAACGTGTTCTGTATTCTTCTTGGCTATCCCATCGCCTACTACATCGCCAGATACGGGGGAAAATGGAAAATGCTCTGGCTCTTCATGATCATCGTTCCCTCATGGTCCTCCTACCTCATCCGGCTTTATGCATTGAAAACGATTATCGGGTCAAAGGGGATCATAAACGAACTCCTGATGAGCCTTCACATCATTTCCGAACCCCTTCAAATTCTCTACACCCCCTTTGCCGTGACGCTGGGGCTGGTATTTGCCTGGCTGCCCTTCATGATCCTTCCCATTTATGCGGCACTGGAAGGGCTTGACCGTTCAGTCCTGGAAGCGGCAAGCGATCTGGGTGCCACACCGTTTCGAAGATTTTTTCGGGTCATTCTGCCGCTGACGCGCGGGGGGCTGCTTTCCGGTTCCATTCTTGTTTTCATTCCCACAGTGGGAGAATGGCTGGTTCCGCATATTTTCGGCGGCTCAAAAGTTATGATGGCCGGATCCCTGGTGGCCCAGAAATTTACCGCAGTTGGCAATATCCCCCAGGGCTCCAGCCTGGCCATCATGCTGGCGGCCATACTCATCCTGATCCTGTATCTCACCATTAAATGGGGGGGACGGGAAGCCCTGGAGAAGGCCATATGAAAAAAAAGAGCGTTGCATCAAAAGTTTTGGGGGCGCTGAGCATTTTAACCCTGGTTTTTCTCTGGGCACCGGTCCTTCTGATTATTGTATTTTCTTTTTCCACCAACAAATACGGAGTTGCCTGGGATGAATTCACATTCAAGTGGTACCTGGAACTGCTACACAATGACGCAGTCAGGGACGCCCTGACTCGAAGCCTCATCATTTCCGGTGTCACGGTGGTTGTTTCCACCTTTATCGGGACCATGACCGCCTATGGATTGTTCAAGCTCAATTTCAAAGGCAAACAGTTCCTGCGGACATCCATCCTGCTGCCCATTGTATTCCCGTCCATCGTCACCGGCAGCGCCCTGCTCGTTTTTTTCACACGCCTTATTCATGTTCCCCTTGGATATCCCAGCATCATTATTGCCCATATCGTGTTTTGCTCCCCCGTGGCCGTGTTTATTATCCTGGGGAGAATGCAGCGTTTTGACTGGTCATGGGAAGAGGCGGCTATGGACCTTGGGGCCACCCGCATGCGGACCTTTATAAGGGTCACGGGACCGCAACTCATGCCGGCCATCATGGCCTCGGCCATGTTGATTTTCCCCTGGTCATTTGACGATTTTGTCATCACCTATTTTGTGGCCGGAGTGGGCAGTACCACGTTGCCCATCTATATTTTTTCACAACTGCGATTTGGTTCGTCGCCGGTGATCAACACCATTGGCACCCTTTTAATTGCCGTAACGATGACCGGAATGCTGCTGGCATTTTTAATGCAAAGAAAATTAAAACAGGCGGCTGAATAACACCCGTACCACACGATAGAGAGGAATCGAAAGATGCACGCTTCAGATAAAGAGATTGAGAACAACGAACCGGGGATCTGCCTGGAAGTGAGAAACGTTGTCAAACGCTTTGGTGATTTGACGGCGGTGGACCATGTCAATTTAAAAATAAGGGACGGTGAAATTTTTTCTTTTCTGGGCCCCAGCGGTTGCGGCAAATCAACGCTGTTGCGGGTTGTGGCAGGCCTTGAAAACCAGGATCAGGGCGATATATTTATTGCCGGCCAAAATGTCAATGAATTGCCACCATTCAAAAGAGACTGCAATACCGTTTTTCAAAGTCATGCGCTTTTTCCTCATATGACAATTGCCGAAAATATCGGATTCGGCCTGGTGGAGAGAAAAATTTCCAAAAAAGAAATTAAAAAACGAGTGGCCGAGAAAATAGAACTTGTAAATCTGAGTGGTATGGAAGCCCGGCGACCCAACCAGTTGAGTGGCGGACAACAGCAGCGTGTTGCCCTGGCACGGTCGCTGATTTTAGAGCCCACCATTCTCCTGCTGGATGAACCGCTGGCCGCTTTGGACAGAAAACTGAGAAAGGAGATGCAGATTGAATTAAAGCGTATTCAACGGGAAGTCGGAACCACCTTCCTGAACGTGACCCACGATCAGAAAGAGGCGCTGAGCGTGTCGGATAGAATCGCTGTAATGAATGAAGGTGCGTTTTTGCAAATCGGGTCACCGGATGAAATCTATGAAAAACCCCGCTCGATATTTGTCGCATCTTTCATGGGGGCTACAAATATTTTTAAAGGAAAAGTCATTTCCCAAA
>Ga0307991_1001112_pt1 | contig 19148 bp, 20 predicted proteins | sample EllFjometagen131_FD_203146 | JGI IMG/M metagenome (GOLD analysis project Ga0307991, IMG submission 203146) | Marine microbial communities from Ellis Fjord, Antarctic Ocean - #131 | ecosystem: Environmental > Aquatic > Marine > Unclassified | place: Southern Ocean | collected 2014-10-08 | reverse complement strand
GTCGAATTACTGGTTTATTGTTATTTTTGTTTCGCCTGAAGAGTCCCATAATATTTTAGTTTTTTCGTAGAAACAAATATATGGGATTCTAAGGGCTTATTAAAATTAAGACTTTCGGATGCTAGTGTTATATTTTATAAGTTTTTATTATTTCAATATAAATTAATTATTATTGCATAGTTTTTAAATATCTAAGAAAATAAATTAAGAGAAGTGAATTATGACAAACGATAAAATAACATATTCAGTAACACCTGAAGGAGAAAAATTTGAGATTCCTAAACAAGATGAATACAAACAAGAATTTGAACGTCTTGAAAAATTAGTTGATAAAGCACGAGGAGAAGGAAAAGAAATAGTAGTTGTAATGGGACTGGGATTTGTAGGCGTTGTTATGGCTGCAATTGTTGCTGACACAGAGGATGAAAATGGGAATGCAAGTAAGTTTGTAATTGGTTGCCAAAGACCTAGTAAAAGAAGTTATTGGAAAATCCCTGTTTTGAATCGTGGAGTATCGTCAGTAAAAGCAGATGACCCTGAAGTAGATGAGTTAATTCATAGAACTGTCAAAGAGAAACATACATTAATGGCAACATATAATAGCGACTGCATAAAACTTGCAGATACTGTTGTTGTTGATGTTCAATGCGATTTCATAAAAAATGACCTTGGCAATATGAAAACCGGCAAAGCAGATATCGCTGCTTTAGAAGCAACAATAAAAACCATAGGCGAAAGAATGAGACCAGAATGTTTAGTTCTGATTGAAACTACAGTCGCTCCGGGAACAACTGAATTTATTGCCTGGCCTATTCTGAAAAAGTCATTTAGAAAACGAGGAATAAATTCTGTTCCATTATTATCTCACAGTTTTGAACGCGTTATGCCGGGAAAAGAATACGTTTCAAGTATTCGTGATTTTTGGAGAGTATGCTCAGGTTGTGATGAAGAAGCAAAAATTCGTGTAGAGAAATTTTTACATGAAGTGCTAAACACAAAAGAATTTCCATTAACAGTAATGGACCGTCCTATTGAATCGGAAACTACAAAAATTGTTGAAAATTCTTATAGAGCTTCAATTTTAGCTTTTGTTGACGAATGGAGTTTGTTTGCAGAAAGAAATGGTGTTGACCTTACAAAGGTTATTAAAGCAATAAAAATGCGACCTACTCATAGCAATATTATGTTTCCGGGACCAGGAATAGGCGGTTATTGTTTACCTAAAGATGGTGGTTTAGGATATTGGGCATATAAACATATTCTTGCATTTGATGATGGAGATGAATTATTTAAAATAACTCCTACAGCTATTGATATTAATGACACAAGAGCATTGCACGTTGCAGAGCTAACAAGAGATGCTTTAAGAAATATTGACAAATATATTTCCGGAAGTGAAGTTCTTATTTGCGGAGCAAGCTACAGACAAGATGTTGGTGACACAAGATATAGCGGAAGCGAAATAGTAGCAAGAAGAATTCGAGAGATGGGTGCTGATATTAAAGTTCACGACCCTTACGTTGAAATTTGGTACGAACTTGAAGAACAAGATACTTATTATGACCCTGCTCATTCATGGAAACGTTTTTTCCGTCATCAGGAGCCATTAAAAGATATTAAAGTTCAAAAAAATCTTGAACAAGCAATAAATGGTATTGATGCATTAATTCTTGCTGTTCCCCACGAAGAATATCTTAGTCTTAACCCTGAAGATATTGTAAAATGGGCTGGTTGTCCAATTGCAATTATCGATTGTTTTGGTATTCTTTCTGATGAAGACATCAAACGTTATTTTGAACTTGGATGTGAAATAAAAGCACTTGGTCGTGGACACATACAACATATCAAAAAAAGGGTTTTAAGGAATAATAAATAATCTTATTCTATTTTAAAAACTTTTATAGCAAAATTTTTTTTTCTACCTATAAAACTTACAAAACAATAACAAGGATAATGAATTGTTATTAGTTTGAAATTTCGATTTTGTTTAAAATTATATTATTTGGTACTTAGAAATTAGAAATGCGAATAAAGGGTTAGATTTTTTAACTTATTTTTTTATATCCACTAAGACTCAAAAATATTCACAAAGACAATATAAAAACACAAATTGCAACTTATTGAATCTTTGTGTTTTAGTGCCTTTGTGGCAAGAACATTCATAACCCTTGATTCGTATTAGAAATTAGAAATAGAAATTATGATGATACATATTGTAATGTTTAAGCTTAAAGAATTTGAGAATTCAAAGATTAAATATGATACTATTGCAGAAATAAAAAATAAGCTTGAAAATCTTCAAAACATTATTTCTGAGTTAAAATTTATTGAAGTTGGTATTAATCAAAGCAAAAGTCCTAATGCCTTTGATTTCATTTTAGTCTCACATTTTGACAACTCAGAAAATTTAAAAAAATACAGATTCCATCCATCTCATATTAATGTTGTAGAATTTATTAATAGGTTTAAAGAAAGTTCTGCTGTTGTAGATTACGAAAAATAAAGTCTGAATTCGCTTCGCTCATTTTGTCCTTTTCCTTTTTTAATACTTATAAGCAAGCTTAACGTATTAAAAAAGAAAAAATCCAATTAATTTCTTAATCAGACTTCTTTTGTGACTCCGAAGGGATTATTTCATGATCCCATTTATTGGGGGTCTTACAAGCATAAAGTCTGAATTCGCTTTCGCTCATTTTGTCCTTTTCCTTTCTTAATACTTAAAAGCAAGCTTTACGATTTAAAAAGAAAAAGTCCAATTAACAATAGTTAATCAGACTTCTTTTGTGACTCCGAAGGGATTCGAACCCCCAACCTCCTGATCCGTAATCAGGTGCACTATCCAGTTATGCTACGGAGCCAATTATATGGTTGCTTTATTAATTTTCCGCAAATATAAGTTTTTTATATTTTATATTTATTTACCTGCGTTTATTTTTAATAAAACTAAGTTTGAACATCCTTATCATTTTATTCTTTTCCCATCTCTTTCCCCATGTTACATTTGTCCAAAATCTTTCGTGAATATAATATAATAATAATTTTGCAATAAATTCAATGCTTGCAATATATGTTGCGTTTTCAAGACTTTTAATAATAGTTTGTTCAGCATATCTAAATACAATATAACTTATTAAAAAAGTTGTTGAAGTTGCAATAATTCTCCAGCTAAAAGTTTTCAACAAACTCCTTATTGGATTGTCCTTTTGAACTTCATAAATTTCAGGAACATTAATACTATTTTTTTCTTCCAAAATATTATCTTTAGGATTGTTCTTATTTTTAATCATGAAAAATAAATAAATTCAGATAAATATATTTTATCCAAAATTATAAAAATAATTAACAAGAAAGAACAAATTTAATATTTCGTTTAATAAATAGTTTTATATTTGCATTTATTTATACTCAATCTAAATAAAGCAAGATAATAAATGAATCTATTCGAGTTGAAAAAGGGTGAAAAAGCTATCATTACGAAAGTAAAAGGGCGAGGTGCATTCAGAAAAAGGATACTTGAAATGGGATTTGTTTCAGGCCAAGAAATTACCGTTATAAAAAAAGCCCCATTAAAAGATCCAGTTGAATATAACATAATGGGATATAATGTTACTTTACGTAATAGCGAAGCAAAATTGATTGAAGTAATAAAAGAGAAAATTGAAGAAAGAAAATACAATGGAGTCATTGATTCTAATCTATTAAAAAGTGTTGCCAAAAAAAGAGAGAAAATAATAAATGTTGCTTTTGTTGGGAATCCTAATTCAGGGAAAACAACAATTTTTAATCATGCTTCCCACTCAAAAGAACGTGTTGGAAACTACGGAGGAGTTACGATTAAAGGAAAAGAAGCTAAATTCAAGTTAGACAATTATACATTTAATGTTTTTGATTTACCCGGCACTTATTCAATTACTGCCTACACACCTGAAGAACTTTTCGTAAGAGAACATATATTTGAATCCGTTCCTGATATTGTTGTTAATGTTATTGATGCTTCGAATCTTGAACGAAATCTTTACCTGACAACTCAACTTATTGATATGGACATCAAAGTTGTGGTTGCCCTGAACATGTTTGATGAACTTGAAAAAAAAGGTGATATTTTCAATTATGAGCTTCTGGGAAAGATGATTGGAATACCATTTATCCCAACCATAGGTTCAAAAGGTAAAGGTATAAATGAATTATTGCGAAAAATTATTGAAGTATTCGAAGACAAAGACGAAACTGTCAGGCATATTCATATAAACTATGGAAAATGTATTGAAAGAGCAATTAAAGCAATTCAAGAAAAACTAAAAATTCCAAAAAACTATTTTTTAACTGATAAAATCTCATCACGATTTCTTGCAATAAAATTAATAGAGAAAGATAAAGCATCGAAGGAAAGAATCAGAGTATGTGAAAATCACGAAGAAATTCTGAAAACAAGCAAAAAAGAAATTTCAAGGATTGAAGAAGCATTGCAAGAAGATAGTGAAACCTTAATAACAGATGCAAAATATGGTTTTATTGCAGGAGCATTAAAAGAAACCTTAAAACCAAGTACAAAAAAACGAAAAAGAAAAAGCGATATAGTTGATTCCTTTATAACACACAAATTTTGGGGAATACCTGTTTTTATTTTTCTAATGTGGATGACCTTTTTCCTAACATTTAAGTTGGGAGAATATCCTATGAAATGGATAGAAAATCTTGTTGAAATCACATCTTGTTTTATCAATAATCATATGGCTGAAGGAATATTTAAAGATTTATTAATTCAGGGTGTTGTTGGTGGAGTTGGTGGAGTAATTATTTTCCTACCCAACATAATGTTATTATTTTTCTTCATTTCATTAATGGAAGATTCGGGCTACATGGCAAGAGCAGTGTTTATTATGGATAAAGCCATGCACAAAATCGGGCTTCATGGCAAATCATTCATACCAATGCTAATGGGCTTTGGATGCAATGTTCCTGCAATTCTTGCAACAAGAATTATTGAAAGTCGTCGTGACCGACTAATTACAATGCTTATAAATCCTTTTATGTCATGCAGTGCGAGACTACCAGTTTATATTTTGTTTATCAGTGCTTTTTTTGTTTCATATCAAGGAACAATATTATTTTCAATGTATGTGATTGGTGTTTTAGTAGCTATTATTACGGCTTTGCTTTTCAAAAACTTATTTTTCAAAAAAAAGGATATCCCTTTTGTTATGGAACTCCCCCCCTATCGTATTCCAACATTACGAACATCAGTAAAACACATGTGGTATAGAGTTCAAGAATATTTGAAAAAAATCGGCGGAATAATTCTTATTGCATCAATAATTATCTGGGCATTAGGATATTTTCCAAGAGAAGTAAATACCTCTGTAGATTATGATTCATTGATTACAAAAACAACCCAAGAATACGATGAAATAATCAGGAGCACTAATGTTGAGAATAAAGAAGAAATAAAATCTTTAGAAAAAACAAAAATTCAAAAAACAAAAAAAATACTTTTAGAAAAAGAAAGTATGCGTTTAGAAAAATCCTATATCGGGCAATTAGGAAATTTTATTGAGCCGGTTATGAGACCTTTGGGTTTTGACTGGAAATTATCTGTTGGAATATTAACAGGCGTTGCAGCAAAAGAAATTGTTGTAGGAACTTTAGGAGTGCTAAATCAAGTTGATTATAAAAAAGAAGATGAAAACGCCAGTTCTTTAATTGTTAAACTTCAAAATCAAACTTATAGAACAGGCAAAAATAAAGGGAAAAAAGTTTTTACACCTTTGATAGCTTTTTCGTTTATGATTTTCATTCTATTATATTTTCCATGTATTGCCGTAATTGTAACCATTAGTAAAGAATCAGGCAGTTGGAGATGGGCAGCATTTACAGTTTTATATACTACCGCAGTAGCCTGGATTATTTCATTTTTAGTTTTTCAAATCGGTAGTTTGTTTTAATAATAATAAAAAAAAATGACATGAATTATCAAGACAAAGAAATATATTTTTATTTATTGCTGATAATCTCAATAATCTTAACAAGAATACCGGTAATAGGAAAATATTTTCGTGTTGTAAACACTCTATTTCATGAAAGCGGTCACGGCATTATGGCAATGATTACAAGTGGCAAAATTCTTAAAATTGAACTTTTTAGCGACACATCCGGAAGTGCTTCAACGCTATCGAAAAACAAATTTGGTCAATTTCTTATTGCTTTGGCAGGCTATCCTGTTTCATCAATTTCTGCACTCGTTTTTTTCTATTTGATTTTTACGGGAAATTATTTTTTCATTCTTTATATTCTTGCAGGAATAACGTTAATTAACTTGATATTTTTCGTTAGAAATGCCTATGGAATTTTCTGGTTGATAAGTTTTGCCGCTATACTTTTTGTTATATTTTACTATGGTGATGATTTTATTCGCTTTGGAACTTGTGTGTTTTTCTCAAGCATTATTTTAAGCGATTCGTTAATTTCTTCATTTCTGCTTATTGTTATAAGTTACAGAGATTCGAAAAAAGCCGGAGATGCAACAAATCTTAAAAATATCACGCATATTCCTTCAATATTTTGGGCAGTTTTGTTTTTTCTGCAAGCAGTAATTTTTGCATACCTGACAATATCGCAATATTTTCCTTTAATAAATCAGTTGTCAGGTAAATAATAAAATTTATAAATTTGAATATCTGCTTATTAATAATAAGAATCAATGATTAAAAATTGTTAAATTGATAAATCGTTAAATTGTTTTTGGATAAGATACTAATGAAATATAAACAAACGTTTTAATTAGAAATTTAAGTTGATGAACACGCAAGTTTGAATGACAATAATAAAATATTATAATCAATGTTGCAAACCATAATAACACTAATAATAGTAATTTCAGCAATAGTCTTTGCTGTCATAAAAATATACCGTTCGGTTTTCAAAAGAAAAAGCGGCTGCAATGGATGTTCATCTTCTTATTGTGATGACTGCCCTTTGGGAGAATTAAAAAATATTCAGAAAAACCAAAAGGAAGAAGTTAAATAGAGAGAACTTCCTACGATATTAAGCTCCTAAAAATTTAAAGGCTTCATAGATTAGAAAAACAGGCCAAACAATTGCTTTTAGAAAACCTAATACACCAATCCAAAAACCTGTGGCAGTAGCAATAAAATAAATTGCTGCTCCAATAAATCCCAAGCCATAAACTGCACCTGCAGGAGCATTTTTTTGCATTTCTTGTTTCATCTTTTTTCTCCTTTATTATTTACTTTGATTATGAATAATATATTTGTTTGTTTTAATCCAATATATTTTTCTTATCGTTAAAGAAAAAATCACTTTCAATTTTTTTCTCAAACTTAATTAAAAAATCGACATGAATAAAGTTGGAATTTATTCTTCGCAATGGCACAATATAGAGTTTTTCCGGTGAATCTGCTTTACCACCAATTCCAATAGCTATAAACACAGGTATTTTGCGATTCTCTTCAAAGTTTTTATATCTGTCAAATTGTTCCTTATATGCAATCTTTACAAAATCACTGTATAGATTTTGTCTCCATTTGCATTCTACAGAAAATTCAAAAATTTCTTTTCCTAATCGAAGCTCCATCAATAAGTCAGGTTGCGGAGTAGTGTCAGCATAAATACCATCAACAAATTTATCTCCAGCCCACTCTTTGACATTATAGAATTTTTTATCAAATTTCTTAACTATAAACTTTTCAAAATCATATCCATTTTTCTTTTCAAAATCAATTAGTTCAGTCTCAGAATCCAAATTTGATTCAGCAATTCTTGTTTCAATATCTTTTAATGTCTTGCCATAATCCAATCCTTTTTTCTCAGCAATTTGTTTAATAATTTTTCGCTCATTATCAGTCAAAATACCATCAGCAATTGCCATCTCAATTGCATTCTGCAATTCATTAATACTTTCATTTTTCTTATTTACTTTCAAGGAAGAGCTATAAATAATTAATCCGGCAACAAGAATAAGTATTCCAAATATTATTAGTATTATTCCAAGCATTTTATTCATTCTAAATTATTGCTTGCCTGCCAATGCTTTAGCGTAGGCAGGTCATTTTATTAAACACTCTTTACATTCAAATACAGACAGGAAAACATTTTTCTTTTTTCATTCTGAAATAGATAAAACCTTTGATAAACTATCTTTTATTTCGTCTAAAATATCTTGTTCAATTGTTCCGATTTTCTTTACAAATCTTTTTTCTGACAAGTATCTTATCTGAAAACAATCTGCTGATGAAGTTTTTGTTAATTTATTCTTTCCATCAGGTTTAATTTTTACCATCCATGGAGCAATTTCGTATTTATCTTTCCAATCGGTCAGTGGTACAATTATTTTTAATGGTAATTTTCCAACAGCATTGTCATTAACAATAATTGCAGGTCTCGTTTTTTTTATTTCTGCACCAATAGTTGGAGCAAGATTGATTAGCCAGATTTCACCTTGTTTCATAAAAATTTTCTAAATCAATATCTGTAAAAACCGTTAGTTCATGATTTTTTTCATAATCTGCATAAAGTTCTTCAGCAGCAAATTCCATTTTTTTACGATTTTCGATTTCTCGAATTTTCTTCAAAGTCTTTTCAATTATCCACATTCTACTCTGAATAGGAAGCCTTTCAATTTCTTGCAATATTTGATTTGTTCTCATAATTACAAAAATACAAAATTATTATAAATTTAAATTTTATTATTCAATTAGATTAATTGACCTTTTCTCCTCTATTCCAATCTCCTCATTAATCATTCTATTTATTCCTAATTATTTTCATTCAATTGCCTGCCTGCCGAAGCTTTAGCGTAGGCGGGTCATTCAATAGTCATTTTGAATTTTAGTCATTCTAAATTTTAGTCATTTTAAACTCCCTTTATCACTGTTTTGCTTTAAAGAAAACCGTAGTAATTAATTCAATTAAAAATCCATAAATCATTCCCATAACTATTGTTGAGATAAACATCATACTATGGCTAAATTCAGGATTATCGGGAGCCAACATTGCACCGAATGCAGCAGGAATACTAAATATCAAGCCCATAATTAATCCGTGTAAAGTCCAATGTTTAAAAGAAAAACGACTTATTCCAATTCCAAAACCGATAAGTGTTCTACCGAGAATAATGCTTAGTGCTAAATACAATGAGCACTCATTTTGTCCGCTTGAAGCAAAACCAAAACAAACAAACCCAAATACCGAACCTAATAAGGTGGCAATAATTAATCTTTTTGTTTTCATAAACTCTCCTTTTTAAATTTATTATTTTAAAATTTTTAAGAGCACAATTTGTGTTCTCAAATATTCAAATTCATCCTTAATTAAATTACTAATTCTTCGGAATTTTGTCTTGAATCCCATATATAATGCACAATAATTATATTCTTGTTTAATTCATAAAAAAGGGTAAAATTTTCGATGATTAGTCCTCGAATTCCCTTTATATCTGTTTTAATTCCCAGATTAGGATACTCTTTAAGTAATTGAAGTTCTTTATTAATTCGGAGATTCAGTTTTATGGAATAGGTATTGCTTTTATTTCTGTCAATGTAAAATTTTAAAATTTCATACCTTTTGATTTTAGCTCTGTTTGACCAGATTATTTTTCGTTTAGCCATTCTTCAATTTCTTTTTCGAGAAGGTTGTTTTCAATAAATAATCCTTGTTCAATTTCCTTTTTAGAAGCCACAATTTCGTTTGTAAGTTCAGGAGTCATATTGATGATTTTAGATTTTGATTTTTCATCTAAAATTGTTTTGATAGCTTTTAGAAAGGAAATATCTTCAATTTCGGATATCCTTTGAATTAAAGCGTTTTTAAGTTGAATAGTAGTCATAACATATTTTTTTACAAATTTACTGGTTTTTTAATTAATTACTAAAAAATAAACATATGAAATCAATGACAAAATGGATAATATGAATTTATGCTTTTTTGTTGATAAAGGTCAAGTTTTTCAATCCTTTTATCAAGTCCTTCTTGTGTTTCCATAATTGTTAACTTATTAAGTGGTCACAATTTGTGACCACTTTTTAAATATATAAAATTGCAAAATTATTCTTTCATAAATTCTCTCTCATAAATATACAATTATCATTGCTCTTTATTTTCCACTATCCCAATCTCCTCCTCAGTTAAACCATAAAGCTCATAAACTAATTTATCAACTTGGGTTTCGGCATGAGCAATGGCTCGCTGGAGTTGCTGACGCTGGCTATCAAGTTTTGTGCTTTGCAACTCTTTGTTGAGTTTAAGAAGGTTGTCAACAAGATTAATAATAGTATTGTAAGATACATTTTTCAGTAAAATTAAAATAATTTAATTTGTTATTTGGGTTTTTATATTTTTGTTAGTAAAAAGTTGTTTAAAAAATTACATTTTTATATTTATGAACTTCTTAATATGTTAAAAAAGGTTAATAATCTATCATCGTAATGGGAAATAATTAATAATATTATATCATAATATAATAATAAATACAATATTTTTTAGTAATTAATTTTTTTTACAAAAAAGTTTATACCTTTGAATAGAATTAAAAAATAATGACTGAAATAGATTTTAATAAATCATTTTATACTGATAATTTTTCAAGAGAAGAATTTATAAATAGGCTTGAAGGTATTTCTAGTATTGAAAATAAAACTATTAGTGCAATTCCTTTTGGTTGTAATAAAACTCCTGTGGAATATTTACCTAATTTCATTTCTGGAAATAGATTCGTAGAAATAACAAAAAACTATGAAGGATTACAATTATATAAGCTTACACATAATATTAAACATAAAGAAGAAAGAATTGAAGAAGGTTTTTTCTTTATATATGAACACCCACAGTATAACAATGTATACATAGCTTTTACTATTGAAGATAGTCAATTTTTTCATTATGAATTAAGACCCTATTTAGAAAATCTATATCCTGACGTTGTATTGACTTTTATAAAGAGTAATAAACTAAAAAATTTAATAAAAAATTTTAAATATAAAAATAGTCTAACTGAAATAAAAATAACAAGAGCAACACAAAAATTGCGATTTAAAGAAGAAAAGTCAATGACTGCAATAACTTGGCCCAAAGCCACTCTTGAAGAAGCATTTAATTGGTTATATAATAATAACGGTTGGTTTAAATCTCTTCAATTTGAAGCTATTAGAAATGAAAAAGTTTTAGCTAATATATATATTAACCGAAAAGGAATTGTAAGAACTTATCGATATTTTAACAAAGTGTTTGAAGATTTTATTCAACCAGTTTGTAAACTTATTGATAACAATATGAAACTATTTAGTAATAGAAGCAGACGTGAAAATCCAAATTTGGCTGTAAAACCATTAGTTATTCAATATGATTCGGATGTATTTAAAGATATAGAAGAAAATGAAATTTTTATTAAATCAGTAAAACAAATAAAATCTGCATCAGTTTCAGTATTACATGGAAATCCATATATTCATCTATCTTTCCTTGATTATTATGACGGTAGTATTTTTGATATTTGGGTTTTAAATTCAAATCAAATTGCAATAGTTCCACAAATGAAAGGCTCAACTGCTGCTATTAAAAGACTTATCAATCATATTTTTGATACTTATGCTGAAGGTAAAATAATAGATTACGAATCTGCAAAAATATGAATAAAGAAAAAAAAACAATAGAAAATTCAATTGATGATTATAATAATACTATTCATGCTATTGTTGGTTTTATAAATTTTTATAGATATGATACTGAAAAAAAAGAATATAAAGAAGATATTAAAGTATTTCAAGGTAGAAAATTAAACATTTCTGATACTCCCGATAAATTTTTAACTCCTGACATAGGTATACTATTGCCAACTAATTGTGGTGTTATAGGAGAAGTAAAAAATAATTTTCCAAAGGATAAATCATACTGGTTAAAGAATTTTACTCAATTAATGAGTTATGATAATGATTTAATAGGTTGGACATCAGTTGATGAAAAAATAAGAACTCATGATATTGTTTTATTACTTCATCATTCCCGTTCTCGAGAAGTTCTTAATTATTTTTTAAATAATAAAGGAAAAGAAATAAATTTTATTAAACCTTTCATAATTATTGAATATACTAGATCTGACCAAAGACAAGCATATATATTTTTCAGAAAGGAATATGGCAATCTATCGGATAATAATATTAATGAATTACTAGAAAAAGGAGAACAAGTACCCATGTGGGTTTTTCTAAAAGAATATTCCACTATAAAAATATATGATAGCGAGCCTGAATTAGCGTTCATGCTTCATTTGATCTGGACTTATGTTGTTTCAATGAAAGCTTCTGATAATCCAAGATTTAAAACTTTAGCCAAAAATCAAAAGATTGAAGTAAAAATAAAGATTGATGAAGTTATGACTGAACTTTATGAAGGTTATTCTTTTTATAGATTTCATAGAGAAAATTTAGAAAGACAACCAAAAATTCCAAAATTGGAATGGATAAAAAGAGCATGTGAAAAATTTATTTCTTTAAATGAAGCAAAATGGGATGATAATTCTAAACAATCAGTTACATTCTATTTTAAAAAATATGATGATACTTTAAGTTATTTTATTGAGAAGTGTTCAGATGATGTTCAAAATAAAGAGCAGCTTGAGCTATTCAGTGATATAGAAGATAAATAATAAAATTTATTTATCTAAAGTCTTATTATATTTATTTTCCACAATCCCAATCTCCTCCTCAGTTAAACCATAAAGTTCATAAACTAATTTATCAACTTGGGTTTCGGCATGAGCAATGGCTCGCTGGAGTTGCTGACGCTGGCTATCAAGTTTTGTGCTTTGCAACTCTTTGTTGAGTTTAAGAAGGTTGTCAACAAGATTGACTATTGTATCGTGGGATTGTTTATCCCCAGTATTAATAATAGGTAAATCCAACAAAGGTTCTTTATCTATTTGAAGTTGATCACCTTGCTTTTTGCCTTTGTAATATAACCAGAAATAAATCAATTTGGAATTTAACAAAGCTGTTAAATATTTAAGATTAATATTTTTAGGCTGAATAACAAAATATGTCTGTGAAACATAGCAAGGAAAATCAGTATATGTAAAAGTTGGTCTATGTGTTTTTCTTAAAGAAATAATTTTTTCACCTTCAAAAAATTTTTGCTCACGTGCTCTGTGCAAACCATAAGGTTTAAAATCGGAAGTAATTATACTTCTAAAATTTTCTAAATGTTTTTTGATATTGGGATAATCTTTTATATTTTTTCTAACGTTAAGATTAGAATAAATTACCCAATAATTATTTTCACTACTTCCATAATACCGCTTTAATTCCAGTGTTGTAAAATAAGGTTTAATAATTTGTTGTTCAACTTTTGATAAATTCAATTTTTTCTTTTCAGCATCAGACAATATAAAAACACCATCTCCTTTTTTTATTTTATCATTTTTTAGAATCTCTAAATGACTATCAATTATAAAATCTTGAGGAGCTACAATACCTTGTGCAACATCTTTTTTTTCAAAACGATAATTAATATTTGACTCAATTTTAATTAATACATTATTAATTTTTTCTTCAATAAAAGTGAAAGTTTTATTTTTTAGTTTTTCAGGTTCAAAAACAGCATTAAACCATTCAAAATTATTTTTTTCAAATTCTTTAAAACGGGCTAATTCTGATAACAACATATCTTTTAATTCACTAACAGGTAATTTTTTATTAATAATTTTACTGTACTTAACCTTATATAAATTAGTTGGCTTATGTTTCTTTAAAATATAAACCATTGTTTGAATTGAAGCATTGTGAAATATTTTAAAATCAGCAAAATCAATAAATTTCAATATTTCAGTTTCTTTTAATATTTTGCTTCTTAAAATTGAAGCTCCCGCTGAAGTTGTCCAATTGTTTGTTGCAATAAAACTATGAAATCCACCTTTCTTCAATATATCAACAGAGAAACAAGCAAACGCATACCATAAATCCATTTTACCCTGATAATAAAAACTATTACTGCTGTTTTTAAGCAATTCAAAAGGTTCACGATTAGTATATTCTTTAATATACGGCGGATTCCCAATCACAACATCAAAGCCACCATTTTCAAAGATTTTAGAAAAAGCAATTTCCCAATCAAAAGCATTTATTTTTTTAATCTGCTCAGGGAAAATCTCAAGTTGGGCGTCATAAAAATCTGTGCCAATAAGTGAGTTACCGCATTTAATATTATTACTAAGATTTGGCAACACTCTTTCGTTAAAAAAAGTCAATTGTTTACTAACAGAGGCACTGGTTTCACCTTCCAATGCTTTTAGCAGAAGATTTAATTTTGTAACTTCCACAGCTTGTGCGTCAATATCAACTCCGTAAATATTATTAAGTAAAATACGTTTCTTTTCTGCTGTAGTCAGAAAACCGTCAGGTGTTAAAGGATTATTTTTTGCTTTTTTTTGCGAATTTTCAATATAATATTTCAGGTGCCAGTTGAGCAAATATTGATAAGCTCCAATAAGAAAAGAACCTGAGCCGCAGGCAGGGTCAACAATTTTTAGCTTCTCAATATCTTTGGGCTTTTTATCTTTCAAGAGTTTTCCAACAGTGTTCTCAACAATGTAGTCCACAATATATTTTGGAGTGTAGTAAACACCACCGGCTTTGCGTACTTCAGGCTTTTCTTCAATTTTAGCGTGATGAGCTTTAGTCAAACGAATTGTTTTGCCGAGAAAACGTTCGTAAACACTACCAAGAATATCGGCAGGCAAAACAGAAAATTCATAGGGAGAAACAGGATAGTAAAGCTCGTTGATAATATTTTTCACAACTTTGTTATCAACCGTAAGCGAAGGAGTAATCGTGTCTTCCTTAAAATCAAAAAGTCCTGAATTATATTTTTCGTCAGCAATGCGATAAAGTTCAAAAAGGTTTTTGTAAAAATCGCCTTTTTTAATTGCATTCTTTAAATCACCATAAATTTCTATTCCCCTGTCTTCGCAAATTCGCAGGAAAATTATTCTGTCGATATTTTTTTGTACTGCGTAGTTAATTTCATCTTCACTAAGGGTTTCATTTCTTAAAGCAATTGTTGTAGCAAGATAAGTACGCCATTCTTCAATTGATTTCAAAAACTCGTCATCAACATTTGCAGTACCTCTTTTCTTAGCATCGTTTTGAACGTACTTATCAAATCGTCCTTTAAGAATATTTTCTTTAGCAAAAGTGTCCCAGAAGAAATCAAATTCTTCGAGATAATTATCGTAAGTAATATATTTTATTCTCGAAACAGAAGCCTTGTCAGATTGATTAGGTTTTTTTGGAGCAGTCATAAATTGAGAACTCTTCAAAATCGGTAACAATAGCAATTGGAAGTCTTGCACTCCAACCGTATCTACGCACCTGAAATGCCGGAGCAATATCAGCTTTAATATTTATGGAAGGTTTTTTGGCATCAACAAAGAATTTCCTTTGACCGTAAACAGTGAAACAATAGTCTGGAGCTTTTGTGCTTCCCCCGATTTTTATTTTATCTTCATGAATAACTTCCCTGTATGCTTCGGCAAGTCCCTGCTTATTATCCATGTCCCAACCGAGAGCTTTAAAAAACGGATTTATATAATCAACTCTTGTTTGATGTTCGTTGTAATTGCCACGTTTATATTCGTCAATATGCTCATCAAATCGCTCGATTAATTCGGCAACTTGTTCGTATGCTATTTCTTTTGTTGTTTGCATTTATTTAAATAATATTTTTTTAACTACCGAACAATAATAATTTTTTTTATAAACGTTTCTTTATCATTAGTCAGACGCAACACATAAAAACCTTTTGCAATTCTTCCAATGTTAATGCTTTGTTCTTTGTTGAGATTTTGTTTTAATAGTAATTTCCCTTTTATGTCAAATAATTCAATGCTCGTGTTTTTATTAGTTGATTTATTAAATTTAATGTAAAGAATATCTTTTGCAGGATTAGGAAAAACATTGATATTATTATGCTCTTGATGATTTTCATTAATTGAATTACTGGCATTAATTTGTATTTGAGTTTCACGGATTACATAACCAATTTTAATTCCTTGACGCCATTCTTCAACTAAAATAGCAATATTATTATCACCGGATATTATTGGTGAATCCCAAATTAAATTTCCTGTTATGCTATCAAGTGAAAACAAATTACTTGTAAAAGGAAAAGAATAACCCAGAATAGGTAAACCATTTTCTCTTTTACACACAATTAATTTATAAGAAAGACTATCACCGTCAGAATCATTTGCACTTGGATTGTAATTAAAGATATTATTAACAAATCCTTTATCAATTGCAGGATTATTAAAAGTCGGGGAATTATTGGGTACTAAAAATGTATTTATAATAATTTGCGATTCGATATAAAATGGAATATTCACTGAATTTGGTATATTCGTTATTCCACCGTTGCGATTTGGACGAATAAAATAAATAATATAAGTACCAGAACCCTGATAAGTATGTGTGTTAATAAAAGTTTTACAAATTAATGACGAATCAAAAAGGTAATTTACTCCAGATAATAATAAAGTATCCATAGTTCCATCACCCATATAAACCTCTATGGAATTGTAATGATAGTAATTTGAATCTGTGTAAATTTTAACAGTAATTTCATAAGTTAGTCCACTAATATGGCTGTATGTAATTTCCCCAGCCCTAATTGCAAAAACTGAATAACTACACAGCAAAACAAGCATTATACAAAGATATTTTTTCATATGTTTAAATTTTTGCAGTTAATTTATTTATTAAAAAATATATTATAGTTTTATTTTAAAATTTTTCTTTCAGAACAAAAATAATTCTAAGTAGAATCAAATCTTTATATTATCACTTCAAAGCAAAAATATCTTTCATCAATTTAATTTGTTCGGGGGTTCCAAGAACAAAAAGTTTGGCGTTTGGAATCATCAAAGTGTCGGGAGTGGGATTGATAATAAATTCTCCTTCGGGAGTTTTGAAACCAACAATATTAGCACCGGTTTTTTTTCTTATTCCTAATTCAAAAATCGTGTGGTTGCGAAGATCTTCAGGCAAATTACTACAAACAATTTCTTCAAGATTTGTAAGCCCTGTACTTCTAACAGAAATATTATCAAGAAATTCAACAACATCCGGTTTTAAAACAAGAGACACCATATGTTCGCCACCAACAGATTCGGGTAAAACAACATAGTTAGCACCGGCAGTTTTGAGCTTTTTTTCTGAGCTTTTTTCTGAAGCTCTGCTAACAATTACGATGTCGGGATTTAACGAACGTGCTGTAAGCACAACAAAAAGGTTGTCGGCATCAATAGGCAAAGTAGTAATTAGTGCTCTCGCTGAAGTTATTCCAGCATTTATCAATGACTCTTCTTCTGTAGCATCACACTCAATAAAAGTTAAATTCTTGTCTTTGTTGTTCACTATCAACTCATGATTTTTTTCAAGAACTACAAAATTTGTGTTATGACAAATAAGTTCTTTTGCTGCCTTTTTTCCATTTCTGCCATAGCCGGATAAAATGATATGGTTTTTCATTTTTTTTATATGTGTTTTATTTTTATATGTTTTAAAAAAAACATTTAATTCGTTTTCTACAAAATAAGTTGTAACAACTGAGATTGCATAAGCAAAAGTTAGCCAGCTAATACTTATCATGCAAATAGTAAATATTCTTCCAGCTAAAGATAAGGTATGAATTTCACCGTAACCAACTGTTGAAATAGTGATAATTGTCATATACAATGCATCAATAAACTTATCATTTTCAATAAGCATATAACCTATAACACCCACAAAAAGAACAATAAACATAAGTATTAACGCATACTTAATTTTACCGTAGCTAACTATTCTATTCAAAATATATTTTTTTTATTAATGCAAGACTATGTATGAAAAAATAACTTTTTTTTTAAAAAATGGTACTACTGCGAATTTAGTGAAAATAACAAAAGACAAATTACAAAAAACAAATAATTTTCAATTTATCATCCCGATAAGTATCGGGACAATTTCCAAAACTATTTACATATAAAAACCGATATGCAAATATTAAGCGTAAAGCCAAAACATTTACTTGATGTTCGTGTTGTTTGAGTTTTAAACATTGGAATTTGTGTTTTATTTGCTATTTGTTTTTTGCTATTTGTAATTTTTTAATATTTAATATTCTCACAACCTTTAAAATAACAGTAGAACCAATAAAAGTGTTTTTAAATATTATTTCCCGAAATTATAAAAAATTATCCATTTTTGTAACTAATCAGTGTTAAAATGGCTAAATATTATTTTGAGGTGCTGGAGAAAAGATATTTGTACATATTGACTTTTAGTATAGTTTGTTTTAATAAGGTTAATAAGATTTGTGAAGTGGTCGTCATGTTTTTTTACTAAGGTTTGTTTTTACAAAATAAGGTTTTGGAATTATGCAGAAATCATATAATGGCATATTATTACATTAGTAAAAACCTTATCTTCAACCTATTAACCTTAGTAAAAAAATGTAAACACAGTCTGTAACCTTATTACCTTATTTTTTTATAAGTTTTGTTTATACTATTGAATAAACATTTGTTTTTTTCGAAAAACTCATGTTCTTATTCCAAGTTGTTAGTCTTTATTTCATTTCCAGCACCTCAAAATAATATTTATCCATTAAAATCTCGAAGTCAATTATAATATTTCTCTGTGAAACTCAGTGTCTTCTTTGTGATTCTTTGTGAAACAGCTATTACACAATGATTCTCAAAGAAACACAATTAACACAAAGGGTAAATAATAATTATAAAAATACTTTATCTTTATTAATTTTCAGCACAAGATTAGTTACCCATTTTTCAATAGTTCATTTCCTATGCTGCACTGTAAACATTTTTTCAAATTACAATAATTCTTTTTTAATTCTAACAATGCCTGAGTGTGATAAGCTTTATTAGAAGTCATTCCTAATTTTTCATATCTATTGATGATAGAATTCTTCTCTCCCGGAATTTGTTCTAAAAATTCCAAAGCTCTATCCTTGAATGATTGAATATTTTTATAATTTCCGTAGGCAAATAAAAAAGGAACAACTGTGTTAATGATTAATAAATTAGCAGCATTTTCTCCTAATATTTTTTTCTTTTTCACCGAAAGTTTATCAAAAACATAATG
>Ga0307991_1001110_pt1 | contig 19170 bp, 18 predicted proteins | sample EllFjometagen131_FD_203146 | JGI IMG/M metagenome (GOLD analysis project Ga0307991, IMG submission 203146) | Marine microbial communities from Ellis Fjord, Antarctic Ocean - #131 | ecosystem: Environmental > Aquatic > Marine > Unclassified | place: Southern Ocean | collected 2014-10-08 | reverse complement strand
CCGCTTTCTTCTCCTGGAGCGGCGTAAAGATCAGCGATAGTGACCGGAGGAGTAGCATCAAGAATAATAGAGGCTGTTTGATGATCTTGCCCAATATTACCAGGGGCATCTTTAACCCAAAGGAAGAGAATTTTCTCGCCATCGCTTTCCGACAAAGTAAAATTAGTCGGAAGATTAGATTGCCATTGCAAACTAGTAGAAGGAGGTGGAGATGCTTGGTCTTCTGCTAAAAACCAAGCGGCGACATCATCATTCTCGGCAACAGACACGTTAACGGTTTGTTTATTGGTGTAATCATGAGAATTAGTTTCAGGATCACTCAAAGAAATGGTGGGCGTTAAGGGAGGGGTGACGTCAAAAGAAGTTCCATTAATATTTCCGGGAGTTGGAACCTGAAGTTCAAAATCGGTTTGATTATTGTCAGAATCTTGATAACTTTCGTTTTCTTGACTCCATTTTCGTCCTAAACTTTGTTCAGGACCGGGATTGGTTGGAAAGGGAGCTCCTTCAGCATCACTAGCTTGACCGAAACCAATTTTGTCAGATAAAATTTCGGCAGGATTGTAAAGGAGAATAGTGTAATCAGTAGCGATTGAGTAAGTGCTTCCAGAATAATAAGAATCGGGAGATGTTTTTCCTTGATAATTAGTATCCCCTTGGGGAACAATAAGAAAATATGACAGGGGAGCAAGATCTCCGGATAAAGTGCTAGCACTAACTAAACAACTCTCCTTTCCGCCAGATGTTTTTTTGCTTAAGCTCCATTGACTCAAATTAACGCTTTCTTGGTTGGGATTATACAATTCAACGAACTCGTCTTTTTTATTTTCTCCTTCTATTTTAATTTCAGAGATTAAGAGAGAGGGGATTTCTTCAACGACAATTATCACTTCGTCTTCATCGGTATTTCCGGCTTCATCAGCAACTTGTAAAGTAATTGAATGAGCTCCGGGATTGAAATATTGAGCTACGAAAGAGATAGAAGAGTCTTCTTTTGTTTCATTCCAAAAACCATCATCATTTGTATCCCACTTATAAGAAACAATAGCGATATTGTCTCCGGAGAGATGAGCATTTAAAGTAAAAGATTGATTGAAACTTATTGTTTGGTCAGGCCCAGCATTGGCTTTTGGGGCAGCAGTGTCTGTTTGGGAAGAATTATTCTGGTTGGCATTAGTCGAAGAATTGTTTTCGGAAGATTCTTCTTTGTCCGTTTCTTCGGTTGGATCATAACCAACACTATTCGAGGATTTTGGCGTTCCCGATGACAAAGAGCTAGTTTGCCACGTAAGATTATTTTTTCTTTCCATTGTTCGTTTAGAAATATTATCACCGGCTGGCCATTGAGGGTCAGCCCAGATTAAATCCTGCAAAGAACAATTAACATCAAACAGATAAAGGGTCTCGGAAGAATTTTTTAGTCCTCCTTGGTAGATTTTATCAGCTGATTTCGTTGGAATAGTGTTATCGTCAGTTCTTTCTAAGAGAAAGAAGTTATTTGCTAAAATAGAATCATCTTCATCGAAGAGGACAATTAAGTTCTTGTTTTGATTAAATAATTGCCATCCAGTTAAATTTATTTTTCCTTTTGTTTTGTTTTTTAATTCAATCCATTCATTATTGGGAGATTCTTTATCTCCCATCCAAGCCACCTCGTTAAAGATAACTTTATTCCAATCTGGTTGAGGCAGATTGATAGTTGAACACAAAGAAAGCTCTTCAGAAGATTCATTTGTTTTCTCTGTTGAGGTTTCAGAATTATCTTCCTCGACGGTTGATTCTTCTCCATCTTCTAAATCGGCAGAAGAGTTTTCCTTGTCTTGTTCAGCTTGCCAACGAGCAATTTCGGATTGGTATTGGGTAATTTTTGCAATTTCTTGATTAACTTCTCTGTTTTCTTCGCTAGTTATCCCCATATTTTCACCGATTATGAGCATTCCCTTAACGAAGCTAGATAAACTTGAGTCAAGGTCGGGACTTAATTCAAGCCGAACGGGATTGCTTTGTTTTTCTTCTACTGTTCTGCGGAGAAGTTCGACAGAATTTTTTAGTTCTTGAAGGTTAGTATTTGTTGAAGCACTGTTTTCTTGGATAACTTTTGGAGAATCTTCTGGCAAGGGAGAGAATAAAGCATGATATTTATCTTTTATCCAACCGACGGAATAAGCAAAAACTCTTTCTGTTAAGCTAAGAGGATCTTTAATTGTTACGGCGGGAACAACATCGGGAAATTCTACTTTTATTTGAGGAGAATCAACCCAACGATAGGCCCGGCTTAGAATTTTTACTTTGCCTTGGATGCTCAAAACAAAAGGTCTTAATTCTTGATAACCCCTGTTTTGCCAAGCTTGACATTGCCAAGTTGAGTGTAATCGTGTCCCTGGCGGCTCTATTGCTTCCCGAGAATAAAATTCGATAGCAATTTTAGCATAATCATTATCAAGGGGATAATAAGTTAAAATATAGGGGATGGTGATGGCCTCTTCGTTTCCACGATAGGACGAATAAGAAAAATTTAGCTCTCCACCACTAGTTTTTATTTGATTTTCTGTCAGCCAGTTAATGGCTGTCGATTTGGCTTTTTCAACAGATAAATTTTCTAAAGTGTCCATGAAAAAGGAAGAAAGGTCAGATGTTATTAAGTAATATCCCATTTTTGCGGCTTGTGTGGCGAAGACCTTGCCAACTTCTAAAGGAATTTCACGGAAATAATAACGCAACTGTCCTTTGAAGACAGCTCTTTGAATTGTTGCTATCGCGCCCTCTTCATTAAGAGAGCGAGAAGAGAGAAGGGAAAGAGAGCTTACAATTTCGTTAGCAAGGATGGGAGGAATGGTTTGTAAGATATTGTGAGTATTGTAATTTGAAAACGGAAGCAATGCAGAAGAAGGAGAAACAGCTGATATAAACGTTGGAGCGAGAATTCCTACAACGAGGAAAATCGACAATAAATATAGTTTAGACATAATTTTTTCAGAATTTGATGCTATCTAAAATCTGCAATAGTTTTTTTTGACACTTGTTTTGATTTTCGCCTGCAACAAATTGACAGTTTAACATGGCGATTTTATTAATCGACATGGGAAGACTAATTCTTGGGAAGACCGAGGCTAAAGAAGCGTCGCTTGGCATTTCTTTTCTAAGGGCGTTGATGTTGTTTATTTTGACGAGAGAATAAATTGAAGAACCATCAATCAGTATTTTTTCCGAAGCTTGCTTCATTATTTCTATTCTTTGAGATATCCATTGAAAATTATTTTCATTTTCAACTACTTCTAGTTGAATAAAACAACCTTGTTGGACAATTTGATTTTCATCTGTTTCGAGATCGGGACTTTTTATTTGTGCTGCCCATTCGTCTAAACCGAAATTCTTTACCTCGGCTGTCCAATTTTCGGGAACTTCTAAAGTTAAACCAATTAAACTATTTTTTATCATAGTTTTGTTATTTTCTTGGTAAACAAGATAATCTTGGCCATTACTCCATTCTGTCCCAGGAGCAAAATCCTTATCACAAAGAGATTCTTGCCCTCGATAAACAATAAACATAACGACAAGAAGAGCGATTAAAATAGTAATGATGATAGCGAGAGTGGTTTTGTTTTTCTTATTCATAAGGGCTAATTTCTTGATAAAAAAATAATAAAAAAACTCTGTTGCGCTTTAACAGAGTAAGTAGGATTTTTTTCTAATTAAGTCATGTTCAACTATTTTAGGCCTGAGCCGATCGAATTACGGCCTCGGGATTTTTTAAAAGATCGGTTGTCTGGGTCGCAAATTTTTTTGCTTCCAGGATTTCCAATAAAATAGGAACATTTTTTTCGGTAAAGTGGATAATCACATTACCAATTTTTTTTCCGCGAACGATTTTTCCCTTTGGACTTAATTCCCAACTAAGTACGTCAGCCTCTGGATCGTAACTTAATTTTCCTTTTTTGCTGTTCATCTTTATTATTGATGATTTAGGCTTAGATTTTTCTCAACCGAAAACGATTAAATCAACGACGGTTAAATAGGATAGAAAGTAATGATCTTGAGAATAGATTTTTCTTGATAAGCGATTACCTCAAGACTATATCGAGGAGAAAATTTCTTTTGATAAACGACAAGAGGCCCCTTTTTCGCTTTTTCGATTTGATCAGCTTTCTGCACAGTAGCAATGACTTGTTTTCGGGAAAGGGAAAACTGATGACGGATTAAAGTGTCTATCTTATTCTCGGCATGCTGAGTAAAGTGGATAATCATACTCTCGGAAATAATTTATGGAAAAGATTTAAAAAGCCGTCTCGTAGACGGTTTAATTTGCGGCAAGGAATTCAGCTATTTTTGGGTTAAGACTACTAGTGATTAATTTTTTAACATCCTTAGGGTCAACCCATCTGATCTCTGTAACTTCTTCTGGCTGGCTTGGTTTGATGACGGGTTCGGATTCAATTACCGAGCAAAGATGATAAACAACAACTACTGGAAATTCAGGATGAAAACCAATATCAGCTTGTCTTATAGATTTAATATGATAACCGGTTTCGGCGAGAACCTCTCTTTCAACGCACTCTTCTCTAGTTTCTTTGTATTTTTGCCTTCCTCCTGGGAAAGCCCATTCTAAAACAGCTCCATTTTCTCCTCTTTCTGGTTTGGCTCTTCTGATCATTAACACTTTTTTATTGTCGAGAGTGACAACGCCGATATTAATAAAGTCAGGAGAAGTTGTTTCCTCGTTCATAACGTTTTTTTAATATTAATATTCATTTCTTTTTTCATCTTATCTCATAGCTTGGGTTATGGCAAGGGATTGATCAAGATCCGTTAAGAGAAGACGATAGTAATGTAGAAATATTCTAGCCAGAGGAAACACATTATGAGCAAAAAAATTCAGAGTAACTATTGGCAGTCATTATCTTGGAAAAAGGGAGGAAGATTACTTCTGTTTTGCCAATTTTTGATTTCTCCATTAAGCTTAAATTGATTACAAGAGCTTTCTTCGGATGGTATTCTTCGATAAAGCTCCTGAGGGATCTTTTAATCTCCGGCTTTTTAAAATTCTTATATTTTACCTCAACGGGGAGAATCTCTTTTCCTGATTTTATTATAAAATCAACCTCTGCTCTGTTTTTAGTTCTCCAAAAATACAAAGAAGATCCCTGGAATTTTATTTTTTCTCGCAAGATATTAAAAATGAAATTTTCAAAAACAAAACCATAATCATTTAAAATTCCGAAACTATCTAATGCATAATTTCTCAGGCCATGGTCATAAAAGTAGAAAATAGGCGATTTAACAATTTCCTTGCGGATATTTGTATAAAAGGGATTTAATCTTTTGATAACAAAAGTTTTTTCCGCATACCATAGATAGTTTTTCAAGGTTGGAAGAGAAACATTTAACTCACTAGCAATTCTTGAATGGTTTGTTAGTTGCCCAATTTGGCCAGCTAAAATCTTAATCATGTTGGAAAAAACATCGACACGTTTAACCTTTAAAAGATAAGAAATGTCCTTTTCTAAATAACTAGAAAAGATTTCATCAATGAGCTTTCTTTTCTCTTCTATTTTCTCTTCTAAAATTACTCGAGGATAGCCACCAAAGTTTAAAAATTCTCTTAAAAAGGCGGTTGTTTTTTCTTTTTCCACTTCCCAAAAAGTCTCTAGCTTTTGTTCGTAACGATAATTGGTTTTAAAATTAACGAACTCGTCAAAAGAAATTGGCGGTAGTTCAAAAATCCTTTTTCGGCCAGTTAATGACTCATGAATTTTTTCCTTTAGCTCTAAGCTACCGGAGCCAGAAATTATAAATTTATAAGGTAAATTTAAATCGTAAATTCCTTTTAAGAACAGACCAGCATTTTCCTTTCTCTGAATTTCATCGATAAAAACATAACCCTTTTTCTTTCCTATCTCTAATTCAATTTTTCTAATTAAACCTTGTTGAGAAGAAAAAAACTTTTTGTCGGCCTCGCTATCAAGAGATACAAATAAGGTTCTTTTCCCTTTTTCTTTTAGCTCTTTTTCTAAATGCGACATCAGGGTTGTTTTGCCTGATTGTCTCGGTCCAGTGATTAAAGAAATCTCTTTTTGGGAAAGATGTTCTTTTAGTTCCTTTAACAAGTTTCTCTTTATGTAAATCATATACTTCTATTTTAGTCCAACTATTCTTAAAGTCAACTTTAAAAATAGCTAGATTGCTTCAATGCATGTTGTCTTTAGATAACATGTAGTTGCTAGCCACCTTGATAATGACCTGACAGAATGACAGCAAAGATTAAATGCTTTTTCTAATATCTACCGATAATTGTTACCAAGGCGGTCAGACAAGACAAGTAACATAATAACAAGTATTTAAGATTTTTTCTTCGCCCTTTTAATCGACAACTCAAGACAGAAGGTGGATCCTTTTCCTCTCCCAGGGCTTTCTGCCCAAATCTTTCCTCCCGGATGGATGTCAACAAAACGCCGAGCGACGTAAAGACCTAGGCCAGCTCCTGCCGAGTAGAGGTGAGAACCAGCTGCTCCTCGAGAAAAACTCCGGAACAGTTTATCCATTTCAGAAGAGCTTATTCCCTCGCCAGTATCTTTAATCTTTAATTGAAGCTTTTGCTCATCTTCAATTACTTCTAAGGTAATGGTTACTCCTCCTTTGGTGGTATATTTTATGGCGTTATCAAGGACGTTAAGAAGAACTTGTCTTATCTTTTCCTCGTCTATCTTAATCTGGGGAATCTCTTTCTTTGGTTTCTTGTATTCTAAGAAAAGATTTTTTTGTTCAGCATCGGGTTTCAATTCTTGGACAACCGAAGAAACAAGATCGGGGAAGGAAACCAAAGAAGGGGTAAAAGATATTTTTCCTGTTTCAATCCGAGTAACATTAAGAAGATTGTTGGTTAATTCAATTAGTCGAGTAGTTGCTTGATAAACCTTCGCGATGGTTTCTTTTGCTTCTTTGGGAACGGGGCCATAATCACCCTCTTCAATCATGGAAAGGTAACCGCGAATGGCGGTTAATGGCGTTCTTAATTGATGAGAAGCAATAGAGAGAAATTCAGTTTTCGCTTGATCTAATTGACGCAATTCAACATTGGCTTGGCGTAGGTCAGTTGTCGCCTTTTTGACTTCTTTTTTAAGAGTAACGTTAAAATGCCGGGTTCGAGCATAAAGAACAGCGTTTTCAATAGGAATAGATGCCTTAAGAGATAATTTCTGAAGAAACTCTAAATCACCCTTAAAGTAAGGAGCGCGAGAAGATTTTTCTCCAAGAATAATAATTCCGATTAATTCTCCTTTGGCGATGATCGGGCAACAGATAACGGCTTCAATCCTTTGGAGATGAACTTGCAGTTTTTCAAGGGCAGAAATATCTTTGGAAGAGGCCGATGAATGAAAATTTTCTAGCATTAAATTAATTTCCGGTTCCACCAACGGTCTTTGGTGTGTTCGTAGATAATTAAGAAGGAAATTATTGCGAACCAAAGAAACTCCGTTATCTTCGTGGAAGCCAATCAATGAGTGGGGGAGATATTTTGAAGTCCGAGAATCATAAAGAAGAATTCCTATTTTTTTGAGATGAAATGTTTTTTGAAGAGTCCCAGAGATTAATTCAATTAATTGAGAGAGGCTAAGGAGAGTAGGAACCTTATCCAGAAGGCCAGAGAGAGTTTGTTCTTCTTCGTAAAGCGATGCGAAGAAGAAGTTGTTAGCTAGTCGGCGAAACCCCTTGATGATGTAAGGGAATATATAAATATCGATTAAAGCTAAGCCAACGCCCGTTAAGAGAAGATATTGTTTTTCTAAGTAAGGAGCTAAAAAGTATAAAGGAAGAAAAGTAAAAACCGCAACAACAATTGTGCCGAGGGCGAAAATAAGACCCCGTCGAATAATTACTTGGACATTCATTAAGCGATAACGGGTGATAGCGTAAGAGATGAGTAAAACATAAAGAAAAACAAAGAAGTTCCCAAATGGATAAGCGCGAAGATTAAAATCAAGCAAAAAATTGGTTGATCCTCCCAGGAAACCAATCAAAGCTGCATAATAAACGAACTGGATTTGTTTTTGATAGATTCCAGTATATAGACTAATTCTCTTTCTAAGAAGAGCTAAAGAGTAAAGGGTGTAGAAAGCGAAGTAGGCGAGAAAAGGCCAATACAAAAAACCGGTTTGAACAGGCCAATAATCGTAAGTTGTTCTTTGCTTGATATAAGAAAGGAAGAAAGGACTAAAGATTGCAACGACAAAGAAAATTGCTAGAACGGCGCCGATGTGAAAAATCGTTCTCTTTTTCTTTTCTATTTTTAAGAGCACTAAGCAATAATAAAAAAAGGCAAGTGGAATAAAAATAGTTCCAATATATAAAATCCTTTGCCAGAAAAGGGCAATCTCAGCGGAAGATGTTGTGCTTGCTCCGAACAAACCCAAGGTCCAAAGAAAAACAGACGAACTTACTAGCCACCAGGATTTATTTAGTTTCCGGCGAGGGTTTTTAAGCCAAACGAAGCCCCCTAAGGCGGCGGTGAGAATGGCGGTAAGCAAGCTAGATATGGCGAAAAGATTCATGGCTTTATTTAAATAGATAATTTAAAATCAAAGACTAATTTTCTGGTTAATAACATCAAGAAGTTTTTGGGCAATTTCATCTTTGTTTTCGGCGGGGATAATATTTTTTTCTTGATCAATAATAAATGCCTGATGCGAAGCCACTTTAACATCGCGAAAATTATTGGCAACCATCAAATCAGCTTGTGAGTGGAGCATGCTTTCGTGGGCTCGTTCAATCAACGCTTCGTTGCTTAATCCAACTTCAAGTTTAAACTTTACCAAGAATATGTCATGAGCCCATTGTTTCATTTGATCAACTATCTTTGGCGTTGGCTGGAGGTGGATTACTAGATCTTCTTGTTGGGATTTTATTTTTCCCTCTTCTGATTCAACAGGACGATAATCGGCGACGGCAGCTGAGTGGATAACAACATCAAAATTTTCCTTTTGAAGAGAATTTTGCACCAGTTTTGAAAATTCATCGAAATATTTGAAACGAACTAATTCTAAGCCGAAAGGTAATTGGTCGGGAACCTTAACTCGACCGGGGCCAAGCAAAAGTTTAACTTCTGCTCCACGACGAGCAGCCTCGATAGCAATAACCAATCCTAAACTTCCGCCAAAGATATTAGTAATAACGCGAACTTTATCGAGGGGAACCCAAACTGGTCCGGCTGTCACAAGAATTCTTTTTTTATTTAGATTTTGGGACATGTTTAATTCTATTATGGGCAGTAAGAAGAAAAAAATAAAGAGGATTCTTTTTCTTCAACCATTTTAAAAATTGTGGCTCCAATTCAGAGTAATTTTTAATTTGACGACCTTTTTCACGAAGGAAAAGAAGATACAGGTTGGCAACTTTCAGAGGAATTCCTCGGGCATGTTTTGCCTTTTTATCGAGACGGGAATCAATATTGGCCAAAGGACCTTCGTTTTTTAAAACACTTCCAGGGGCGGTTTCGATTAATTGAGGATTTTGAGGATCCCAATCTAAAGCTTTCATAATAGGGCTCAAATGCTGGGCTTGTTGAGCCAAAGGGGTGTCGATACTAGGATCGCATTGAATCCACTGGTGATTCAAATAAATATAGGGATAAATATGGACGGAGCGATCGGAGACATCGCTAAGAAGAGAGGGGAGAATGATTCCTCGGAAAAATTCACGAGAATTAACTCTAGCAATACCATATCCAGCGGGGATGTTGCTGGCTCGGGCGAGAGCGATGAGAAGATTGGCGCTGTTAGTGCACATTCCGGCTTGTTCTCGTAATATCTGCGAAGCCTTTTTTCCCCAATAGCCGAAACGGAAAAGAATATTGTCGCGGACATAATTAAATAAATCAGCCATTTTATTCTCGGAGGTAGAGCTGAGTTTTGTTATCTCGGCCGCTGCTTTCTTAATTAAGGGATTGTTAACATCGCAATATCTAGTTTCTGCTAGAAACTGATCAGAGGGAATATTTTTATCCATTTTAAATTAATTTCTTGGCAATAGTAAATATTTCTTCGGCTTCAGTCATCCTTCCTTTTCCTTTCTGTCCGTTAGTTAATAGGCCAGTCTCTGGACCAACCAAATGATAAGAAGTTCGACTTTCAATAATCTTAATATTGTTTTGGGTGGCTTCATTTTCCCACATGTGATTATTCATAGCAGGGGCGATTAATAAAGGAGAAGTTGAGGGAAAAGCAAGTACGGTAGAGGTTAATAAATTATCGGCAATTCCTGAGGCGATTTTACTAATTGTGTTGGCAGTTGCCGGAGCGACGATAAATAGATCAGCCCATTGACTCAAGGAAATGTGTTTCAACCCTTCTTCTTCAGGGTGAAATAATTTAGTCGCTACGGGAGTGCCAGAAAGTGCTTGAAAAAGGGAAGGGGAGATTAATTTAGTTGCTGACTGAGTCATTACCATTCTGACCCGAAAGTCGTTTCGTTTAAAGAGACGAACAAGCCCACATATTTTGTAAATAGCTGCTCCACCAGTAACTCCTATTAATACTTTTTTGTTTTCCATAATATTTTATTAATTTTAATTCCTTTAACTTTGACTAATCAGAAATTATGTTTCCCCTTCGTTTCCTCAATGGGTAGTTCGAGATAAAAAGTTGATCCTTTCCCTCTCCCGGGGCTTTCTGCCCAAATCTTTCCTCCTGGATGGATGTCAACAAAACGCCGAGCGACGTAAAGACCCAAGCCAGCTCCTGCTGAGTAGAGGTGAGAACCAGCTGCTCCTCGAGAAAAACTCCGGAACAGTTTATCCATTTCAGAAGCGCTTATTCCCTCGCCAGTATCTTTAATCTTCAACTGGAGTTTTTGCTCAGTTTCAATTACTTTCAAGGTAATGGTTATTCCTCCCTTGGTGGTATATTTTATGGCGTTATCAAGCACGTTAAGAATAACTTGCCTTATCTTTTCTTGGTCTATCTTAACCTTCGGAATCTTTTCCTTTGTTTTCTTGTATTCTAAGAAAAGATTTTTTTGTTCTGCATCGGGCTTTAATTCTTGGATAACCGAAGAAACAAGATCGGGGAAATCAACCAAAGAAGGAGTGAAAGATATTTTCCCTGCTTTAATCCGAGTGACATTAAGAAAACTATTAGTTAATCCAATCAACCGAGTAGTTGCTTGATAAATTTTTGCAATAGCTTTTTTTGCTTCTCTGGGGACAGAACCATAATCACCCTCTCCAATCATAGAAAGATAGCCACGAATGGCAGTTAATGGTGTTCGCAATTGATGAGAAGCAATAGAGAGAAATTCAGTCTTCGCCTGATCAAGTTGGCGCAATTCAAGGTTGGCTAACTTTAGCTGTTTGGTCATTTTTTCTAATTTTTTTCCTCTTTTTATTTCTTTGAATACACTCTGAACCAAGGACCATCCTAAATAAACGAAGACGACGAAAATGCCCGATTTTAATGATAAAATCAAGAGAGATTTTGACAGGGCTAAGTCGATCAACAAAATAAATCCGACTAATCCGACCAAGAGTTCGGTAGAGATGACTCTAATATTCATTAAGTGATGCTTGGAAATTGCATAAGCAGTGAAAAGCAGAAATACAAAAGTGCTTGGACTGTCCAAAGCGGTGTATTGTAGAATGCCACATAATGGCAAAACGAAACTTACAGTGGCAACAAAAAGCGACAGTAAAGCACTCCCTATTAGCACGTATTTTAACTGTAGTTTTTGTATCCCTTTTGCTTTCCAGTATCCAAGAAGTAGTTTATGTATTATAAAAAACAAAATTCCAAGCATATACATAGCATAGAGAGGAAAGACAGAGCCATATCGCCCTTCATACCCTCCGAGATACACTTTTGTAACGTCAGCTAAAATTAATTCATCAAGATAAGATACAACGAAAAATATTGAAGCTAAAATCCAAATAGAGAATATCTTTAATTTGCTTAATTTTTTCTTACAGAGAACTAATATCCACATTACTGCACTTGCCGGTACCAAGGCTCCGAAAGCATAAGCGCTTTTAATCCAAAAAAGTGTAGGGAAAATTCCCGTCATAAAGTTAACTAGAACCCAGAATGCAGTGACAAGACCAAAAACACCATACCAACGATGAAGCCAGCTTGAGGGATTGCTTCTATATACAAAAAGCCCCAAAAAAAGGTTTAAAACAGTAGCGAGCAATATTACTGTTGGCATTAAGCTTGTGGTCACCATAAATTTCTACATAATCTAAATAATTTTCAAAAGACGTCCTACTTGTTTGCAGATAGCAAGCAAGGTGTCGATTTGTTCTTCGGTATGAGCAGACATAACGGTAAATCTTGCTCTAGCCTTACCTCTTTCTACCGCCGGCCATCTTACGCAAGGCCCGAATATGCCTTTTTCAAAAAGAAGTTGACTAAATTGCATAGCTTTTTCATCGCCTCCAATCAACACAGGAACAATTTGAGTTTGACTTTTTAAGGTGTCGTAGCCAATTTTTTGAAGACCCTCCCTCATATAATCAGTATTTTTCCACAGCTTTTCTCTCCAAATAGGTTCTTCCCTGATAATTTTTAGAGCTGTGATAGCGGAAGCGGAAGAGGCGGGAGTCATTGCCGTAGAAAACATATAAGACCTACTTGCCACTCTTAAGTATTTCACTATTGTTTTTGACCCAACGACAAAGCCCCCAGTTCCCCCAAGAGCCTTGCTTAAGGTGCCCATTACAATGTCGATATCTTCAACGGGTTTTAAGTTGAAATATTCTAATGTTCCCTTGCCCGTTTCGCCAAGGACTCCCGTAGAATGTGCTTCGTCTACTATAGTGATGGCCTTATATTCCTTTGCTAGGCGAGAAATCTTATCTAAGGGAGCGATATCACCATCCATACTAAAAACTCCATCAGTAACAATTATTCTTCTTCTCTGTTTATGTTTTTTGAGTTTATGTTCTAAGTCTTCCATGTCAAGATGTCGATAAACAACAATTTTTTGTTTAGACATTCGACAAGCGTCAACGATACTGGCATGATTTAATTCATCGCTGAACACGACCCCTTTCCTCGGCAACAATGAGATTCCAGGGATTCTTATTATTCTTGTTATGGCAGGTATTATGCCAACGTTAGCCGAATAGCCACTTGGCCAGACAATAGCATCTTCGCCTCCCTTAAAGTCAGCTAGGGTTTTTTCTAGTTTTTTGTGGATATCTAAATTCCCAGAAAGCAACCTTGAGCCACAAGATCCAGTTCCATATTTCTCCGTGGCTTCTATCGCAGCCCGAATCATTTTCGGATGAGTAGAAAGAGATAAATAATTGTTTGAAGAAAACATTAAAACCTTTTTGCCATCTACGATGACCTCAGGGACGGCTGATCCTTGAATTATTCTTAAATCAGGATAAAGATTGTGTTTTTCTGCGTAATCCAGTAACTTTTCTATTTTCTCCATGAGAAAGTTTTTGCTAGTAAATTATTTTTTGAAAAATTATTAGAATCAATTAATCGTAAAAACGAATTAGTCATAAAGATTAAATACTTTTTCTTGGAATTTGCAGTTTCTGGTTTTGTTCCAACGTCTTCAATGTTATAAAAAACTGGACTCAACTCTTCTTTCTTGAGTAGTCAAGAAATTGAAAAATACGTTGCATCTTATATTTCTCTTGCTTGAATCGGGAAGATAAAAACTTGATAGTCGATATTCCTTTCTTTAATTTATTATTTCCCATAAACATAATATTCTTTTTTTATTATACCTTGATTGCTTGGGTAAAAAAAGAGGAGAGGGGATATTATTTATATTATATGAGAGTGTTATTTGATAAGTCGGACTAGCTTAATCAAGAAGATAATAAAAAGACTCAGCAAAAACTGAGCCTCGTATTTTAATTTTAAGAAATTATCTAGATTAAGTTCGGCTTAGGAAATAATTCTAAAAATTGTTTTTTAGATAAGCCCAATTCCTCAGCATAAAAATTAATTCTAAACAAAAGGTTGTCTTTGCCTTCCTTTCTAGTGGTTGGAGCGGTGGCAGCGACATCAGCTGCTCCCAATAAAACTAGCCCCCAATAGATATTTTTATATTTACTCTTAAACTTAGTAAGTTTTTGTTTATTTAACTCTGTTCCATCTAAAAGCAAGTGTATTTCTCCGTGATTTTCAATAATCTCTTTTGTTCTTTTACTCTCGTTCAAGCTCAGGTCAAAACGTTTTAATATATTAATTGCCATTGTTGCTCCTATCTTTTCGTGACTAGGACAATCTGTATCTTTGTTCTCCGTTGGGATGATGGTATCCTTTTTCCCAATATCATGCAGTAGCGTGCTTAGGAGAAAAAGTCTTTTTTTAGAATAGCGATCTACCTTTTCTGCTAAATGTTTTTTAATTTCTGGCTTAATATGCTTAATTATCTCAGAGGCAATTTCAACGACCTTAAGGGTGTGATCAAAAACAGATTCATTGCTATGCCAAATGCTATTTTCGTAAATATTTATATTGTCAACCAATTCAGGAAGATAGGGGCACTTATTACGAATATCTTCAAAGTTAAATTGAGCAAGAGAATAATGATGCGCCTTGTTGTTGTTTAGATATTTTTCTAAAGTTAGTCTCAGTTTATCGGGGAGTATTTTCCGATCTAATATTTGATTATTTGGAATCCATTCTGGCTTATCTTCGATAAAACTATGTAGGTTCTGGTCTCCTACTACCCGGAGCTTTTCTTTTGTTTCTCCCTCGAAATAATGTTCTACATTCCCTTTGTTGTTAAATCGAGCAAATTCTTTAAGGATTTTGATATTTATGCCCAATTCTTCCTTGGCTTCCCGAGAAACTGCCTCTCTTATGCTTTCGTTACTTTCTACTCCTCCGCCAGGTAGAATATAATATTCTCTTCCACGCTTTTTCCGATGCAAGAAAAGTATCTTTTTGTCTTTTCTTAACAAAATGGCTACTCGGTGATTAGTTCTCATATTTTATTATGGTGACTGATGTCCTTTTTGATCGTACAGGCAACTACTTGATTAATATATCCAATGCCGGCCGGAAAATACTTTTCTAGATCGACATCATTAATTTCATTCAGTTCTTTTTCTTCAAGATAATCAAGGTTAGCTTAATTTAGTATTCGAGAAGAGGGGACAATAACTGGTGAAGCTAGGGGAGAAAATGGCTGAGAAATAAAGATTTTTCTTCTTAAGGGCCGTCGCAAGACGAAAGCAGAATTATTTGAGCAGGAAAGAAATAAAGTTTACGGCAATAGTGGCTACTGAAACCAATTTATCAAATTTATTGACTTGTGGCAAATAAGATTGATTCTTTTGAAAAGATTCTCTTGAGCCAGAGAGGCTAGGTTTCAAAGTGGCCCAAGCGGGTGGTTTTCTTTATTCTAGGGGAATGGACTCAACCATTACAACAGTGAAATTACTTGAAGAAAAGAAAGTAGAAATTTTCAAGATAAACGTTAGTTATAAGCACTATTGACAACTTATGGAAAAAAGTCATGCTTAGAATAATCGATCTTTAAGGAGGTGAAAAAATGGCTAAAGGCGGTGGACACGGAACTCCCGGGAAAGGCAACCCGCAGGGGCCTAGGCATGGCGGTGGAAAGAAAGGGGGGAAATAACTCCTTTTTGGCCAAGATGGGGAAAGTGAAGCCGCCTTTCCCCTTATTTATTTATTCTACATGAAAACTTTTAGCAATTATTATTTCCCTAAGATTCAGGCCTATCAATTGTCCAATGGCTTAACAATAGCCTGGAATCCTCGTCAAGAGATTAACTCTTTTTATCTAGAAGCGTTTATCCAGACAGGAAGTGCCCAAGAACCAAGTAATTGTGCAGGCCTTGCCCATTTTCTAGAGCATTTATTGTTATTTTCTCCGACTCAGTCTTTCCCAACGGCCGAGAGCATTTCTCGTTTTACAGCTAGAATTGGTGGTTGGATTGATGGAGAAATTGACTATCACCGGATAAAAATCGAGGCTAATTTTCCTTTAGAAAATTTGATTGAGGGGGTGCAGCTAGTGAAAGAGATAATCTTCTTTTCTAAATTTCGGCCTGAAATTATTGCTACAGAAAGACAAAGAATTATTCAAGAAATCAAAAGTCGAGAAGATAATCCTAGTGTTAAAATTCTAGATCTTCTGTATGAACAAAGAGCGAAAGAGAAAGAATCTGCTTTTAGAAATTCAGTTGGAACAGAATCTTCAATCAACAAAATAACCCCAGATGAGTTGTGGAAATTTTATCAGAAAATTATTCATCCCTCTAACGTTCTTCTAGTCATGAGCGGGCCATTTTCACTGAAGCAAGATATTGAAACAAAAATTATTCCTTCCTTGGAAACAATAGAAGCCAAAAACCAGCCAGTTCTCCCTTATAGAAAGACTACTTTTACTTCTTCTCAGCGGAAACATTATCCCCAGCCTAATCTCCAAGAAATCTATTTTGGTTGTTCTTTTCCGATGACCCCATTCTCTTTTGCCGAAGAATTAAAGTTAGACCTACTACATTATCTCTTGAATTATACCGCTACTTCTATGCTTTCTAAGGTTCGAGAAAACGGACTCGCTTATGATATTAGCACGGGTCACTTTGCTCTATCTAAGAAGGCCTTTTTCTACTTTGTCGGTCATACCGAAAATACATCTAAGGTTGAAGAAATTTTTCATTATTTCAAAAAGAACCTGTTAGAAAATCCATTGTTTCTCACACCTGTTCTATTCCAGCAAGCTAAAGAACAATATCTTCATTTTTCTCTTGTCGACTTTGAGTCGCCAGCCATCTTCTCTCACTTAGTTGGAGAACATTATATAAAAAACAAAGAGATTTTCGACCCTCAACTGAAAATCCGAGAAATTAACCGTATTTCTTTTGATCAAGTGAAAACCTTGATTACTAAATTGTTCTCTCAACAACACATGGATATATTGACTATGGGCGAGACGAAGAAATAGATAGGTTTTTCTGATGCTATTTTGAGTCCAAAGCAAGCATAGATGACAATGGTAAATAAGATTGATTCTTTTGAAAAGATGAAAGAGATTTTGTTTCCTATAAATAAAGACAAAAAAGGGGTAATAATGTCTATCATTAACAAATGGCAACCCACTTTCGGATTCATTATCATAGAAAAGTCGTCCGACGCTGCTGCAAAGATACATTCAAAAATTAAAAATATCTGGAATATCAAAAATTAATAATTAAATTTTAAAAATATGAGTAAAATAATATTAAACATAAAACCATTTCAAGAAACGTTAAACAATAGTTATTGTGGTCCCGCAGTCCTAAAGATTGTGTTTGGTTATTATGGAATAAACAGATCAGAGGAGGAGTTGGCAAAAATATCTGAATGGGATAAAGATTTGGGTATAGATGATAAATCAATCAAAAAAACCGGGGAGCAATTAGGATTCAAAGTCAAAATAAAAAACAATAGCACCTTCGAAAATATCGAAAGTTGGTTAAAAAAAGGAATTCCTGTGATCGTCAATTGGTTTACAAGAGGCCGGAGTGATTATTTAGATTCCGCTGTTCCCGATGGCCATTATTCGGTCGTTGCCGGTTTAGACGATAGATTTATTTACCTGCAAGACCCGGAAATAGGGAAAATAAGAAAGCTGGACAAAGAAGATTTTCTAGCGGTTTGGTTTGATTTCACTGGCAAGCATATAAAGCCGAACGAGTTAATTGTTAGACAAATTATTGCAATATATAGATAGCGCGTATTTGAAAACTATCACTTATCCGGAAACGTAAAAATACAAAAAAGTTCTAGGGGAAAAATCTTTAGAGCTTTTGAATGTGTAATAAAAATTAGAAAGTAATAATAGTCTTATCTTCGAAGAATGCCATGGTGCTTAAATCGACTAGGGGCTCAACCGTAAAAGACGCTGGATAGAGATGGTTTTTATGAACTCTGCTGGACCAAGTTTTGCTGCGTTAATTATTGAGGACAAAATAGACGTTCTAAAAAATATTTATAAAAAACATAATTACCAACTTTTAGTCCTAGAAGTGGACAACAAAGGTGGTCAACAAATAACATGACTATAAAAGAACTCCAAAAAATGGTGAAGGAAGTAGATGGTTTTATCGTTAAAAAGATGGGAAATTTTTCTAATCCTAATTTAGTCCGATGCTTAAAAACACAAGAAGAATTAGGAGAAGTAGCAGATGTTTTGTTAAGAATGGAACTCGGATCTAGAAAAGGAAAAATAGATATCGAAACAGGAAGGGAAGAACTAGCAAAAGAAATTGCCGATGTAATAGTTCCATTAATAGCTATTGCTGATTCTTATGACATAGATATGGAACCTGTTTTTGAAAAAAAACTTAAACAAGATATCGAAAGATATCAAAAAGTCAAATAAAATTAATAAAAAATAAGTATAAAAATAGGGGTATCTATCCCTCTATCCATGATTGCAGCCTTAGATTTTAAAACCTATCTTAGCGTTTCCAAAGAAGGAAGATAAGGTTTTTTTATTATTTCTCGATTGCTTGGGGAAAAGAAGAGAGGGAAGCCTTGTTTGTATTACGTCAGGGTATTATTTTAGGAACTGAACTAGCTTAATCAAGAAAATAATAAAAAAATTCAGTAGAAACTGAGCCCCAGATTTCAATTTTAAGAAATTATCTAGATTAAATTCGGCTCAGGAAATAATTCTAAAAATTGCTTTCTATATAAACCCAATCCCTTAACGTAAAAATTGATTCTAAACAAAAGATTATTTTTGCGTCGTGTCTAAAAATCTGACGTTGAGGGTTTGACTTTCTGACATAGTACGCTACTATGTAGTTACGTGACATGAAATAAAAAAAACATGAATAATCAATATTTTAAATTAATAAAGAAATTGAGAATAGAAAAAGGATTAAGGCAGGAAGAAATCGCGGAGAAATTGAAAATTTCTCGTTCCTCTTATATTTCTTTTGAGCAAGGGAAAACAGAACTTAGCTTTTCCCAAGTAATGAAATTGGCGAATATTTTGGGTATTTCTTTAGAGGAGATCGAAAATAGACTACAACCAAACTACGAAAAGTACAAAGAAATGATTCTGGCTTATCTAAGAAAAGGTTCGTCTACAGATGGGAAAATTCTAAAAACAAAACTTGCTAAAATGTTGTATTTAGCTGATTTTGCTTGGTATTATTATCACCTAGAAAGTATGAGCGGAATGCAATATCGTCGA
>Ga0307991_1001109_pt1 | contig 19187 bp, 7 predicted proteins | sample EllFjometagen131_FD_203146 | JGI IMG/M metagenome (GOLD analysis project Ga0307991, IMG submission 203146) | Marine microbial communities from Ellis Fjord, Antarctic Ocean - #131 | ecosystem: Environmental > Aquatic > Marine > Unclassified | place: Southern Ocean | collected 2014-10-08 | reverse complement strand
CATTTCCCTCCACCATGATTTCCTTTCCGCTTTTAGAAATAAAAATCGTCTCAAAATTAATGCTTTCTCTCTCTTTGACTTTCTGTATCATCGCACCCATTTGTTGTAATTTGTCTTTACGAATTATATCGAACACCTTAATATTTTTCACTTCTTCCTGAGAGTATTCCAAAGTCTTCATCCATTTCTTATTCACGGCTATGAATTTCCCGGTGGGATTGTTGATTTGGATGAGATCATTAGCATTGTTGAATAAGTTGAAATACCGTTCTTTAGTGGTACGCAGTGCTTCCACTGTTTGCTTGATCTCGGCAATATCAGTTACAAACGAAAAAGATCCGGCAGGTTTCCCTTTTTTGTCAATCAAGGAAGTTACATTGAAAATAGTTGGAAAATTAATACCATTTTTCATTTTCAGTATAATTTCGTAGGTTCTGTGCAAGGAAGTTGTTATTTGTGAAATTTGTTTTTTTAATATTTTAAGGTTCTCATCATTAACAAAATCAAATGGCGTTTTACCAATCATCTCACTTCTTGAATAGCCAAGCATATCACAAAGTGATTGATTTACATCAATGATTTTCTGGTTAGAATCGAGAAGCCAGAAACCTTCAGAAGTAGTTTCAATCAGTTCGCGATGTTTCTTTTCGCTTTCTTTTAGAGCTTCTTCCACCTGCTTGCGTTCGGTAATATCAATTAAAGATCCAATCATTTTTTCTACATCACCATTCACCTTACGCTGGAAGGGAGTATCATAGGAAAGACACCATCGCCACTGTCCATTTTTATGTTTGAAACGATACTCCAGAATATGTGTATTATCTTCGGTGGACTCACTCACAATTTGCATGTGCTTAACTACTTGCTTAAAATCATCAGGATGAAATAACTCCGTAAATTTATTTCCCATCTTATTAATATCATCTAAAGTCCAGCCAAGCAGTTTCGTATACTCGGGATTAATATAATCATTCTTACTTTTGACAAAATCATAAATATAAATCGCTGTTTGGATTGAATTATAGATTTTTGCTTTTTCTTCTTCTACCTTCTTGCGTTCAGTGATGTCATGATAATTGAGTAGTAAACCATTAATTGCAGGCTCATTGATACGGTTAATGGCAGTAAGTTCTATCCATTTATACTTACCATCTTTACATTTGAATCTGAATTCAAGTGTGGAAGCACTTTCTTTTTTAAGAATATTTATTAATTCTTTCTGAACCATTTCAATATCTTCCGAATGCACCATTTCCAATCCGTTTGCACCGATAAGATCCTCAGCCTTCCATCCAAACCATCTCTCAATATTTGGGCTTTGATATTTTGTTATACCATCAGCATCCATAATGACAATAACATCACTGATATTTGTAATCATAGCAGCATGTCTTGAGTGATTCTCCAGCAATGCATCTTCCGCCAGCTTGCGCTCAGTAATATCTGTATCTGAACCCCTATAACCAATTAAGTTGCCTTTCTCATTTAGTATTGGAATTCCTCTTGTTGAAAGCCATTTTATTTTACCAGTTTTGCTTATTTTACGATCAATAAATTCATTGAATTTTTGCTTATTGTTGATTAGTTCAAAAGCAGCATTCTTTAATTCTTCCCTATCTTCAGGAAGAAAGAAGTCATAAAAATGTTTATGTCCAACTATTTCTTCAGGCTTATATCCTAATATTTTTTTTATTATTGGACTGGCAAAAGTGTACATTCCATTAACATCCATTTCCCATATCCATTCCTGAGAAGCTTCAATAATTTGTCTAATTCTCTCCTCAGATTCTTTCAATCTTGCATTGGTTTTCGCCCTTTCACTTTTTTCTTCTTTTAATTTAAGCGCACTTTTTATTGCAGAAGGCAACCTGAACAATCTTTCTTTTACAACATAATCCCATGCTCCTGATTTTATTGAGCTGGCTGCCGTTTCTTCATCAAGAGTACCTGTAACTATCACAATTGGTATTTGTGGATAATTCATTTTAACAAATTCCACAGCTTTCAAACCTGAATATTGTGGAAAACTATAATCTGTCAGAATGATATCAGGTATTTCATCAACTAAAAATTGTTTAAATTCAGATTCATCTAAGGTTGATCTTACTTCAATGTTGAATCCTGATTTCACTAAAGTTTTTTTTATCAACTCAAGATCTGATTGATTATCTTCAATAATAATAATGTTTAATTTATCCATAACTTAATGTTAAATTTTTAAAAATCTACTTAAGGGGACTTCTAATAATTCCTTTCTTTCAAGAAACAAATATAATGAATAAGATGTTAGGCACAAATTTTTCTTAATAGCCTAAGCTATTTAGAAAAATTTTCAAAGTCAACAGGTTTGTGAATATAACTGTTAACAGCAAGGTTGTAACTTTCGATAACATCTTTTTCTTCTATTGATGAAGTAAGTACTACAACAGGAATAATTTTTGTTTTAGGATTATTTTATATTTCCCTTAGAACTTCCAGCCCACTCACTTTAGGTAATTTTAAATCAAGTAATATAATATTTGGCAGCAATTGTTCTTTATATTTTTCATTGCGTTGAAAAATAATATCAAGAGCTTCTTCGCCATCTTTAGCAACTATAATCTTGTTAGTAAGATTATTTTTTTTGAATGCCCGTATTGTTAATTCAATATTATCGGGATTATCCTAAACTAAAAGGATTGTTACATCTTTTGTTGTCATGGTTTTTTTATTTATTTGTTATTTGTTTCGTTGTCATTCTATTGCTTGCCCACCGAAGCTTTAGTGTAGGTGGGTCATTCTTTGTCATTTGATAGTCATTCTTTGTCATTTTATGTTTTGTCCTACCCACCGAAGCTTTAGCGTAGGTGGGTCATTTTTTCAAAATTGCTTAATTATTTTAAGTTTACTATAAAGTAAAATAAACAGATGTACCTTTATTAATTTCCGATTCTATCCATATTTTTCCATCATGTCTATTAATTATGCGTTTAATAATAGCGAGACCAATTCCTGTTCCTTCAAATTCCTCAGTACTGTGCAAACGTTGAAATGGAGAGAAAAGCTTATCAGCATATTTCATATCAAACCCAACTCCATTATCTTTTACGAAGAATGTTGTTATTTTATCTTTTTGTATGCAACCAAACCCAATTTCAGCAACAGTCTCGTTTTTTGTAAATTTAATAGCATTAGAAAATAGGTTAACAAAAACAAGCTGAATAAGATTCGCATCACAATTTATTATTCGGCAATCACCAACAACAAAGTTAATTTTTCTGTTTTTCCATTCATTTTCAAGTATTTTATATGCTTCAATAGTAACATCAATTAAATTTACATCTTCCTTTTTTATTGATTTTCTGCCAATTATTGAAAGTTTTAAAATATCATCAATTAATATTCCCATTTTCTGAGAGCCTGCTCTAATTCGTTGTAGATAATGTTTCCCAAGTTTATCAAGAGAATGAAAATAATCTTCAAGTATTATTTTTGAAAAGCCGTCAATTGATCGAAGCGGAGCACGAAGGTCATGGGAAACAGAATAGGAAAAAGCTTCAAGTTCATTATTTTTTTCTTTCAGATTTTTCGTGCGTTCCTTTACCAATTCTTCCAAATGCTCATGGTGTTTTTTTATCTCATCCTCTGCCTGCTTACGCTTGGTGATGTCTCTTATTGCAGTAGCTCTAAGTTTCTGATTGTATTTGCTAATAAATGTGTTTCCTTCCAATTCTATGGGGAATTCTGTCCCATCCTTTTTAATGCCAATTACTTCATAAGGAAAGACATAATCTTTTTTAATGTTATTGTATGTTAATTTTTGGTACTCTTTTTTTATTAGTAGTTTCACTAATTCCTTATTTAATAACTCATCCTTAGTGTAACCAAACATTATCGCAAAGGAATTATTCATGTCATTTGGAACTCCTTTATCATAAACTAATATACCTTCAAATGTAACGTTTGAAAGTATTTCAAATTTAGTTTTTTGTTCTTCTGCATTTTCTTTGGCTTTGATCAATTCTGCAGCCCTTTTTTCTTTTTCTTCATTTTGAAAGTGAAGTTCTTTGTTGGCAATGATCAACTCTGCAGCCTGTTTTTCTTTCTCTTTTAAAGCCAGCTTACGCTCAGTGATGTCACGTTCAGTTGTCGCAATTAATGAAGGTTCTCCTTTTTCATCATTCAGTAAAGTTATTGTTAGCCATACATCTATAATCCGTCCATCCTTAGTTTTACGTTTAAGTTCAAAAGATTTAACTATTTCACCATGTTTAATTTTTTCGATTAATGTCAATGCAACTTCACGATCGCTTTCTGCAACTATATTGTTTATATTCATTTCTAGTGCTTCGGCTTCGGTATAACCGTAAATGTCCTTTGCACCGCGGTTCCATGCCAAAATCTTTCCGTTGAAATCCTGCATAATAATTGCATCGTTCGAATCCATTAGCACCGTTGCCATACGGGTTATATTTTCCATTTTCGCTTTTGTCATAAATCACTTAATTATGCGATAGTTTAGTCACTAAGTTTATTAATTTATCATAATCCTGATTTTTGTCAAAGAAATAGTCTGCACCCGCTTCAAGACATTTTTGCCTGTATTGTGGGTATGGATAGTTCGTAAGTATGCAAACAATAATTTGACTTCCATTATCTTTAACTTTTTTTGGTGTTGCGAGTAATGCGTTTTTTTTTCATTAGCTTAGTTTAATTTTGGCTATTTATATTTATTGATATAAAAAATAAACAATTAATTAAAAGTCCACATTTGATAAAATTTGACATATCTGACTTTTTAATTATAAATCTATAAAGATAAGCATAATATATTAATTTCCTAATAAAAGTATTAATAAAAGGGCTAAATATTATTTTGAGGTGGTGGTTAAAAAATCACATCTTTGTATTAATTCAAAATAATAATCCCGTGCTACGTATTATCAAAGGGATGGTATGTAAAAACACAGGGCGAAGTATAACGTAGTCCTGTGGAATATAACAATAATTAATGATGGGCTGTCCGTCAGGTAGGCAAAGGTAGGCAATCCCATAAAGCTATTTGAATTTAATTTTAGCTATTATGTCACAAAGTTTATCAAAGGTATATATGCAAATCAAGGGTTGGGTTTTCTAACTTATTCTTTTATAGCCACTAAGACTCAAAGACTCAAAAAAAAGCACAAAGAAAATAAAAAAGTACAAATTACAACTTAGTGAAACTTTGTGTTTTAGTGTCTTTGTGGCAAAAATATATATTTATAAAAAAAAAGCCTTTATGATAAATACTTCTTCATCAATTCAAACAGTTTTTGTTTCTTAATAGGTTTAGCAATATAATCATCGCAACCTGCTTCAATTGCTTTTTCATTATCTCCCTGCATTGCGTAAGCAGTTTGAGCAACAACTACAAGTTCGGGACTAATTTTTTTTATTATCTTTGTTGCTTCATAGCCGTTCATATCAGGCATTTTCACATCCATAAGAATCATTGACGTTTCAGGATGTTTTTCACTCAATTCAATAGCTTCTATACCGTTGTTCGCATGAATTGTTTTAATATCCAATCTCTTCAACAAAACTTTAACCAGGGAATAACTTGCTAAATCATCTTCAGCAACAAGAACAGTTTTGCCTGAAAATTTGTTTTCAATTTTTGGAATATTCGAACTAATTGATTTTTGATGTATCTCAGCTTTGTTCTCCGGCAAAGTAAAATAAAATATTGAACCCTTTCCTTTATCAGATTCAACCCACATTTTGCCACCGAGAAGTTCAGTCAAACTTTTTGAAACCGCCAAACCTATGCCAGTTCCATCATATTTTCTTGTGTGAGAATCGTCAACCTGACGGAAGATATCAAAAATTATTTTTTGTTTTTCTATTGGAATACCAATTCCTGTATCTTTTACCCAAAACTTAAACATTGGTTGATTGTCTATAATTTCTTTAACATAACCACACTCAATAAACCCTTCATGAGTAAACTTTATAGAGTTTTTAAGAAGATTAATTAATATCTGTTTTAGTTTTTGTTTGTCAGTATAAATCTCAAAATCTTTATCTTTAAATTTATAATTTATTGAAACATTAGTTTTATTGAATCTTGTTTGTTCATTTATTATGATTTTGCTAACTTCATCAATTATTTCTGTAATATTATAATGCTCTTTATTAATTTTAAGTTCTCCGCTTTCAATAAGAGAAATATCAAATATATCATCAATTATGTTTAACAAATGGCTACCACTATCGTTAATAATTTTATTATAATCTAATATTTCGTTAATTGGTAAATCTTCGCTTATTATATCCGAAAAACCGTTTATCGCATTAAGAGGAGTACGTAATTCATGCGACATAGTATTCAGAAAAGTAGTTTTTAATCTATCAGATTCTGTAGCTTTAATAAATGCATCTTTCAATACCTGTTCTGTTTTTTTTCTTTCAATTGAAATGCTAATCTGGTGTGATACAAATTCCAGAATTTCCACATCATTTTTACTATAAGCATTTTCATCTTTATAGCTTTGTACAGCAATAACACCTGTAACTTTTCCATCAACTATAAGTGGAACACCGAGCCATATTTCTGAATTTGTCCCAATACTTTCGACATCTCCACTTTGTTCCAAAATATCTATTTCTTCTTTAGTTGCCAGTAGTGATTTTTGAGTTTTAATAACATAATTAGTTAATGTTTTCCCAGCAGGAAAAGAAGTAAATTCATCTTTTTCGTCAGAAATAAATGGCAAAGAAAGTGTATCGGTTTTACTGTCGTAAAGGGCAATATAAAAATTTGTAGTATCTATAATTAAACTAAGTTGTTCTTTTATAAAAATTAATAATTTTTCAAGGTTATCAGTTGTAATAACTGAATTGGAAATATTGTATAATACTTTCTGAATTTGCTCAGCACGTTTGCGATTTGTAATATCATGGTTAATTGATAAACTATATTTTTCTCCATCAAAGTCTATTTGCGATACAATCATTTCAGTCCAATATTCTGTACCATCCTTCTTCCTTTTCTTTTCAATAGTTGTAACTGTTTCTCCATTTAGTAATCTTACTTCCCAATCATCAGCATTAATCTCGCTAGAACCGGAAACAAAAAGATCCTTAATAATATTCATTTGCAATAATTCATCTCTTGTATAACCCGTTTGTTTAATTGCTTCTAAGTTAACTTCTAATATATTTCCTTTGTTTTCCCCCCAAATTTTTGTAACGAATACAGCATCGCCCAGTCCATCAAACAATCGCTTAAATCTTTTTTCACTTTGCATCAATGCTTCTTCGGCTTTTTTCCTTTCAGTAACATCACGCACGATAGCTTGAATATAATTCCCCGACTTAATTGTAAGTTTATTCAAAGAAACTTCAGCTTCAAAGAGTGTTCCGTCTTTTTTCTTATGCTGCCAGTAAAATTGCTGTGGATTTCCATCAATTGCAGAATTAATATAAATCATCGATTTCTGCTTTGAATCTTGTCCATCTGGTTGAATTTTGGGTGAAAATTCCCATGGTGAATGTTCAATAATATCATTCTTATCAACACATCCGAACATTTGAATTGTAGCATCATTACAATTATTAAATTTATTAGCTTTCATTACAAAAATAGCATCACCTGCTGTTTCAAATAAGGCTCGATATCGCACTTCACTTTCACGTAATGCATCTTCAGCTTGTTTTTGTTCTGTGATATCTCGTATAACAACATGAATTATCTGTTTGTTTCCAAGATTATACTTGCAAGGAGTTGCTTCAGCCCAAAAAACAGAGCCATCTTTCCTTACAAACTGTGTATCTACCTTTAACATTTCTTCTTTCTTCATGGCATCCAACACTTGGGTTGAATGTTTCTGTTCAGTCTCGGGATGTAATTCAAATATCTTTTTTTCTAGCAATTCTTTTTTTGAATAGCCGAACTCTTTGACTGCCGTATCATTGACATTCAAGATATTCATATCCAAATCATGGATAATAATCGAATCGGGAGAAAATTTAAAAATCTCTCTGTATCTTTCTTCATTTTCCTTTAAAGTTTCTTGTGCCTGCTTACGCTCGGTGATTTCTGTAAAAACACCATAAGCATATCTTTCTCCTTTTTCTTCATGTACAACACTTGATATATCATTTAACCAAATCCACTTACCATCTTTACTTTTGATTCTGTATTCAACATTAAACTTCTTATTCTTAACAAATAATTCATGGAATTTCGTTTCTACTTTGTGTAAATCGTCATGGTGTATTCTTTCAAACCATTTATCACTATCTGTGTAAATATCTTCAGGAGTAAAGCCAAAAACTTCCTTAATATTTGAGCTTATAAAAACAGTATGGCCTTTCTCGTTAGTTTTCCATAACACATTCGGAGCATTTTCAACAAGCAAGTGATATTTATCATCACTCTCTCTTAGTGCATCTTCCACCAGCTTGCTTTCGGTAACATCAACAACAATTCCTCTAAGTCCTACAACTTTATTATTACTAATAATAGGAGAAGAGTATGATACTGCTGGAAACTCTGAATTGTCTTTTCTTAATGCAGTATATTCAAATTTACCTTTTTCAGTACCATTTAATACTTCTTTCACATTCTCACCAGCTCTTTCTCTTTCAGCCGGAGTAATAAATTGCATAGCATTAACACCTTTATTGAAATCATCCTGAGTATAACCAAACTTTTCAAAACCCGCTTTGTTAACAAAAGTTATATTTCCATAAGCATCGCATTCATATATGATTTCGGGAAGCAATTCCGTCATATCACGGTATTTTTCTTCACTTTTTTTTATCTTTTCCTCTGCTCTAACATGTTCTATATACCCTTCAATTTTCTTAACAACTTCCTTAAGTAATTTTCTTTCTTTTTTGCAAAAAAGCTCATCGTACTCACCCGGCTTTTCTTTTAGATAACAAACATCAATCTTTCCAACAACTTCATCTTTGATATAAATATTTTTGCTCAGTATCCATTTTGTTTTTTTAAAATTTTTCGTTTTGTAAACATTTCCATCGAAGGTAATACGTGCACAAGTAATTTCAGGAAACTGACAAGCTTGTGAAAGCAAATTAACTGCTTTCTGAAATAGTTTTTCTAATGCAATATGCTCACTTCCAAAAATTTCAGTAATACTATAAAGGCATTGCAATTCTTTAATTCTTTCCTTTAGTAAATCATCAGCGTGCTTTAGCTCAGTTATATCAACCAAAGAAACAGTGCTTCTTCTGCTGTTCGGAACCATCCCTATTGAAAGAATTGTGTTTCTAATATTTCCTTTGGCATCTATCAATCGCACTTCATATTTATCTGGAACTGATTTAGGGTCTTTTCTTCTTGTTGTATGACGACTCATCATTATTTGCAAATCATCTTTATAAACAAATTTCGTCCAGCTTTTACCTATAAGTTCAGTTACTGCATATCCTGTTACATCTTCACATTCTTTATTGGCATTAATTATCTTTGTATTCTCTTCAACAATTAATGTGGCTGTTCCGGTAGCTTCAAAAATGGCATGGTATTTTTTTTCACTTTCCTTAAGCGCTTCGTTGGCTTTTTTAAATTCTCTGCGTTCTGCTGCTTCTTTAAGTGAGCGTTCAATAACAAGACTAAGCCTCGAAAGTTTCTCTTTAAGAACATAGCCAGTAGCACCTGCTTTTAAACATTCAACAGCAAGCTCTTCACCTATTGAACCTGAAACAATGATAATTGGAATATCCGGTGCTGTTTTCTGTTGAATTTTTATAGCAGACAAACCATCAAAAGTTGGCAGTTTATAATCAGCGAGAATAATGTCAGGCTTTTTTTCTATAGCTTCAACAAATTCTTTTTTATTTTCAACTAATTCCCAATCAAAATTAAAATCGTTTTTGCGAAGTTCATTAACCATTAATTCTGCATCTTCTGGATTGTCTTCAAGAATGAGTATATGTAGTTTTTGCTTGTTCATATTAATTAAGTATAAGTAAAATTTTTACTTTCATAAATCAAGTTTAAAGCATTTATGACAAATGCTTCTCTAATAAATTATATAGTTTCTTCTTTTTAATAGGTTTAGAAATATAATCATCACAACCTGCTTCAATTGCTTTTTCATTATCTCCCTGCATTGCATAGGCAGTTTGTGCAACAATAGTAAGTTCCGGAAGGAATTTTTTGATTTGTTTCGTAGCCTCATAACCATTCATTTCCGGCATTTTAACATCCATAAGAACCATTGATATTTCAGGATGTCTTTTGCTTAGCTCAATAGCTTCTTTACCGTTGTTTGCATGTATGGTTTTAACATCTAATATTCTCAATAAAACTTTTAATAGAGAATAACTTGATAAATCATCTTCTGCAACTAGTATAGTTTTACCTGAAAAAGAATTAATATTTTGAACTTCAGAACTGATTGATTTTTGAATTGTTTCAGGTTTTAGCTCTGGCAATGTAAAGTAAAATATTGAACCTTTTCCTTCTTCAGATTCAACCCACATTTTTCCTCCGAGAAGTTCAGTAAATCTTTTCGAAACCGACAAACCTATACCTGTTCCACCATATTTTCGAGTGTGAGAATCATCCACCTGACGGAAGACATCAAAAATCATATCCTGTTTTTCTTTAGGAATCCCAATTCCTGTGTCTTTTACCCAAAATTTTAGCATAGATACATTATCAATAACTTCTCTTTTATAATTAAACTCTATATATCCTTCATGAGTGAATTTTATTGAATTCTTTAGAAGATTAATTAGTATTTGTTTCAATTTTTGTTTGTCAGTATAAATAACCAAGTTGTCATCCTTTGCTTGAGATTTATAACGAATATCAATATTATTTTTATTGGCATTTTTTTGCTCAATTAAAATAATCTTATTTACTTCATTAATGACTTCTGAAATATTGTAATATTCTTTATAAACTTTAACTTCGCCACTTTCAATAAACGAAATGTCAAAGAGATCATTAATAATGTTTAACAAATGAGTTCCACTGTCGTTAATAATTTTATTATATTCTAATATTTGAGGCATTGGTAAATCTTCAGATATTATCTCAGAAAAACCATTAACAGCATTAAGAGGTGTACGTAATTCATGCGACATGGTATTTAAAAAAGCAGTTTTCAGCCTGTCGGATTCAGTAGCTTTTTCAAATGCTTTTTTTAAATCCTGTTCTGTTTTTTTTCTTTCAATTAAAATGCTAATCTGGTGTGAAACAAATTCAAGAATATCAAGATCTTTTTTGCTGTAGGCATTTTCATTTTCATAACTTTGTACTGCAATAACACCTGTAACTTTTCCTTCAACTTTCAATGGAACTCCAAGCCAAATTTCTGAATTTGTTCCAAAACTTTCAATCTCTCCACTTTGTTCCAAAATTCCTATATCATCTTTTGTTGCCATTAATGATTTTTGAGTTTTAATGACATAATAAGTTAAAGTTTTTCCTGCTGGGAAAGAAGCAAACTCATCTTTTTCGTCTGAAATAAATGGCATGGAAAGCATATCTGTTTCACTGTCGTACAGAGCAATATAAAAATTTGTAGTATCAATAATATCGCTTAGTTGCTCTTTTATTAAAACTATTAATTTTTCAAGATTATCGGTGGTATTTATAGCATTTGAAATATTATATAACACCTTTTGAATTTTCTGTGCATGTTCCCGTTCCGAAATTTCCTTTAACAATTTTTTGTTTACTCCTTCAACGTCCTGCAAAATATTCAGTGTGGCAAGTTTTTGCTGTTCGCTTTCTTTAATCTTATCATCAAGAGTTTTTGTTCTTTCTTTAACTCTTAATTCCAGAGCGTTTTCAGTTTTATTACGTTCTTCCAGCTCAATCTGTTGTACCTTGTTTAGTTTGCGTTTTATTTTAAATCTGAAATAAAATACAATGATTAGAATTACAAATAAAATTATTCCAATATAAAGATACCCGTTTCTTAATTTGTTTTTTTGAATTTTTAGTTTATTAATTTCTTTTTCCTTTAAAGATTTTTCAGTTTTATATTTTACCTGAGTTTCAGCAACTTTATCGTTTAATTCTTTAAGAATTTCAATTTTTTGTTTATCAGATGCAATCTCGAATATGTTTCTAAGACTATCAACATTTGTATTGCCAGCAAATAGAATAATTTGGCAAAAAAATAAAAGGGATACAAATATTATTTTTTTCATTTTTAATATTTTATGAAATATAAATTGTTTTATTATTATTTGAAGTTTATTTTTAGGGCTCACAAATATAGTATCCTGAAAAAGAAATATCAACTTTTTCAAGCATTAAACTTTAAATCGGAAGCTAAACATTTATAATCTAACAAGATGAAAAAAAAGATAATTTTCAGGATTTATTTTTTAGTGTAATTTATTTACTTTCGTAAAAAAATTATAGATTAAAGCTATGAGGAGTATTAAAATAAATACCTTTAAATTTCCACGAACTTTTTGGATAGGCAACCTGATGGAATTGTTTGAACGTTGGGCATATTATGGAATGTTTGCTGTTCTTTCTGTTTATCTTACCGACCCTGTGTCTGAAGGAGGTTTAGGATTTTCTCAAGAACAAAGAGGTTTAATGCAAGCTATCGTAACAGGAATCTTATATCTTCTACCAATTCTTGGTGGTGCAATAGCAGATAAATTTGGTTATCGTAAAGTCTTACTTTCTGCTTTTGTTACTTTGGCAGCAGGTTATTATTTTATGGGACAATTTAATGGATATGGAGCAGTTTTTTCTTCATTTTTAATTATTGCAGTTGGAGCTGCGATATTTAAACCAATAATTGTTGCCACAGTTTCAAAAACATCAGCAAAAGGCACCGATACTATTGGTTTTGGAATTTTCTACATGATTGTAAATATTGGTGGTTTTATTGGTCCTTTTATTGCTTCAAAACTAAGAGACATTAGCTGGTCCTATGTGTTTATTATGTGTGTAATTGTGATATCTGTAAATTTTCTTTTACTGTATTTTTATAAAGAACCAAAAAAAAATAATGATAGAGTAACAGAGCCATTATCAAAATCAATAAAACAAATTTTAAAAAATACAACTATTGTTTTTAAAGATTTGAAGTTTGTTTTATTTATCATAATTATGGTTGGATTCTGGACAATGTATATGCAAATATTTTTCACCCTGCCGGTTTATATTACTCAATGGATAGATACTTCAGTTATTTATAATTCGTCGGATTGGCTTGCTCATGTTATTGGAGCCGAAGTAAACGGAAAAGGAATAATAAGACCAGAGATGATGCAAAATCTTGCAGCTTTCACTATAATAATTTTTCAAGTAATGGTGTCAGCATTAGTAATGAAAGTCCGTCCTATTATGTCAATTTCATTCGGAATTGCAGTAGTAGCATTAGGAATAGGACAAATTGGTTTTCAGGTAAACGGCTGGTATGTTATTATGGGAATCATTATTATAGCATTTGGAGAAATGGCTAGCTCTCCGAGAATACAAGAGTATATTGGAAGAATTGCTCCTAAAGATAAAGTTGCTTTATATATGGGCTATAGTTTTCTTCCATTAGCAGGAGGAAACATTTTAGGTGGATTGTTGTCGGGGAATTTATATGCATCATTTTCCGATAAATATTTATTTCTAAAAGACACGCTTGTGAATAAAGGATTAGCAACAATAGAAAGCCTTAATGGTGTTGATAATGCAATCCTTTTTAAGCAAAGTCTTGGTTTGATGAATATGAGTGAATCAGAGCTTACAAATTATCTCTATTGCACATATCATCCTGGCAATATCTGGTATATTTTCGGTGGAATAGGAATACTAACATTTATTTTGCTTTTTACTTATGACAGAATTTTGCTTAAATCCAAATAACAAGCAGAAACACTTGTTAATTGATTTAGCCCAAATGGGAAGCCTAAAACTACTCCATAACTTTTTTAATATTTTGGAAATTAAATATATTGTTCCTAACAAATCATTCAAAAAATTAAAACTTTGTTGACTTAAGGGGACTTCTAAAATAAAAAACATTAATTTTGAAAAAAAATTTTTATGCTAGACAAAAAGTTAAATATCCTAATTCTTGAAGACAATTCTAATGATGAAGAATTAATTATAAATGAGCTTCAAAAAAACGATTTTAAATTTGAATATGAAAAGGTTGATACAGAAAATGACTTTGTTGAGGCTCTTACCAAAAATCCCGATTTAATTATATCAGATTTTAAAATGCCATCAATTAATGGCATGAATATTATAAAAAAACGACAGGAAAATGCACCTGATATTCCACTAATAATTATTTCAGGTACAGTAGGAGAAGAACTTGCAATTGATTGTTTAAAAGCTGGTGCTACTGATTATATTATTAAAGACCGTATATCAAGATTAAGTTTTGTAGTAAAACGAGCTCTTAGAGAAACTGAAGAGCTTAGGAAAACAAAATTATATGAACAAGATTTAATAATCAAAACAAAAGAATTAACAAAAAATCAAGAAAAACTACAAACCCTATATTTAGAATCAGAAAAATCCCGAAAATCTCTAATCACAATTATGAAAGATGTTGTAGAAAAAGAGAAATCCTTGCGTGAAAGTGATAACAGATTTAAAAATATTGTCAATAATTTGAATACAATTACCTATGAAAGAAACCGAGAAGGAAAATTCACTTATATAAGCCCTATAGTTGAAAAAGTTTTCGGATATACCACCGAAGAAATAATGTCTGAATCAAGAAAAACTCTTACAGATATTTTTTTAGATTTTAGTTTTATTAAAAAAAGTGAAGAATACAGAAAAAAAATTATTTCTGATAACCGTTTCAGAATTTTAGAAGAAGAAATACTTTGTAAATCAAAAAATGGAAAAAAATTATGGGTAAAAGACTGTGTTTTACCATACTTTGATAATAATGAAATTGTTGCCGGATTTTATGGAATAATGGAAGATATTACCGAAAGGAAACAAACTGAAAAGTTCATCAAAACTCAACGCGACCTTGCCCAAAGATTGAATAAAGTAAAAGGACTTGATGAAACATTAAGTTTATGTCTTGACGCTGCAATTAAAATTTCAGGTATGGACTGTGGTGGAATTTATTTAGTTAATAATGAAACAGGAAATATTATTCTTGCTCACCATAAAGGATTACTTCCCGATTTTATAAAAAACTTTTCATATTATAATGCGGATTCACAAAATGCAATTCTTATAAATAAAGGCAAACCGATATATTCTAATTATGAAAAATTAGATTTTAATAAGAATAATGAAAAAGAAAACCTGCTCGCAATAGCAATAATTCCTGTGCTTCATGAAGGGAAAGTTATTGCCTGTTTTAATATTGCTTCGCATACTATTGATGAAACACCTATTTTCGCACGTGATGCTCTCCAAACTATTGCTGCACAAATAGGTAGTGTTATTGTTCGAATAAATACTCAGGAAAAACTTCAAGCAAGTGAAGAAAAATACAGGCAAGTAGTTGATAATTCGATTGTAGGCACATATATTACTCAAGATAATATCTTAAAATTTTGCAATCTTAGATTAGCTAAAATTTTTGGTTATGATAACACAAAAAACATATTAGGAAAAAACATTAATGAATTTATTGTTTCTGAAAGATTGGATTTAACAAAAGGAGAAGAAAAACTAAGCAATTCGAATGAAAATACCATTTCAAAATATGAGTCCAAAGGAATAAAAAAAGATAATGAAAAAATTGACGTGGAAATTCTGGAAGGACAAATATTATTTCAAGAAAAAACAGCTATCCAAGGCTCTCTAATAGATATCAGCGAAAGAAAAAAATACGAACAAGAATTAAAAGTTGCTATCGAAAAAGCCGAAGAATCAGACAGACTAAAAATGGCTTTTCTTTCAAATATGTCACATGAGATAAGAACTCCAATGAATGCTATAATCGGATTTTCTTCTCTTCTTCTTGACCCTGAACTTATAGAAAAAGACAAAATACTTTTTGTCGATTATATTAATAATAATTGTGAATCTCTTGCTTTGTTAATAAACGATATTATCGATATTTCTAAAATTGAAGCACGAGTTCTTGAGGTTAACAAAAGAGTTTGTCCTGTTAATAAAATTCTTAATGAAGTTTTATCATCTTCCAAAGAAGAAATCATTAGGCATGATAAAAATGATATTAAAATAACTTTAGATACTGCTAATAAAGATGAAAATTTTGCAATAAAAACCGACTCTAACAGGTTCAAGCAAATTATTACAAACATAATTGGTAATGCTATAAAATTTACTGAAAAAGGCTTTATAAAATTTGGCTATAATTATGTTGATGAAGACAATTTATTATTTTTCGTTTCGGACTCTGGAATTGGAATTCCTGAAGAAAAGATTGATATTATATTTGACCGGTTCAGACAAATTGATGGTTCCCATACAAGAATATATGGTGGAACAGGTTTGGGATTAACTATTTCAAAAAACCTTGTAAACCTTCTTGGTGGTAAGATTTGGGTAGAATCTATTGTTGATAAAGGTACTGTTTTTTACTTTACTTTACCTTTTGTTATTATCAAAGATGCTAATATTGAAACTAAGACTGAAAATATTAATAAAAATTTTATTTGGCGAAACAAAACAATTTTAGTTGTTGAAGATGTTTTGTCTAATTATTTGTTTATTAAAACTGTTATAAATAAAACAAAAGCTAAAATTTTATATGCAGATAACGGGGAAAAGGCAATTGAAATATGTAGAAACAACAGGGAAGTTGACATTGTTTTAATGGACATAAATCTGCCCGATTTATCAGGATATACAGCTACGAAAGAAATAAAAAAATTCAGAAAAGATTTGCCAATTATTGCCCAGACAGCTTATGCTTTATCAGAAGATAAGGAAAAAAGTAAACAAGCAGGTTGTGATGATTATATTCCAAAGCCTTTTAGAGTTAATGAGCTTTTAGAAAAAATCAGCGATTATTTGTAATTCTGTTTCACTGCTTTGTTTTTCTTTTATATTAATTAACATTTCTTTAAAAACTATATGCTATAACAATGAAATGGGAGAATTATATTAAAGGTTTCGGAGAATTTTTAAAATTTGAAAAATCTTTATCACCAAACACCATTGAAGCATATTTGCACGACATCCGAAAATTAACTCAATATTTAGATTATTCCAAACAAGATACCAGTCCTGAAAAATTGGAACTTAAAGATTTGCAAGGATTTCTTAGGTGGGCAAATAAACTTGGAATGAACTCAACAACTCAAGCTCGGGTAATTTCAGGAATAAAAGCGTTTTACAAATATCTGATAATTGAAGATATAATAAAAGCAAATCCTACTGAACTTCTTGAAGCACCAAAAACAGGAAGAAAATTACCCGACACATTAAGCATTGATGAAATCAATCAATTAATCAATGCGATAGATTTAAGCACTCCTGAAGGAGAACGCAACAAAGCGATACTTGAAACTTTATACGGTTGCGGCTTACGTGTTTCTGAATTAACAAACCTGAAAATTTCAAATTTGTTTTTCAAATCAGGATTTGTCAAAATAACTGGAAAGGGAAATAAAGAACGACTTATTCCCATAGGAACAATTGCAATGAAACAAATTAATATTTATTTGGAAAACATCAGAATACATCTGAAAATAAAAAAAGGAAATGAAGACATTGTTTTTCTTAATCGAAGAGGAGCAAAATTATCAAGAGTTATGATTTTTACTATTATTAAAAATTTGGTTGAAAAAATCGGAATGAAAAAAAATATTAGCCCCCATACTTTCAGACATTCTTTTGCAACTCATTTAATTGAAGGTGGAGCTAATCTTAGAGCAATTCAAGAAATGCTTGGACATGAATCTATTTCAACAACAGAAATATATACTCATATCAACAAGGAATTTTTAAGAGATACAATTATTCAATTTCATCCAAGAGCAAAATTCAAAAATTAAATTTACAAGAAATATCAATTGCTTAGCGTAAATTAATAATGGTCATCAGTCTTAAAATGTAATTTCTAAAGAAAATTTTCTAGTATTATTTTAAAGGCGAATCATGTTCTTTCCTCATTTGATTATACATTATTCTTTCAATTATTTGAGGATAAACTTTAATTAAGAATATTGAGATTTTACCACTAAGTGTTAAAATTAATGTTCGCTTTCTTTTAACCACTGCTTTTGCAATATATTTAGCAACAGTTTCCGCTTTCATCATCTTTTTTTCTTTTCTTGGAGTTTCACCTTGTTGAGAACCATCAGCAAGAAGAGCAGTTTTGCGAATATTAGAAGTAGTGAACCACGGAGCTACAATCAAAACATGTAAACCTTTTCGTGAATTTTCTATTCTTAAAGTATTTAGAAATCCGTTAACAGCATATTTTGATGCACAATACCCTGTTCGGGCAGGCAATGGTGTAAAACCCGAAATTGATGAAACACCAACAAGCGAACCTTTACTTTTTAATAAATGCGAAATTGCATATTTGGTACAGTAAACTGTTCCCCAAAAATTTACATCCATCAATTTTTTTAATACATCAATACTCAAATCAACAAATAATGCTCTCATAGAAATTCCTGCATTATTTATCAAAATATCAATTCTATCAAATTCTTCAACAGTTTTATCAATCAATTTTTTACAATCTTCTTCCTTGCTTACATCTGTTTCTACTGCTATTACATCAGAACCATTTTTTTTTAAATCTGCAACAATTTCTTCTAATATATCTATCCTTCTTGCTGCTATAACTACTTTGGCTTTTCGAGAAGCATATTCGTATGCTAAAGCTCTTCCTATCCCCGAAGATGCACCAGTTATTATTACAACTTTGTCTTTCATTAAAATAAGTGTTAAAACTATGTTAAAATCAACTTATAAAAGTAGTATTATTTTTATTTATAGGATTATTTTAAAAATAATTTTAATTAATGTTTGTTATTAAAAATAATGATATTAAATTTGCAGTCCCAAAAATCAGATTCTGTAGCTCAGCTGGTAGAGCATCTGCCTTTTAAGCAGAGGGTCCCGGGTCCGAGCCCCGGCAGGATCACAAGCGATTCATTAATTTGAGTCGCTTTTTTTTATTTGTAACATGAAAGAGCATCCCGACTTTTTTTTAGTCGGGAGAGTCCCAGTTTCGAGCCCCGGCAGGATCACAAGCGATTCATTAATTTGAGTCGCTTTTTTTATCTTTAACATGATAGAGCATCCCGACTTTTTT
>Ga0307991_1001108_pt1 | contig 19188 bp, 15 predicted proteins | sample EllFjometagen131_FD_203146 | JGI IMG/M metagenome (GOLD analysis project Ga0307991, IMG submission 203146) | Marine microbial communities from Ellis Fjord, Antarctic Ocean - #131 | ecosystem: Environmental > Aquatic > Marine > Unclassified | place: Southern Ocean | collected 2014-10-08 | reverse complement strand
ACACATCCATGGCTTTTTCTGCAGGTGAAACTTTTTTGTTCCGGGCTATGATAAGGTGACCCGGGGACCGTGCATCAGGACTTGGACAATTTAATGGTTGCATCCGCAGGCAGTGCAAGGCCGGCGGCAATTTCAATGGCCTTGATGATCCCAGACGGGACTGGACAGGCAGTGTGGGCACAGTCTTTTGCGGCCATCTGCAACGTCGTTTGCCCTTTCCCCCTGAAACTGATCTCCCCAGACGGATTGACGTGTTTGAGGGACTCTGCCAATTTCTGGATTGATTTACAATCGCTTTCAATTAAGATATCACATTCGGATCCATCCATTACGGCTTCAACCGTTGTATTAAAACCGCAGATACCTGCAAATATTTCTGCTTTCGCCATATTTTTTTCCTTTCGTTTCAAGTTTCAAGCTACAAGATCCGATTCTCACCACTCATCACTCACAACCTCAATCACTACATATACAGGGCTTTTAGAAATTCCGCCTGAAATTTTCCACTGAAGGTGAGTTCCAAATACTCAACCCGCTCGCCGATGCCGGCGGCTTCCGCCCGGCGTGTGGTGGACAAAAGTGCCTGTTTTGAACCGATGCCGGCGGCATTACCCACCTGTCGGAACCGATCCAGGGGAATATCGGGAAACATACCGATACCAACGGCAGCTTCCACGCTGATATAGGAACCAAAGGCACCGGCAATGATAAATTCATCAACATCCGCTGCCGTAACACCTGTAAGGGGGGACATGCAGAAAGTGCTTGAAGGTTAATCGTAAATATACAAATTACAGGGTATGCCGAGATTAGCAAGATTAGATGCCCCGGGCGTGTTGCACCATGTCATGGGCCGGGGTATTGAGCGAAGAGAAATATTTCGTAGCGATATCGATCGCAATGATTTTATAGGCCGTTTGTCGACCTTGGCCCGGGATGGCGCAATGGAAATTTATGCCTGGGTTTTGATGCCGAATCATCTGTTATGTTGAGCTTAACATAAATAATGATTCGAGGTAAACGGTATAGTTGAGTATCCGTAAACCATACCGTTTTTTGGCCTCATGCAGCCAGCGCAGCCAGCATCTACGATCCCGGACGAATTTGAGCAAAAATTCCTTCTTGTGGCACCGTTGGGTTACGCGCCATATCAACCCCGGTATGTAATATCGGTTTCCCTCGGCATAATTGTCCTGCACTGTGACCATTTTGCTTAAAGGCCTGTTTTTGACCTCCAAAACGCCATTCTAAGACTCAAAAATACCCCTATTAATGCCGTATTTTTAATATTAACGGTATATTGTTCCGGTCCGACCCGCTGACAACTTACTTTACAAATATGAAGTTTATTGATAATTTTGTTAATATATACGGAAAGATTCCGTACAGAATATACTGTTTGACAGGTTGCCCCTGTTTACTCTAAAGTTATTATCACATGCCAGCCCTACCTGACAGCAAACAGATGCTATAAATCGTATCGACACGATGGTTAACTATACATGGAGGCAACGACAATTATGCTGGAAAAATTTGCGCTGGAACCTGGCGACCTCAGACGGATTTGCGGTCCAAAGATTTTTTCTTTTAAAAATACCTCGGAAATTGAGCCCCTGGAGGATGTTATCGGGCAGCAACGGGCGGTACAGGCCATTGATTTTGGTTTGAATATGAAAAGTCCCGGTTACAACATTTTTGTTACGGGCATGGAAGGTACTGGTAAATCCACCATTGTCAAAGACATTGTCAATGAATATGCCAAAAGCCTGCCGACGCCGAATGACTGGTGTATGGTCAACAATTTTAAAGATGCCTACTGCCCCTTTCCTGTTTCGGTGCCTCCAGGCAGAGGAATTCCATTTGCCAAAACGATGAATAAGCTGATTGATAGCCTGCAAACCGAATTGCCTAAAGCGTTTGAAAATAAATTATTTCAGGAAAAACAATCTGGAATTCAAAACAGATATTCCAAACAGCAGCGCCGGATTTTTCAGGAAATGGAAAAAATGGCTGAAGAAAAAAATGTACAGATCCAGAAATCTAAAACAGGATTTCAGACCGTGCCCCTTATCGATGGCAAGCCGGCGACACCGGAGAATTTTCAGGAACTCTCCGAGGAAAAAAGGATTGAAATAGAAGAAAATATGCGTGTGGTCCAGTCGGAGATTGAAACTACGGTGATAGAAGTCAACAAAATTACCCAGGCGCTGAAGGACAACCTGGGGGAATTGATGGAAGAAACAACCCTGTTTGTGGTCAAAGATCGGTTGGACAGGATTAGACATGCGTATAAGGGTAGTCCGGATATCCACGAATATCTCGACGGGGTCCAGGCAGACATCGTCGAAAATGCCAATCAGTTTCTCACCTCACGGAAGAAAGCCGCACCAACAGAAGCACTTTTACCCTCGGATGCGGAAGTATCCTTTCAGCGCTATCGGGTTAATGTGCTGGTAGATGGTAATTCTAAGCAAGGTGCCCCGGTGATTTTTGAGACCAATCCGACCTTTCACAATGTTTTCGGCCAGATTGAAAAAAGATCTTATATGGGATCTGTGACCACTGATTTTTCCATGGTGCAGGCTGGCTCTCTATTAAAAGCCAATGGCGGCTTCCTGGTCATGGAGGTTGAACCGGTCTTAAAAAACCGGTTTGTCTGGGATTCACTGAAAAGAGCATTGCAGAACAAGCTTCTTTTTATTGAAGATATGGCTGCAGAACTGGGATTTGGAACGGCATCCCTGAGGCCCAAGCCGATTCCGCTGGCGGTCAAGGTAATTTTAATGGGCAGCTATGAACCCTTTCGGATGCTTCAGAACCATGATTCTAAATTCAATAAAATATTTAAAGTCCGGGCGGATTTTGACCATGAGGTTGAGTTAAACGACGATACGATCCAGGCGTATGCCCGGTTTATTGCCCGTGTTTGCAGGGAAGAAAATTTGCTACCCTTTACGGCCAAGGGCGTTGCTGCCATTGTGGAATACGGGGAAAAATATATTGCCGATCAAAACAAACTCTCCTTGCGGTTTGGTTCAATTGCCGGCGTTTTAAAGGAGGCCGATTACTGGGCACGTCAGAATAATGCCACCCTTGTTTCTGATAAATATGTGATGCGGGCTTTTAACGAACATCGGTTCCGTCACAATCTGTACGAAGAGAAAATCCATGAATCCTATCGGGATGAGACGATTTTGATCGATGTAAAAGGGGCTGTGGCAGGACAGGTCAATGCCCTGGCGGTTTATCAGATCGGCGATCTAACCTTTGGACGTCCCTCGCGCATTACGGCTGAGACGTATATGGGCAAACAGGGAATCGTCAATATTGAACGGGAAGCCAAATTGAGCGGCAAGACCCATGATAAGGGCATTTTGATTCTTTCCGGGTATCTGGGTAGAACCTTTGCCCAGAATTATCCGTTGAGCCTGGCCATCAGTATTACGTTTGAGCAGAGCTACGGCGGCATCGATGGGGACAGCGCCTCTTCCACCGAGTTGTATGCGATTCTTTCCAGTCTTTCCGAAATTCCTATTCGACAGGGAATCGCAGTGACCGGCTCTGTGAACCAGAAGGGCCAAATTCAAGCCATCGGCGGGGTAAATCAAAAAATTGAAGGGTTCTATGAAATGTGTCTGGGAAAAGGCCTCACCGGCAGGCAGGGCGTTCTCATTCCAAAGGCCAACGTGAAAAACCTGATGCTCAAGCGTGCGGTGATTGATGCCGTGAAAAAGGGTAAGTTTCATATTTATCAGGTGGCAACCGTGGAGGAGGGCATTGAAATATTGACCGGTGTGTCCGCCGGTCAACGCGATGAGAACTGCAATTATCCTGAAGGAACCGTTTATGGGGCCGCCCAGAAAAAACTTAAAAAATATCTGGAACGATCCTTTCAGTTGAAAAAGGAATTCGGTCCGGGAGAAGAGATAGACCCTGATTGATTCGATGCTCCACCAAACCATGGTAATGGCCCTACCGTATGGGGCCTTTTTGGTTCTAGAAATTTAGTTATCGGGTACTATTTTTTATGCGATTTTTTTCAAAATATCTAACCGGTGTTTTAATAGTGATTTTATGGTCTCCGGTGGCATTGTTTGGGTTTGAGCGGTACAACAACGTTACCCAATATGATTCGTATTTTAAAAAGTATACGAAACACTATTTTGGACCCGGGTTTGACTGGAGATACTTTAAATCTCAGGCCGTTGCAGAATCCAACCTGGATTCTGATGCAAAATCCCATGTGGGCGCAAAAGGCATCATGCAGATAATGCCAAAAACGTTTGAGGAGATTAAGTATAAAAACCCTTCAATAAAAGGCAGTGCGCAACAGCCCAAATGGAATATTGCGGCCGGCATCTATTATGACCGGGCGATCTGGAAATTATGGAAGGCAAAAAGGCCGTTTGATGACAGGATCGCATTCATGTTTGGCTCATACAATGCCGGGAAAGGAAATATTCTTAAGGCCCAGAAACTCGCAAAAAAAAATGGCATGGATCCCAATATATGGCCATCTATTGAAAAAAAACTCGTTGAGGTAACCGGCAGGCACAGCAGGGAAACAATTGGATATGTGAATAAAATAAATAAGGTAAAAGGAGTGCTGAAATAATGGAAGCTGGCATAATAGTGGCTAATTTTTTATATGCAGTTCTGGGTGTGATCCTTACACTTGTATTTATGCTTTTGGGATTTAAGCTGTTTGATAAAGTGACCCCCTTTGATACGCCAAAGCAGTTATCAGAAGGTAATATTGCCATCGGAATTGTCGTGGGATCCATATTTATAGGACTTGGCATTGCCGTGGGGCTTGTAATGGGGATGGGGCTGAATTGATTGATGGTTTCGTAAAAAGCTTTTCCAGACCACGAAAGGCCATATATCCGAAAAGAACTTTATCTGTTGATTTTTTTACTGTTCGGGTATTTTGGAATAACAGGCAACATAAACGAGCTTTGATATGGAAAAAGAAAAGTTGAAAATGTACCGGTATTTTCTTAAAGACAATATCCGAAAAAAAATCAACTTTGGATTTACTGATCAAAATCAGGGGATTCCTTCTCCTCCTATTGAAAAGCCCTTCCCGGAGAACGCGCGTCGAATTGATCTTCCCGGACCTGGCATGTGGAAAAATATTCCATCGGCAGACCTGACACAGGCGATTGGTGATCGAAAAAGCCATCGGACATATCTGAATTACGGCCTTTCTCTGGAGGAACTTGCGTATCTTTTATGGTGCACCCAGGGGTTGCGGGGAAAAGTAACCCATGGCCATGCGTATCGGAATGTCCCTTCTGCAGGGTGCCGCCATGCCCTTGAGACGTATCTGGTAATCCTTGATGTTGATGGTCTTGATCCCGGCATATACCGATATCTGCCCCTTTCCCATCAGCTTGTATTTGAATTTTCAGATGACATGCTTTCAGAGAAAATGGTTATCGCCTCCCTGGGTCAGCCCTACCCGGGTAAATCCGCGGTAACCTTTATCTGGGTCGCTATCCCTTACCGGATGGAATGGCGCTATGGACTTGCCGCTCACAAGGTCATTGCACTGGATGCCGGGCATGTCTGCCAGAATCTTTATCTTGCCTGTGAGGCCATAGATGCCGGGGCCTGTGCCATCGCAGCGTATGATCAGGAAGAACTGGATGAACTGCTCGGTCTTGATGGTGAAGAGGCATTTTCCATCTATATCGCTTCTGTGGGGAAAGTTAAATAATAAGTTATAGCCCAGTTTAACGGTTTAGCACCGGTCGTTTATCAAACCAGGGTTTCTCCTTTTCCAGTTGCGACGCAAGTCTGAAAAAGTGGCGTCACCACCAAAAGGGGCAGTGATCTGGGCCCGAGTTTTTTATATTTGCTTTTCGGAAGTTGGAGATAAACCCCCCGGCCAAATGGTGTCTACAACAAAAAAATAGGGGGCCAGTACAAACATAAACCAGAAAAATGAAATTAATGTGTTGATCGCGTCACAGACGGAGTTGTTGGTTACGGGCCGGAAATACTTGTCGTGGAATTTAAGGAACGGGTAATTTTTATTTTTTACAGAGGTCTGGAACAACACATCAAAAAAATAAAACATCTGCCAGGAGTTCTGACGGATATAGCGCCCAATGTAATACCAGGCGCGGATACTTCCGGAAAATCCCAGATCATACACAAACATCTTGATGGCCGTTCTAAAATAGGGTTTTAACCGCAAAAACTCGGTTTCACCCTGGCTGGCGTAAATGGCTCTTGATCTTTCAAAAAATTCCATGCGGCCGGTGCTGTAAAGCGCCATGAGCATGCCCATCAGTATGTACAGGCGGTTGAAGCCTTCGACTTCAAAACGGCGGCCGGAAGTATATAATCGCCCGGGCAGGGTAATCCAGGTACCCCGGGTTCTAATCTTTTCGGCCAGTTTCTGGTCTTCTATAAAATGCTGACTTTCGTCAAAACCGCCCAGGCTTTCAAAAAAAGAGCGTCTTAATAAAAATCCCTGGTCACCATTGGTGGTATTTATCCTGTTAAAATATGTTTTGCCTTCGGCGTATCTGAAGGACATGTCGTTGTTTTGGGTAGTACGTATGAATTTTAAGGGGAAATGCCCTGCTACCATATTATGATTGGCATTCGCGAGGGCTGTACACCAGTGATCGAGGGCATTGGACAACAGGAAGGGATCTTTGATTCTCGTATCCGCGTGTAAAAAAAGAAGATTGTCACCGGTAGATTTTCTGAATCCCGCGTTGAGCTGGCTGGCCCGCCCGCCAGACGCTCGCACAATGACGGGATCAAAGGGGCGGCAGCGTACGATGGTGTCATCCGTGGAGCCGCCGTCAGCAATGATAATTTGCAGACTTACTTTTTTTTGAACATTCAAGTCTGCCAGCAAAAGTGGCAGGTAATCCTGTTCATTCAGGGCGGGGATGATGACCGAAAGATTAAGACCCATAGCTCATTGTTTATCCATCGTTTTGTTATGGAGAGGCCGCATCATCCGAGAACCAAATGTATACCCCAATTGACCCATAATCGTCCTCATGCGGTCTTTTTGCCGATATTATTTTCCCCGAAATATTATTTTAAAATCTTTTTTCATGCTTACGATAGTCCAGTTTCTCTTTCTTGCTTTTTCAAGAAGTTTAAGTTTATGGTATTCATATTCTCTTTCCGCATCATCATGATCAAGGATACATACCATGTTGGGCAAACCGCTGTCGGTCGTGGCATCCAGCATGGCATAATCGCCGCCGGAATTCCCGAATGCGAAAATTACAGGCAGAACACCTCTTTCTCGCATCCGTAATACCTTAGCTTCATCCGCATTATACGGTGTAAAATATTCACGGTTTCTCACAAATATGGGTGGTTCATCCTTTTCCAAGTTTATTAAAGAAAACCCGACCATCACACCGATAATCTGCTCTTGGGGAATTTTTAAAACTTCTCTTGATATGCTTCGGACGAATTCTTGTTGTGATGTGGAAGCCACGAAGATCTTAAATCTATTGCCGCGAAGATAGTCCATCAGTTCAAGCATTGGTGTATAAAACATCTCCACATAAGGACGATTATATTTAGGATGCATTGTTGAATAGAGAAAGTTTCTGCAATAGTTTCTATAAGACCGTAACGTCTCACCTGCGAATGCCTCGACAATAACATTTTTTACGTTCTTATAAAGATAATCGGTATCATTTTCTAAAATCGCCTTATATACCGGTTGTGAGGCAAGCGAGGGGTCTGCTTTGACTTTTTCCGCAAGTTTTGCTTTTGCAACAACAACCTCTAAGTAGCTAGGCTTTTCACACAAAAGTGTTCCGTCCATGTCAAAAAACGCCTTGCGCTGATCTCTCGGGACAAAGTCTTCACTGTTCGGGTTTACAACAGATTCCACAAACGAAACTATTTTATTTTTAACATCCCCATCGTTCCAGGAAAGAAGATATCCCTGCAAATTGAGCAAAGCGTGAGGCGTTTCTTCTGCTTGGGTTAACGCTGACGAATAAAAAAGAAATAGACTCATTAAACACAGTACAGATACCGCTTTTTTCATTTTTTTCCCTTTCTTTTCTGTTAGATCCCACATTCCGCATCCCCCTTGTGGATTTGAATCGGTTTGAACAAACTGATAACAGACTCAAATAAAATTACAAGGTTTTTTGTGTAAACATAAAAGGGAAATTACAAAAATGGGGCAGGGAAGGGGGATTGGCAGGCCCGACGAACGGGTGAGAAACAGCGTTTGCGTTGACAAGGCGGTAGGATGGAATCTTCACGAGGTCGTGATACTTGACAATATCATCAAAATGGGTTGATATAATGTAAAAAAAACGCCACCCTTGCTGAAAGGACACTGAAAGGTATGAATGATTTTAATGACAAAATTGCTTCCCTTATGCCCGGTACCATTTGTGTGCTGGGGGTTCCCCTGGATAAAAACTCATCATTTCGGCGGGGTCCGGCATTGGCGCCAATGCGCATCATGGAGCAGTTTCACAGTGACTCCACAAATCTTTGCGCGGAAAACGGCATTGATGTGGGTGCTGCCAAAGGCTGGTGTGAACTGGGCAATATGGCGTTCCCGGAAGAGGGCGGCGAATCCTTTGCCGCCATTGAGCAAACAGTTGCAAAACTGCTGGGAAAGGGGTGCCGTGTGATCACCCTGGGCGGTGATCATTCTATCACCTATCCTATTGTGCGGGCCCACGCAAAGTTCCATGACAAACTGGATGTCCTGCATTTTGATGCGCATCCGGATCTGTACGATGAACTGGAGGGCAATCGCTATTCCCATGCCACGCCTTTTGCCCGGATCATGGAGGAGGGGGCCGTCAACCGTCTGGTGCAGGTGGGGATCCGGACCATGACACCCCATTTAAGAGATCAGGCGGCCAAATTTGGTGTCGAAGTTATGGAGATGAAGGATTGGCACTGGGAAACAAAGATCGATCTTGAGAGCGATATCTACCTGACACTGGACCTGGATTGTCTGGACCCTGCGTTTGCGCCGGGCGTCTCCCACCACGAGCCCGGCGGATTGACCACCCGGGAATTGCTGCACATTATTCATGGGATCAGGGGGCGAATTGTGGGGGCCGATATCGTTGAATTAAACCCGGATCGTGACTGGATGGGAATGACCGCCATGGTGGCGGCAAAGCTGACAAAAGAAATTCTGGCAAAGATGCTGCATGCAAGATAAATAAAAAATTACAAAATGCAAAAAACCAATCCCAAACAAATCACAATTTACCAGGATGTATAAAATCGGACAGAACCTGCCTGTAATACACGTAATTTATATAGGGCACATCTTCACGGACCCGCCCGTCAGCCAGGGGAATATAACCGCCGTCATTGATCAGCCATGGGACCTTTTCCTCGATTTCCCGGCGGATCGATGACCGGCCCCGGCGCAGTGTATCCAGATCAATTCCACCGATCAGACGCAGATCCCGGCCAAACTCCTTGCGCAGATTGCGGTAATCCATGGCCTCGATATCAACTTCGCAGGCCCACAGGCAGTTGAACCCGAACTGCAGCAGGGCTGGAATTAGAATGCGGGCATTGCCATAGGTTCGAAAGATGATTGCCCCGACATCATATTGTTTCAAAACCTCCAGCAACGGCTGATAGGAAGGCAGCACAAGATTCTTGTACATCTGCGGCGATATCAGGGGGCCGGTATTCCCTCCGATGGGTTCACTGAAAATGGCTGCGTCTACTGTAACAGACTCAAGCACTTTTTCAGCTATCCGGGCTGCAAACGCCCCCTGAAGGGCCATGGCCTGTTTCACGAATTTCGGCTGCTCTATCAGCAACCGGGCAACTTCGGCAAACCGCTGCCAGTCATACACCCCGAGGCTCAAAAAAAGACCCCGGTGTACCCGCAGCATGGTCACCGTGTCATCCCCGGCCCATAAACGGCTTTCCTTTTTCCAGTTGGGAGAAAAATGTCGGGGATCGGCCGGATCGAGACATCTTTGGAATTCATCCAGTTCCGATATGGATGCCGGCCATTTTTCAGGACTGGGTTTAGGTTCAAGGTCCGGTGCAATCTCCCTGCGAGGATCAAAAGGAAACAGTTGCTTCATGTTAGTGTGCGGCATTCCCTGTGCGTGCCAGGCATCAATCACCTTTTTTCGGAGCCCTTCTTCAAAATAGGGCACCCGATTACAGGATTTATAATTCATGACCGCATGAAACTTTTCCTTGGAATTCATTTTTTCGCCTCCGTGAATCGGGTTGAAAATTGAATGGAGAGAATTGAAAACCAATGGAATCGTTTTGTCAATTGAATATTGATGGTGAGAATTGAAAACTTGTGGAATCGATGAGTTTATGCTGATGAACCGAAGTGCTCTGCATTTTACTTATAAAACAGAATACTTTTCTTATTTATGATTTAATTTTATTTTAGGCCGCACCCTGACCCATGGCCGAACAGCCGGGATTATTTCGACTTTTGGCATAATGACCGGTGTGTTGATACACACATCGCTTGCGGCTATCGGTCTTTCCACGATCCTGGCCACGTCCGCCATGGCGTTTAATGTCGTTAAATACGCCGGGGCAGGGTACCTGATATGGATTGGTTTCGGGTTTTTACGCAGCAAGGGAGAAGCAAACGCGCATACGCCTGTAAAAGTTGAATGACTGGGGAGATGGGCCCTTTTCCGGCAGGGCGTTCTGACAAACCTTTTGAACCCCAAGGTTGCCTTGTTTTTTCTATCGTTTCTTCCACAGTTTGTAGATTTGCATACTGAATTTATTTTTATATCGTTTGCCGTCCTGGGGATATTTTTTTTAATCACCGGCAGTATCTGGTGCCTGGCACTGGTATATGGGTCCGCATGGCTGGCCGGCAAGGTAAAACATCGTGATTTTGCGGGAGTCATACTGAAAAAAATTACCGGGACCCTGTTTATCGGGATGGCTATTAGACTGGGCTTGGCACATGCTGAATAGATTTAGTGAAATTTAGAAAAACAAAAACGTGTAAAAAGATCCGCTGGTCATTTTTAAATTGAATTTTTTTTTTAATGCGATATGGTGGCGCCAAATTTAAACGTTAATTTGCAACCGATCATTATACGAATTTTATGAAACTGGATTTTAATACCCACCAGAACGGATATACCGCCGAATCCATTGAGGTCCTGAAAGGACTGGACCCGGTAAAGCGCCGGCCGGGCATGTATACGGACACGACACGGCCCAATCATATGGGACAGGAGGTGGTGGACAACAGTGTGGATGAGGCCATTGCCGGGTGCGCGGATCAAATTGAGGTCATCCTGCATAATGATAACTCTTTGGAAGTCGGGGACAACGGCCGGGGTATGCCCGTGGATACGCATCCGGAAGAGGGCATTTCAGGTGTTGAGCTGATCATGACCCGTCTACATGCCGGCGCCAAGTTTTCCGATAAAAATTATCAGTTTTCAGGCGGTTTGCACGGGGTGGGCGTTTCAGTGGTCAATGCCCTGTGTACGCGCCTGGACGTAGAAATTAAAAGAGACGGCCTGAAATATCATGTCCGGTTTAATGACGGTGACAAAGCAGGGGAACTAGAGGAGGTGGGGAGCGTGGGCAAACGCAACACCGGCACCACCATCCGCTTCTGGCCCGATCCGAAATATTTTGATTCGCCGCGTTTTGCTTTGCGGCCCTTCAAGCATGTGCTGCGGGCCAAGGCCGTGCTCTGCTCTGGGCTGCATGTTAAATTTCATAACGAGCAAACCGGCGAGATTAACGAGTGGTATTACCAAAAAGGCCTGCGTGATTATCTTGAGACCAGCCTGGCCGGGTTTGAACTGCTTCCTGAAGAACCATTTCTGGGTGAATTTGAAGGAAGCGGGGAAACCGTGTCATGGGCCGTGACGTGGCTGCCCGAGGGTGGCGAGGATGTGACCGAAAGCTATGTAAACCTGATTCCCACCACCCAGGGCGGCACCCATGTCAATGGCTTCCGCACCGGGCTGCTGGCCTCCATCCGGGAATTCTGCGAGTTCAGAAAGTTGCTGCCCCGCGGAGTTAAACTGGCGCCCGAAGATGTCTGGGAGCGCTGCAGTTACGTGCTTTCCATCAAGATGCAGGATCCCCAGTTTTCCGGCCAGACCAAGGAACGGCTCTCCTCGCGACGCATTGCCGCATTTGTATCTGGTGTGGTCAAGGATGCATTCAGTCTTTGGTTGAACCAGCACACGGAAACCGGCGATCGGCTGGCGGAGATGGCCATTGACAATGCCCAGCGCCGGCTGCGGTCCCGCAAAAAAGTGGTGCGCAAAAAAGTGACCAGCGGCCCGGCCTTGCCGGGCAAACTGGCCGACTGTGTGAGCCAGGATCCGGTTGAGTGTGAACTGTTTCTGGTGGAAGGCGATTCCGCCGGCGGTTCTGCCAAACAGGCCCGGGATCGTCATTTTCAGGCCATCATGCCCTTAAGAGGCAAGATTTTAAACACATGGGAAGTGGATTCGGCCATGATACTGGGATCCAAAGAGGTTCATGACATCTCGGTGGCCATGGGCGTGGACCCGGATTCCGAAAACCTCAAGGGCCTGCGGTACCACAAAATATGCATCCTGGCGGACGCGGATTCCGACGGCCTGCACATTGGAACGCTGCTGTGCGCGCTTTTCCTGCGTCACTTCCTGCCCATGGTAAAGGCCGGTTATATCCATGTCGCCATGCCCCCGCTCTATCGCATCGATGTCGCAAAAAAGGTGCATTATGCTCTGGATGAGGCGGAAAAACAGATCATTGTCGATCGTATCACTCGTAAAAACAGGAAGCTGAAAATTAATGTGCAGCGGTTTAAAGGCTTGGGGGAGATGAATCCCATGCAGCTTCGTGAAACCACCATGGCCAGGGATACACGACGGCTGGTAAGACTGACCATTGCCTCCGGGACGGATGATGACCATGCCGATGATTCCCAGACGGAAACCTTTAACATGCTGGACATGCTTTTGTCCAAAAAAAGAGCCGGTGACCGCCGTGTCTGGCTGGAGGACAAGGGAAACCTGGTTCGGGATGTGGTAACCTTATGAGTGATGAAAAAAACGGCAATTTTGATTCCATTGAGCAGCAGCCGTTGAAAACGTTTACGGAAAACGCCTATTTAGAATACTCCATGTATGTGATTCTGGATCGGGCTCTGCCGCACATCGGAGACGGCCTGAAACCGGTTCAGCGGCGTATTGTCTATGCCATGTCGGAACTTGGCCTCAAGGCCAGTGCCAAATTTAAAAAATCGGCGCGCACGGTGGGCGATGTTCTGGGGAAATTTCATCCCCACGGCGATTCGGCCTGTTACGAAGCCATGGTACTCATGGCCCAGCCGTTTTCATATAGATACCCGCTCATAGACGGGCAGGGCAACTGGGGCGCCCCGGACGATCCCAAATCATTTGCCGCCATGCGCTATACCGAGTCGCGGCTGACCCGATACGCCGAGGTGCTGCTCGGTGAGGTGGGGCAGGGGACGGTGGACTGGGTGCCCAATTTTGACGGCACCCTCAAGGAACCCTCTCTTCTGCCGGCGCGGTTGCCCAATCTCCTGCTCAACGGCAGTACCGGCATTGCCGTGGGCATGTCCACGGATATTCCCCCCCATAACCTTAAAGAAGTGACCATGGCCTGCATCCATCTGCTGGAACACCCGAAGGCCGGCATTGAGGATATCTGCGAACATATCCAGGGGCCTGATTTTCCAACAGGTGCGGAAATTATTACACCGGCTGATGAGTTGGCCAAAATATATGCCCGGGGCCGGGGCGTGTTCAAAATGCGGGCCGTATTTCACCGGGAAAATGGAGACGTCGTGATCACGGCCCTGCCGCACCAGGTTTCGGGTGCCAAAATTTTAGAACAGATCGCTGCCCAGATGCGGCAGAAAAAATTGCCCATGGTGGGGGATTTAAGGGATGAATCCGACCATGAAGAACCCACCCGTCTGGTGATCGTCCCCAGGTCCAACAGAGTGGATATAGATGCCTTGATGTCCCACCTGTTTGCCACCACCGAACTGGAAAGGACCTATCGGGTAAATCTGAATGTCATTGGCATTGACGGCCGACCCCATGTGAAACCACTGCATCTCCTGCTGGCGGAATGGCTGGTTTTCAGGCGTGAAACCATCCGCAAAAGACTTCAGTATCGTCTGGACCATGTGATTTCCCGGCTCCATATTTTAGAAGGCCTGCTAATCGCCTATCTGAATATCGATGAGGTGATTCACATTATCCGGACCGAGGACCATCCCAAACCGATTTTTATGGAACGGTTTTCCCTTTCCGATGCCCAGGCCGAAGCCATCCTGGAGTTGAAACTGCGGTATCTGGCCCGGCTGGAGCAGATCAAAATCGAAGGAGAGATAGCGGAACTGGCCCTTGAAAGAGACCGGCTTGAAAAGATACTGGGATCTGAACAGCGCCTCAAGACCCTCATGCGCAAAGAGCTGGAAGCGGATGCCAAACAATACGGAGACAATCGGCGCTCGGCCATTGTGGAACGCAGCGATGCCCATGCCCTGCGCCAGTCCGACATTATACCGGTGGAACCGGTAACCGTGGTGCTGTCCGCCAAAGGCTGGGTCCGATCGGCCAAGGGGCATGATATTGACCCGAAACAGCTTACCTATAAGGCCGGTGACGAATTCAAGGGTGCCGCCTGGGGTAAAAATAACCAGCCGGCCATATTCCTGGATTCCGTAGGCCGAAGTTATTCCATGCCGGTCCATGATCTGCCGTCGGCCCGGGGGCATGGCGAACCGTTGAGCGGGCGGCTGAACCTTGTTTCAGGCGCCGTGTTTGAAGCGGTTATCATGGGTGATGACGACCAGTTGCTGCTCATGGCCAGTTCCGCCGGCTATGGTTTTGTGGCCCGGTTATCGGATCTGCATAGCAAAAATCGCAGTGGCAAATCCATGGTGACGCTGCCCTCCGGGGTCAGGCCACTGCATCCCATGCCCGTTAACACCCCCGAGTCAGACCGGCTGGCAGCCGTCACCCACCAGGGCCGGCTGCTGATTTTCGGGATTGACAGACTGCCTCAGATGGCCCGGGGCAAGGGCAACAAGATTATTCAGATTCCCACCGTGCATATCAAGACCGGTGAGGATTTTTTAAAAATTTTGACGATTGTGCCGCACGAATGTGATTTGATTGTCCATGCCGGCAAACGATATTTGAATTTGAAACCGGGAAATCAGGTGGATTTTACCGGGGAGCGGGGCCGTCGGGGGAAACGGTTGCCGCGAGGGTTCCAAAAGGTCGATCGTATAGAGATCGTCGAACCCAAACAGAAACCGCTTTTGTAACGACAACCCCAGAATTGTCGACGCTGTATTTTTTCAAAAGGGAATCTGTTTAAAAAGCCACTCACATTTATAGCTTTTTTAGATCGTAGGAAGGGCTGTGCCCACCGAATCGGCCGAAGTCTTCATTGAGGGCTTCGGTTTTTTAAATAGCAGGTTTAAATAAGGGTTAAAGGCCGGCATCTCGCCGGAATCCTGACAACTCAGACGATGAATCTATTTTGTTCAAACGCAATCATTTCCACCGATCCGAATGGATGCATTCGTTTCGTATCTGAAACAGAACCATTTGGTGAAAAGAGACGAGGCATTTGTTTCAAAATTCAAGGTTTGATACCCCGCGGGTTAAATTTACACCAGTGATGATTTCGTAGAATTCCTTATATACAAGGCATACCGGTTGTCCAATGATGAAGGCATACATATAGTATGTCGCGCCTCCGGACAAGAAAACTTTATAGTGTTCATCCGGAAATTTTTCTGCAAATCGTGTTCGCCCGGCACAGCTACAGTACCATTTCTTTTATGTTTGCATAAAAAGCTTGCAATTTTATCTGAACCTGCTATCAGTTTATTTGAAATTATTCAAATTAATTACACGCACCAGAATCTTTCCAATTTTAAAGATCATTTTCAACAGATCAACACCGACAAACCATTTCCGGGTGGTGTAAAAAGTTCAACTGAGAAAATTGTTTTCAAATAAATTTATCTTGTCGCCCGCGTGGGATTTGTTTCCCGCGAATAATGAATCATAAGGTGCAATTATTGTAGCAGGAAGCTGTTTCATGATGATTAAACAGCTTTCGATATAAGGTTCATATCGTATGTTATGCAGTTAGTTTTTTACTCTATTTTAACGGACTCAGCTTGTGAACTCATAAAATTTTGTGTTTCTATGTAGAAACCATGCCTATCCGGTTGCCTCCCAAGACACATCGATCAAGGCAAATAGTTTTAACGGTGTTTAGTGTAAGCAGTTGAAGTAATACATTTTTTTGTAGTTGCGAGCCAATGTATACTTAACTACGCGATCACCGATCCGCCACTTTGGGAGTTATCCGGATAGGCATGGTAGAAACCTACTCAATCACTTGATAAGTGGACCGCTCCGCGCTCCACTTATCGCCGCCGGATGCTTCGCCAGTGACCTGCCAGGTTCCGCGTTGCGCGCTCCACCTATCAGGCCAATGGAGCCGGCTGCGATTCTCAGCATGCGGCAAAAATTCTACGAATTTTCCCCGCATGCCTGCGAGTCTCGCGGTTCATCCGGCGGCGTTCCTGGCGGCTTCGCCGCCAGGAACCGCGGTGCCGACTCAGTACCGCGATTATCTGCCATATGATGACCCAAACAAGAAATATTTCGGAGGAGGAGGATGTCCGTGACTGATATTCTACTGATCGTGACTGTCATCCTACTGGTCGCCACTGTGGCTATTCTGCTCATGCTTTTAAAGAAAGTATCGCAAGCCGATACCGCCACACTTGCTTCCCGTCTTGATGCTTTCGAAAAGGCACAGGAACGTACCGAGCGTGCGGTTAGAGAAGAAGTGGCCCAGAGCAGAGACGAACAGGGTAAGGCAGCGAAAGATCAAAGACAGGAACTCACTGAAGCCTTCAAGATATTCGGTGATTCCGTGGTACAACGAATGATGGATGTTGCCAGCATACAGAAGGGGCAACTCGATGCTTTTTCGGGCCAGCTTACATCCTTCGCCAAAGCAAGCGGTGAGCGACTGGATGGTGTCCGTGCCGAGTCTGCAACCGGCGCCAAACAACTCCGGGAAGAAGTCGTGGGTACGCTGAAGAACATTTCGGAGACGATGGCCAAGACCATGAAAGATTTGGCCGTCGCCGAAAAAGTTCAGCTTGAGGCATTCTCCGGGCAGATTGCATCGTTGACGAAAACCAGTAGCGAGAAACTCGATGGTATCCGAACAGAATCCACCACCGGAGCGAAACAGTTAAGGGAAGAGGTCATTGCAGCACTCAAGGGGATCACGGAAGCCACCACCAAGACAATGGGCGAATTGGCCAATATTCAAAAAATCCAACTTGAGGCCATGTCATCTACGATTGGGAAGCTTTCGGATACAAATGAGAAGAAGCTGGAGGCGGTCAGGGTCACGGTGGAAGGCAAACTTCAAAGCATGCAGATTGACAACGCCAAACAGCTTGATCAAATGCGGCAAACCGTTGACGAGAAACTCCAGGGGACTCTGGAAAAGCGTCTGGGCGAGTCCTTCAAGCAGGTTAGCGAACGACTGGAACAGGTGCATAAGGGGCTTGGAGAAATGCAGACACTCGCCACGGGCGTTGGCGACCTCAAGAAGGTGCTTACAAATGTCAAGACGCGTGGAACGTGGGGTGAAGTGCAGCTTGGTACGCTATTGGAGCAAGTGCTTAATCCTGATCAATTCGCCAACAACGTGGCCACGAAGGGTGGTGGCGAGCGTGTCGAGTTTGCAATCAAGTTGCCGGGACAAGGTGCGAACCAAGATGAGACCGTTTGGCTCCCGATTGACGCCAAGTTCCCTGTCGAAGACTATCAACGCTTGATCGAGGCTCAAGAACGGGCTGATGTCGAAGGCGTGGAGAAGGCAGGAAAACAATTAGAGAACCGTGTCAAGACCTGTGCACGAGACATCAGCGAAAAGTATTTAAACCCGCCAAAAACCACGGACTTCGGCATCTTGTTCTTGCCCATAGAGGGCCTCTTTGCCGAAGTTATTCGCAGGACGGGTTTAATAGAAGTTATCCAGCGAGAGTACCGTGTGGTTATCGCTGGCCCAACTACATTGTGGTCAATTTTGAGTAGCCTTCAGATGGGTTTCCGTACGCTGGCCATCCAGAAACGTTCAAGCGAGGTATGGAACCTCCTCGCGGCGGTCAAGACAGAGTGGACGAAGTATGGCGATATTTTGGCCGCAGTGGAAAAGAAGCTGCATCAGGCATCGAACACAATCGAAAAGGCCAAGGTGAGGTCAAGAGCTATTGGAAGGAAACTCAAAGACGTGCAAGAGCTTCCAGCCGGTGAGGTAACAACCATACTTCCCCAAAATCTTATAGAAGATGTTGAAGATCTTGGTGAAGGCAATACAGTGGCAGACGATTAGATGCAGCTTGAATCCATATATTTCGACACATTGCCACCGCAGATAACCACTCTAATTCAGCGGACCCAAAAGGCCGGCCGCTGAATAGGGCGTTGGACGAGATAGCCTGAGACAAAACTTAGATATTATGGACAGACCAATAATTCGCGAAAATTCCATGTTTCGGACAGGCAGCGATATCCATCTTAACGCTTGTGTCGGTTATAATGGATTTCCAAGTATCCATACCTATCAGCTTGGGTATCATCAAGCTGTAGTTTCCTTGATTGAGACTGCAAAAGAGGATAGCTGGAATTCAGATTCACTGATTTACCCGATTTTATTTTGCGCTAGGCATGCGATAGAGCTTTTTTTAAAAAAACAAATTTATGTTTTGTCAGATGTTAAGGCCATTACTATGAATAGAGAGTCAGAGAACATGTTGTTAACTGAACACAGCTTGGATTCTTTATGGTAAAATTTCAAGGAACTCTCAAGAATAGATAAGAGGTATGACTCATTTGTTAATGAATTAGAGCCCTATATTGAATATTTTTGTGATGTGGATGATACAGGTCAAACTTTTCGATACCCTCTGAATGTAGGTGGCGAACGTCATCTGACAGAGTTCGGTTGCATCAATATCGGCATATTCAGTGACAAGTCAGCAGTTCCCGCTTATGGTTAAAGTGCCCTAAAATAGGGATGTGAGGATTTGCTGTTTCGTAAACTTTTCTTGAATTTAGCCCCAAAAAAACAACTTTTTTCAATTTTTTTCAACAA
>Ga0307991_1001105_pt1 | contig 19211 bp, 21 predicted proteins | sample EllFjometagen131_FD_203146 | JGI IMG/M metagenome (GOLD analysis project Ga0307991, IMG submission 203146) | Marine microbial communities from Ellis Fjord, Antarctic Ocean - #131 | ecosystem: Environmental > Aquatic > Marine > Unclassified | place: Southern Ocean | collected 2014-10-08 | reverse complement strand
GAAAACTAACACAAGGAATTGATATACGCAAATTTGGCAGTGGAAACGTAGGAGCAACAAATGCTTTGCGGATTCTTGGTACTAAAATCGGGATTTTTACTTTAATTGTAGATATCGGTAAGGGAGTACTAGCAGTAAATATCACTCGGTACATTATTAATCAGCCTTCTGATCTTATAGTTATTCTTGCAGGTATATTTGCGATATTTGGTCATATCTTCACTATCTTTCTTAAATTTAAAGGTGGGAAAGGAGTAGCAACATCAGCTGGTGTTTTTATTGCTCTTGCTCCTATCCCAACCGTAATTGCTTTTTCTGTCTTCATTGTAACAGTTTGGCTTAGTAAATTTGTATCTCTGGGGTCAATAACGGCAGCAATTACCTTATTCCTTGCTGAATTAGTAATTAATATTGTAAATTCATTTACTGATCCTGAGATTCTGATCTTCACCTTTATTATAAGTTTATTCATTATTATCCGACATAGAGCAAATATTCACCGTCTGCTAGAGGGAAATGAAAATAAAATTAGTTTTAAGAAAAAATAATCTGGAGCAATAAATGTGCGGTATTATTGGTATTTTTGGGAATGAGAAAGCAGCCAATATGGCAACTTTAGGGCTTTTTGCAGAACAGCACCGCGGGCAGGAAAGCTGCGGTATGGCTGTAAACAATGGTACTACAATAAAGCTTCGAAAAAAAATGGGATTGGTTAAGGATATCTTTACACCTGAAAAAATCTTGGAGCTTGAAGGAAATATTGCAATTGGTCATGTTCGTTACCCTACTCGTGGTTCTTCATCAGTTTATAATTCTCAACCACATATTGTAGAAACTTTATCTGGTCCTTCTTATGCTCTTTCCAGTAATGGAGATATCGTAAACTACCGTGAATTAAGAAGCTGGTTAGAGGAGAAGGGAGTCTATTTTGCCAGTGGAAATGATGGTGAGCTCATCCTTAAGTTCATTGTTTATCATGTAGAACGAGAAAATTTATCAATCCAAAATGCCATTTTAGAATTGATGAAAAGTGTTAAAGGTGCTTACTCAACGATCCTGGCAACAAAAACTGAAATGTACCTTTTCCGTGATCCATATGCTTTTCGACCTATGAGCTATGGTAAAACTAAAGATGGAACAATTGTTGTTGCTTCCGAAAGCTGTGCTCTGGATATTCTTTACATGGAATGGATAAAAGAAGTTAAACCAGCTGAAATAATTATAGTTAATGATGACGGAATTAATAATATTGAGAATGATCCTAATGAATTTCGAGTTACTAAAACTAATAAACATTGTATTTTTGAACATATCTATTTTTCAAGACCGGATAGTGTAATATTTGAAGAGAGTGTCTATGAAGTAAGAGAAAAGATCGGTGCTATAATAGCAGAAAATGATGATTTAGATCCTGATGTTGTCGTTCCAGTACCAGATTCATCGAATTTTATTGCGCTGGGTTATGCAAAATATAAGAGAAAGCCCTATGAACTTGGCTTGATCCGAAATCATTATGTAGGAAGAACTTTCATCAAACCGGAACAAACAATTCGCGATGAAAGTGTATATCAAAAATTCAATCCACTGCCAAATTTTTTTAAAGGTAAGATAGTAACACTAATTGATGATTCGATCGTTCGTGGTACTACACTTCGTAAAATAGTTAAACTTGTACGTAGGGCTGGTGCAAAAGAGATACACTTACGCATTGGTTCACCGGCAGTAAAAAATCCGTGTTATTATGGTATAGATACTCCAACTCGTGAAGAATTGATCGCCAATAATAAATCTGTAGAAGAGATAAGAGAATATATAGGTTCTGATTCACTAAAATACCTAACTGTAGAGCAATTGGAGAGAGCGGTAAGAAAACCTGAGAATTTTTGTTACGCATGTTTTAATGGGAGATATCCGGTAAAATGATGAACAAACTTAAAACCTGGAAAGAAATTTCTGAGCTTGTTTCAGAACTCAAAGCAAATAATAAAAAAATTGTATTTACGAATGGTTGTTTCGATATTCTTCATGCAGGTCATGTTCAGTACCTTGCTGAAGCCAAGGGTTTGGGAAACATTCTCATCCTTGGTTTAAATAGCGATAACTCTGTAAAAAGACTAAAGGGTAATGATCGTCCTATCAATTCCGAGAATGAAAGAGCGATTGTTTTATCTGCACTTTCATCAGTTTCTTATATAGTTATATTTAATGAAGATACACCATATATGTTAATAGATCACATTAAGCCTAATATCCTGGTAAAAGGTGGTGATTGGAAGGCTGAAGATATCGTTGGTTCTGATATTGTTAAGTTATATAATGGTGAGGTGAAAAGTCTCTCATTTATTAAAGGCAAATCATCGTCAAATATAATAAATAAAATCAAAGAGAAGTAATAAATGGAAGATATTGCAATTGTTAGAAAAGTTGAAGATAATTTCGTACACGTTGAAATAGAAAGATCAGGTTCATGTGATGGATGTGCAGTTCACGGTATTTGTAATCTTAATGATAAAACAATAATACATAAAATTAAAACGGATCGTGATCTGAAGATTGGTGATAGAATTGAAGTAAACATTAAACCATCTTTAAGGATATTTTCTTCTTTTGTTGTATTTATAGTTCCCGTTCTATTAATGCTATGCTTTTACGTAATGGGTAAATTTTTATTCAAATTAAGTGAAGATCTGTCAATTGTAGTTTCAATGTTAGGTTTATTATTGAGTGGCCTGTTCATATATTTGATTGATAAATTGTATGCAAATAAATTAAATTTCAAAATTATCAAAAAAATTTAACATTATTAATGAGGTAAATAATGAAAATTCATTTACACGAAATGGTTTTTTATGGTTATCACGGAGTTCATCCTGAAGAGAGAAAATTAGGGCAAAGATTTATCGTTAATTTTTCTTATGAAACTGATGCAAAACATGATGCAGAGATCAAATCACTACAAGATACAGTAGATTACACAAAGGTTTTCTCGATTATCAAACATACCATGGAAGAACGTGAATTTTTCCTACTTGAGGTTTGTGCCAACACCATTCTTGATTCTATTTTAATCTCTTTTCCAAATATTATTTATGCTGATGTTAGAATTAAAAAACCATCTGTTCCAATAAATGGTTCTCTTGACTCAGTTGAAGTAGAAATGGAAAGAGATCGTTAAAGGAAGTTAATGTACTGCTATCTTGGTCTTGGTTCGAATCTGGGTGAAAAACAAAAATATATTAAAAAAGCTATCGAGCAAATATCCAATTTAGAATTTGTTGAAATTATTAGGACAAGTTCAATCATAGAAACTAAACCATATGGTAAGATTGATCAACCTGATTTTCTTAATTGTGTTGTTGAACTTCAAACTGAGCTGACACCAGAAAATTTATTGAAGAAGTGTTTAGACATAGAAAACAGACTTGGACGTGTTAGAAAAGAGAAATGGGGACCCAGGACAATAGACATTGATCTATTACTTTATGAAAATGTAGTTATGAATACTAAAATATTAGTTCTTCCCCACCCTGAGTTACATAAAAGAACGTTTGTATTAAAATCTCTCAATGAATTATGTCCGAAACTCATACATCCAATAATAAAGAAAAATATAAAAAAAATCTATCTGGAGTCTAAATGAATAAAACTGCCGCGATAATACTTGCTGCCGGTAAAGGTACTCGAATGAAATCTGATAAGCCGAAAGTAATTTTCGAATTAGCAGGCAAGCCAATGATAAACCGAGTTGTAGATACCGCCAATAAAATTGATAGTGACCTTATTGTTGTTGTTGTTGGTTATAAAAAAGAACTGGTGATGAATGTTGTTCCAGAAAATGAGAATATAAGATTTGTTGAACAGATCGAGCAAAATGGTACAGGACATGCAGTAATGGTTACAAAAGATATTTTTCATGATTATAAAGGTGATGTTTTCATCCTTTGTGGTGATGTACCACTTCTCAGGCATAAAACCCTGGAAAAGATTCAAGATCACCACCGTCTTCATAATGCTTCTTGCACTGTTCTTACAGCGGTTATGGATGATGCCCTTAAATATGGCAGGATTGTGCGGAACTCAGAAGGTGAAGTACAAAGAATTGTAGAATTCAAAGATGCTGCTGAGGAAGAAAAAAAGATTAAAGAGATCAATACTGGAATCTATTGCTTTGACGCTGAAGACCTTTTCAGTTCATTAAAGAATATTAATAATAATAATAAACAAAATGAATATTATTTAACAGATACATTAGAAATTCTGAATAAAAACAATAAACTTGTTACATCTGTGTTATTAGATGATATGGTTGAAGCTTCCGGCGTAAATTCCAGAGAACAACTGAATATTTTAGAAACAGAATTTATTAATAGACGTAAACATTTTGAAGAATAAGCGTTATGTTTTATCTTAAGTATGAAATAATAAACGATAAAGTTAAAAGAAGGAGCACGATATGAGTAATATATTATATTCACCCTGGCGCCTGGAATACATTTTATCTAATAAAACTAAAAAATGTATCTTTTGTATTAAACCTGCAGAGAATAACGATGAAAAGCATCTGATACTTTTTCGTAGTAAACACAGTTTCGTTATTATGAATGTTTTTCCTTACAATAATGGACACTTATTGGTCGTTCCCAATAAACACGTTCCTAATTTGAATGGATTAAATAAAGATGAGATCTCGGACCTTTTTACATCTGTGCAATTATGCGAGAAAATATTACACCGTACCTACTCCCCAGACGGAATTAATATTGGTTTAAATCTTGGAAAAGCTGCGGGAGCTGGCATTGATGAACATCTTCATGTACATATTGTTCCACGTTGGAACGGTGATGTCAATTTCATGACTTCAATTTGTGGGACCAGAGTAATTCCAGAATCTTTTGAACTTGCTTATACTAAACTTAAAGAACAGTTTGACAATGAGAAATCCGAAAAATAATTTGTTCTACAATCATAAACATGCATTACTAATGATAGTTACGTTAATACTATTATTCGGTTCTGTAATGTATATTTTGTTCTTTAAGGAAAAAAAAAGTGAAATTCCAGAAGAAGTTGTAATTGACATTATTTCACTTAAATTATCCATATTAAATGGATGTGGTGTTTTGGGAGCTGCCAGTCAGATTAAAGATCATTTTATAGATCAAGACTATAGCAACATTGACATCATTTCCTGGGAAAATGTTGAAAGTAATAAATTCATATACGGTAAATCAATTATCGTAGTGAAAAGGAAAGATGAAATTAAGCTAAAATATTTGATGAGAGTAACTGGTATAACTAGAAAGATCTATGCTGTAGATGAAAATGCAATAGAAGATTTCCAGATAATTCTTGGAAGAGATTTTAGGTCATATTTCAAATAGGAGATTATGGAACAAAAACAAGTTATTGCCAATATAATTAATTGGATGGAAGAAAAAAAAGCTATTGATATTAAACATATCGATGTTACAGGAAAAACCGATTTTACAGATAATCTGATAATATGCAGTGGTACTGCCAATCTGCATAATAGAGCTATTGCTGAAAATATTGTTCAAAATGCAAAAGATAATAAAATTGAGGTCCTAGCTACGGAAGGTAAGAATTCCAGTACCTGGATATTGATAGATTTTGGTGACATTATTGTTCATATTTTCAGCCAGGATAAACGAGAATATTACAAGATTGAAGATCTTTATAATGTTAGTTCCAGAATTAAAAAGGAAAGTAAAGAATAAAACCTATGAAAACAAAAATTTATAATGATATTATTAATTCACTAATAAAGATCAATTCTAAATTCAACGATAACTTTACAGTTGAAATTCCTAATATCGTTGAACATGGTGATTTTTCTAGTAATGCAGCTTTAATTAATGCTAAAAATCTCAAAATGAAACCAATTGATATTGCTCAGAAGATCGCTGACGATCTCTCCAAAAAGAAAGAATACAAATCAGTTGAGATCGCAGGTCCTGGATTTCTCAATTTTAAATTAGCATATTCCTTGTATTATAAAGAATTACAGGGAATTGTTGAAGCTCATGATAAGTACGGTGCATCTAATTATGGAAAACAAAAGAAAGTACTTATTGAATTTATCAGCGCTAATCCTACCGGCCCCTTAAATGTTGTTAGCGCACGCGCTGGAGCCTATGGTGATTCTCTTTATCGTATAATGAATCACATCGGATTTGAGCCATTTAGAGAATTCTATGTTAATGATGCTGGAAATCAAGTTGATATTCTTGCTGAATCTCTTGAGATAAGATATCGTGAATTACATGGACATGTAGTTGAAGATTTTCCATTCGAAGCTTATCATGGTGAATATCTAAAAGATCTTGCTTCTGAATTAAGCACTGTAGAAGGCACAAAACTCTTTCATATGACTGAAGAAGACCGTTTGGAGCGAATGAGAATTTTTGCCCTTGATGCGATACACAAAATGCAGGTTAATAGTTTAAATCGATTTGATGTTCATTTTGATAACTGGATGTCAGAAAAGAAGTTGCGGTCAGAAGGAATTCTGGAAGAAGCATTAAGCTATCTGGCTGAAGCTGGTTGCACTTATGATAAGGATGATGCTGTTTTCTTCTCATCAACTAAATTCGGTGATGAAAAAGATCGTGTACTCATCAAAGCTGATGGTAATCCAACCTATCTCGTACCGGATATTGCCTATCATCTAACAAAATATAATCGTGGATTTGATATTATTATTGATGTTCTAGGACCTGACCATCATGGCCATGTTTCCAAACTTAGAGCCGCAATGAAAGCACTTGAGCTTGATGGCTCAAAATTGGAAGTTGTCTACCTTCAGCACATCAATCTTTTGCAGGATGGCGAAGTAGTTAAAATGTCTAAACGTGCTGGTAAAATTGTTTCTATGGATGAACTTCTGGATGAAGTCGGAAAAGATGCTGCACGTTATTTCTTTATTAACAGAAAACCATCAGCTCACCTTGATTTTGATCTGGAACTTGCTAAGAAAAAATCAAGTGAAAATCCTGTATTTTACTGTCAGTATGCGTATGCAAGGATAAATAGTATTTTAAAAAAAGCAAAGAAAGCAAAATTATCACTTAAGAAATTCGATGCAAAGAATTTGAAAAAGCTGAAGAAGATTGACGAGATCAACTTAGTTAAAAAAATGATGGATTTATCATCTATTCTCAACCTTTGTGCTGATAATAGAGAACCGCATCGATTAGCTGCTTATGTGCATGAACTAGCTGGAATGTTCCATAAATATTATGCAAAATATAAGATTATTGATGAAGAGAAAGCTGAGCTCAGTCTGGCAAGACTATATCTTATCAGCGCTGTACAAAATGTGATCTCAATTTCATTATATCTCATGGGTATATCTTCACCAAAAAAAATGTAAACTTATTACAGCATGAAAAAAATTATTATTCTTTCTGATACTCATAAAAATCAAGAACTAATACAAAAAGTTTTTGCTAATGAACAAGATTTTACGCATGTTATACATTTAGGCGATGTTTACGAAGATCTGAACAATAATTCAAATATAACCATAAAAGTTAAACTTCATCGAGTTCCCGGCATTTTCCATCCCGGTTACAAAGAGGGAACAGTACCTGCTATCTTAAAAGTAGATATTGATAACTGGAAATTTGTTCTAGCTCATAGAATTGAAGATCTGCTCAAGATTAAAAATACTTCTGATATCTATTTATATGGTCATACTCATCATTGGAGTTATGAGTGTATTGATAATAAGTATTTTATAAATCCTGGTCATTTGAAGGCAAAAGAAGACCGTGGCAGAAAAGCATCGTATGTTGTTATGTTCATCGATAAAGAAATAATTGATATTCAGTTTAAATATATTGATGGGAAAATATTCAAACAAAAAAAGATAAAAAAAATGTAACTAAATATTTAATTAACGTTTAGTATTTATAAATAATTTTAGGGGAGGATCAATGAAGATTGAAGAAATTAATCAGAGAGTAATGGAAAAAAGCGAAATAATCAATAAGATACAGCAAGAAACTGAAAAAGTTATTGTTGGGCAGAAATATATGATCAAACGTCTTCTTGTAGGACTTCTTGCTGATGGGCATGTTCTGCTTGAAGGAGTTCCAGGTTTAGCAAAAACTCTTGCTGTAAGTACTCTGGCAAACACCATTAAATCTACATTCAAGCGTATCCAATTCACACCTGACCTTTTACCTGCAGACCTTGTGGGAACTTTAATTTACAATCAGAAAACCAGTGAATTTGTTGCTAAGAAAGGTCCTGTTTTTGCAAATTTTATTCTAGCAGATGAGATCAATCGTGCACCGGCTAAAGTGCAATCTGCCTTATTGGAATCTATGCAGGAACGACAGGTTACAATTGGAGATACAACTTATCCTTTACCAAAACCGTTTTTAGTTATGGCAACTCAGAATCCTTTGGAACAGGAAGGTACATATCCTCTTCCCGAAGCTCAAGTTGACCGCTTCATGCTTAAACTAATAATTAATTATCCTACCCGTGAAGAGGAAAAGCTAATCCTCAATAGAATGGTCAGAAAAGATGACATTATTGTGAAATCTGTTGTTGAGCCTAAAGATATCATGGAAATGAGAGAATTGATCAAAGATATATATATGGAAGATAAGATAGCGGAATATATTCTAGATCTTGTTTTTGCTACTCGTGAACCGGGTAAATACAAGAATCTAAATGAACTTTCTGACCTCATAGATTGCGGAGCTTCTCCCCGGGCAACCATATATCTTGCTCAAGCTGCAAAAGCGCATGCCTTCCTGGAACACCGTGGCTATGTAACTCCAGATGATATAAAAGCAATTGGTAAAGATATTTTAAGACATCGAATAATCCTTACCTATGAAGCAGAAGCTGAGCAAATAACTCAGGAAGATATTGTTACCAGAATATTTGATGAAATTGAAGTTCCATAATTATTTTTTGTAGTAAAAAAATAAAAATAGTATGGAAACAAAAGATATAATAAAAAAAGTTCGTAAAATTGAGATAACGACCAGGAATCTGGTTTCTGATCTTTTTTCCGGAGAATATCACAGTTTATTCAAAGGGCAAGGATTGGAATTTTCTGAAGTACGTGAATATCAAAGCGGTGACAGTTTTCGTCAAATTGACTGGAATGTTACAGCACGTCAGGGATTCCCCTACATAAAGAAATTTGAGGAAACACGTGAACTCAATGTTATGTTCTTAATTGACAGCAGTGCTTCTACCCTATTTGGAACAAAAGGTTACCTTAAATCGGAATTTATCACAGAGATCACTGCTGTTCTATCTTTTTCCGCATTATCAAACAATGATAAAGTTGGACTGTTGCTGTTCACTGATGAAGTGGAAAAATACATTCCTCCTACAAAAGGGAAAAAATCAGCGCTCAGGATCTTGCGTGACATATTATACTTTGAACCAAAACAAACTGGAACGAATATTAAAAATGCTGTTGAATACATCTATCGTCTTATCAAGAAGCGAAGTATTATTTTTGTAATTTCAGATTTCCTGGATACAAATTATTTAGAGAGCTTAAAAATATTAGCAAAGAAGCATGATGTAATTGCCTTGAGAATACAGGATAAAGCCGAATTTGAGATGCCTAAAGCAGGATTACTTTATCTCCAGGATCCGGAAACTGGAAAAACATTTGCAGTTAACTCTTCTAATTCTAAATTTAGAGAAAAATATACTCAGGAAATTATGCGGCAAGAGACTGAACTCTCTGAACAGTTCAGAAAAATGAAGATTGATCTCGTTACACTGAATACAGATGAACCTTATACACCTGAATTAATGAAGTTCTTTAAATTCCGGGTTAAGATGAGGAATAAGAGGTGACACAAACATCTTGTTTGTGAATGTTAGATGAGAAATTTAAACTTAAAAATTAAGATTATTGCAGTATTAATAGTTATATTAATCCCACTTTTGGTTTTTTCTGCCGAGTTGGATTATCAACTGGAAAAACCACAAAAGCTTTTTGTAGGTACACCATTTAAACTGCATGTGAATATTTTCTCAGCAGTTTCCGACAGTATATTTTCAACTCAACAGGATACTCTGGATATATTCATTTTAAAAGATATCCAATCATCTGAAGAAATAGATGATAAAACCAAATCCACTTTTATTGATCTTACCTATCAGCCTTTTGACACAGGTGAGTTTACCTTTCCTGAACTTGAGTTTGCCTTGAAAACTGCTGATAGCCTGGAAATACTAAAAACTAAAGAATTTATCCTGAATATCTCGTCAGTGATCACGGACAGTACTGAGGTTATCAAAGATATTGCAGCACCGCTGGCTGTTCATTTCAAATTTTTAGATTATTTTATTCCTATATTAATCATATTTTTTATCGTTTTAATTATTAAATATTTAATTAAATTAATTAGTAAATCTAAGTCCAAAGCTAAAGATGAGCCTGTGATATATGATGATAGACCTGCATACATAATAGCTCTGGAGTTACTGAACAAACTAATAAAGAAAGAACTACTCGGTAAAGGTGATTATTTAAACTATTATTTCAGAATCTCTTTTATTCTGCGTTTTTTCATTGAGCTTCAATACAAAATAAATGCGGTTGAAATGACAACCAGCGAGATACGAGATAATCTTAACATTACTGATTTTACAGAAAAATCTGAAATTTTGAAATTTTTGAGACATGCTGATATGGTTAAATTTGCTAAAGCTGTACCGGAGAATAGTGAATCCGTTGACGCAGTTAACTGGTTAGAAAAGTATCTGATTACATTTGAGAAGGTAGATAAAGTTGTGGAGAGTAACAATGCTTGAATTCGTTAATCAAAAGTGGTTTTGGGCTCTTCTTATTTTAATACCCTATTTATTATATGAATTTTTTATAAACCATAAGAAAAAGGTCAGATTGATCCACAGCCGGGTTGATCTAATCAAGTCAATAACAGGTAGAAGCAGTTTATTGCAGTATATCCCCATTATTATCAGAACATTTACTATCATCTTTCTTATTATAGCTCTTGCAAGACCCCGCATGGCTCATAAAAAACAGCAAATAACCGGGAAAGGTATTGATATCATACTAGCTATTGACGAGAGTGGGAGTATGAAAGCTGTTGATTTTAAACCCACAAATAGACTTGAAGCTGCTAAAAAAGTTGCAGCTGATTTCATTGAAAAACGTAGAAATGATCGAATCGGTCTTGTTGTTTTTTCTGATAACGCCTATACTCAATGTCCTCTTACACTTGATTATAATATTCTTATGTCCATAATGGATAAAGTCTCCATTGATGAAGATGCAAGCGGAACAGCTATAGGGATGGGAATTGCCACATCAGTTGCCAGACTAAAGGATTCACAGGCAAAATCTAAAGTTATTATCCTCATTACAGATGGAAGAAATAATGCCGGTGAGATCGAGCCATTCGATGCGGCAGGACTTGCTTCTGCATTCGGCGTAAAAGTCTATCCAATTGGAGTTGGGAGAAAAGGACTTGTGGATTATCCTGTTCAAACAGCTTTGGGTGTACGTTATCGTAAAGTAAAGATCGATATTGATATGGATTCACTAGATAGGATAGCTGAAATAACCGGCACAGAACATGCAAGACTGGCATCAAATACAGAAGAGTTATCAATTATTATGGATCATATAGATAAAATGGAAAAAACAGAATTGAAGATAAATGATTATTTTCTTTATCAAGAATTATTCTGGCAATACATACTTGCTGCATTTATTTTAATGTTAATTGAGTTTATATTCAGAATTGTTATTAAAAGAGAAATTCCTTAGGAGGAAAAATGAAAAAGATTTTATTACCGCTTATATTAGTATTTATTGTTGTTAGTTTAGGTGCAATTGAATCTAATATTACAGCAGTTACCGTGTATGCAGACAGAGCACAAATAACACGTTCAGCTAATACTTATTTTACCAAAGGGGAACATAAAATACTGTTTGATGATCTTCCTCAAACTATTGAACAGAATAGCATACAGGCAAACGGAAAAGGAAACGCAATAATTCGGGATGTAACTTTTAAAACTGAACAATTTTCTCAAATAACAAATGAAAATAAAAAAGACCTGAATGATGAACTAATTAAACTTCAAGATAAGAAAATTACATTAAATGACAAAAAGACTCAAGCTCAAGATGAGAAAAGAGTTGTGAAAGATATTCTCACAAAACTTACCAGTACAACTGAAAAAACTGAAAATGTGGAACTTGATCCTGAGAAATGGATAAAGATGGTAGAATTTTACCGCTCCAAACAGGAAACTCTCGATGCAGAGATTCGTGATACGGATAAATTAGTTCGAAATATAAATGCGGAAATTGATAGAGTTAATCGTGAAATCCGAGAAGCTGGACAACAAGCTTATAAATATAAGAATATGGTTGAAATTCTGGTTGATGTAAAAAAAGAAGGTAATCTTAAACTTGACCTGTCTTATATTGTTTATGGTCCTTCCTGGACACCTGTTTATGATCTTCGAGTAGATTCCGAAGATAAAACAATGCATCTTACCTATAAAAGTAATATTTTTCAAACAACGGGTGAAGACTGGAAGAATGTAGATCTTAAACTATCTACTGCAAAACCAAATATCAGTTCTCAGCCACCTGAATTGTATCCTCAGTATATTTCAATTTACAGTCCACAACCAATGAGAGGGACAAAACAAAAAATGAGTGCCAGGTCGGGGATGAGTAATGAAATGACTACTTCAATTGATGGGATGACAGCATCAAGAGTTTATCAAGAAATGGATATGCTTGATATCGCACATTCCGTTTCAACTGTTGAATCCGGTGCAACTTCAGTTGTTTTTGATATAGACGGCAGCAACACAATAAAAAGTGATAACGAACCACATATGGTTACAATTACAATCCAGGAATTTTCAGCAGGATTCCGATATTCAGCAATCCCAAAAAATTCACAATTTGCCTATCTGAAAGCTAAAGTGAAAAATGATTCAGATTATCCATTCTTACCAGGAGATACAAATGTGTTTTTAGATAACAATTTTGTAGCAAATTCATATTTGAAATCGGTAGCACCAACAGAAGAGTTCTGGACGTTTTTAGGTGTTGATGAATCAATTAAAGTAGAATATAAATTCGTGAAGAAATATGATGAGACCGGTGGGATATTTGTTGAGAAAAATAAGAAAATCTTTGAATATCTCATCAAGATAACCAATAACAAAAAAACACAGGAAGAGATCGTAGTATGGGATCAACTTCCAATCTCACAAAATGAAAAAATTAAAGTAAAATTGATCGAGCCTAACTATAAAGAGGACACAGAGATCTTGAAGATCAATGAGCATAAATATGTTGAATGGTTTTTCAATCCTAAACCCGGTGAAAAGTTAAATATTCCATTCAAATTTTCTGTTGAGTATCCGAGCGGTACAAATATAAAAGGACTATAATTTTTTGGAGAGTAAATAGATGCATTGGGGAAATCCATATTTGTTGTTTCTGATAATACTGATCCCGGTATTTCTGATACTGGTTGGAGTTGCTAACCATAATAGAAAGAAGAATTTCTCAAAATTCGCTGATGTTGAATTCTTTGATTTTTTTATGCAGCAGTTTTCCGGTTTCCACTGGTCGCTGAAAAATTTCATATTTGTTTTTGCTTTTCTGTTTATCATAATTGCACTGGCCAGACCTCGTTGGAATAAGGAAGTCCAGATCATTAAGAAAGAAGGAATCGATATTGTTGTAGCGATTGATGTATCCAAAAGTATGGATGCAACTGATATTCAACCAAGCAGGATCATGAGAGCCAAAGATCAGATCTCACTTTTTACTGATCAACTCAAAGGTGATAGAATAGCTATTGTAGCTTTTGCTGGTAAGAGCTTTGTACAATGCCCTCTCACCAATGATTATGAAGCTGTAAAATTATTCCTGAATCTTCTGGATACAGAGACAGTCCCGTCTTATGGCACTGATATTGGCGAAGCAATTACCAGCGCATTAGAACTATTTGGAGAGAAGGAAAAACATAAAGTCATTATCATAGTTAGCGATGGAGAAGATCTGGAGAAAAACGCGACAAAAATCGCAGAAGAAGCCGGTAAGCAGAATACCATTATATATACTTTGGGTATAGGCTCACCGGAAGGCAGTACAATCCCCATTAAAAATAGATCTGGTGATATTGTTTATGCTAAGGACGATAAAGGTGATATTGTTTTTACTAAACTCGACGTAACAACCCTTACGCAGATAGCTAAAAAAGGAAATGGACGCTTCTTCCCTATTACTCCTCAACAATCAGAAATATTTGAAATATTGAAAAATATTAATTCTATTGAGAAAAAGAAATTTGATTCTAAAGAATATGTAAGATTCAAAGAGCAATACAAATACTTTGTCGTTGCTGCATTGATATTGTTACTGATAGAATCTCTAATAATTTACAAAAAGAAAACAAAATTCAAAAGAGTACTATAATGAAAACAAAATTAATTATTCTATTTATGATATTAACTTCTTCACTTCTGTATTCTGAAGTTATAAATTATGATAAAGCAATCAGGAACTTGAAAGGAGTTAAATCATACAGTAATGAAGATTTTGAAAATTCTGAGAAAATATTTGAACAAAATGCGATCAAATATCCCACAAATCCTAAACTACATTATAACCAGGCAAATAGTCAGGTTAAAAATGGTAAACTGGAAGAAGCTGAACAGAACTACAAACTTGCTTTAAACAACGATAATTTTAAGGCTAGATCAAAGGCTTTGCAAAATATGGGGAATGTAAAATTCCTGCAAAAAGATTACAAGAATGCTATCAAGAACTTCAGAGAATCACTGATCGAAGATCCCCAAAATACCGATGCACGCTATAATTACGAACTTGCAGCTAAAATGCTGCAGCGTCAACAACAACAAAAACAACAGCAAGACAAAAACAAAAATGATCAAGATAAAAAAGACGAAGAAAAAAATAAACAAAAGCAAAAACAAGATAAACAGGATGAACAGCAAAAACAGGAAGAGAAAAAGCAGGAAGATTCAAAAAAATCACAAGAACAGAAAATGAAAGAACAGAAAAAAGAAGATGCTGAAAAGATCTTGAAAGCATTAATGCAAAAAGAGAAAGAAGAGATGCAAAAAGAGAAAGAGAAAATGAATGTTGACAGAACAAAAACTGGTAAATACTGGTAGTTCATAGTTAATTTAAGGAAATAATGAAAAAGATATTTTTTATCAGTTTAATTTTAGTTTCTCAGCTTCTCTTGTCCCAAACAATAGAAGTAGATTCATATGTAGATAAAAACAAGATCGGGATATCTGATCTTTTAAAATTTACACTTGAAATATCAGGTGAAGATGTCGGGAATATTTCAACTCCGGGATTACCAGAAATAAAAAACTTTGAAAACCTTGGCTCATCAACCTCTTCTTCATCATCTTATTCTTTTGTAAATGGTAAAATGAGCTCAAAGGTTACTAAGAGCTATAAATACACACTACGCCCTCTTAATACCGGAAACTATCTCATTCCTCCGATCACAATTAAACTAAAACAACAAACATTTACAACTGATCCAGTTCATATAACTGTTATCAAAGGTTCTACTCATCCGGCTCCACCTACATCTCCTAATTTCAACCGACAATCCAACTCCTCTGTTGACCTCAGTGATAATCTTTTCATGATCACAGACATTAGTAAAACGAGTGCTTACGAAGGTGAACCATTAATTGTTGAATATAAGCTTTATTCCAGGTATGATATAGCTAATCTGGCATTTGCCGGAGATACAAATTTCGAAGGTTTCTGGAAAGAAGATATTTTTCTACCTGAGAGCATCAGCTTCAAACGGGAAACCTATAAAGGTGTTATGTACAATAAAATGCTTATGCGATCTGTTGCACTCTTCCCAACTAAAAGTGGAAATATCAAAATCCCGTCCTTAGAATTAAATGTTGATGTAAGAACTCAGTCACAGAGCTTTTTCGATTTTGGTACGACAAAAAAATATAACATCAAAAGTGAACCAAAAACTGTTATAATTCATTCAATTCCACAAAATAATAGACCAGCAACATTTTCAAATGCAGTAGGAAATTTTAATATCTCCAGTAAAATAAGCCAGACTCAAATGAAAGTTGGAGATTCATTTACTTACACAATTATAATAAATGGAACTGGAAATCTTAAGCAGTTCGATCTCCCAACAGTTAAGGCAGTTAATAACCTCCGATTTCTAGATCCTGAAATTTCAACAAGCATTAATAATAATAAAATATCAGGCAAGAAAACAATAAAATACCTGATCATTGCACAGGAGAAGGGAAATTATACTCTTCCTTCTGAATCATTTAGCTATTTTGATACCTCTTCAAACACATATAAAACATTAAAGACAAAACCATATAATTTAAATGTTGGCGAAGGTGATCTTACTTATGTAGCCAGTAGTGGTGCACAATCTATTGTGAATAAAGAGGGTTCGGATATTGGTTTTATCATAACTGATAGTTTACTTGTTTCAAAGAAAGTTTACTTTAATACATTTAGGTATTGGTTTATCTGGGTTATTGTTTTACTTTTTATTCCAATTTCCGTTTTGTATTCAAAAGAGAGAAGTAAACTAGCGGGTAATATTGATTATACACGCCAGAAGAAAGCTAATAGAATATTAAAGAAATATATGAAAGAAGCAAGCAAGTTCGCCAGTAATGATGATCAAAGATTTTATGCTGCTGCACAACTGGGATTAAGCAGTTACCTGGCAGATAAACTAAAAGAGCCACGCGGAAGTTCGAGCGATGATATTCTTACTGAATTAGCCTCAAAAAAATTCCCGGTTGAGCTTATAGAACAAATAAAGAAACTCTTTGAGACTTGTGATCAGGCACGATTTATGCCTGGCGGATTTTCTCAAGAGAAAATTGAACTTGATTTCCAACATGTTAAAGAAACCATAAATGATATTATGAAATGTAAATTTTAGTTAGATATAGGATTAATTTAAATATGAAAAAAATTATGTTACTTACGCTCTTTTGGACTATTTGTATCAGCATATTTGCCGTAAGTCAAACTGGATTAACATTCAGGGAAGCTATTGAATCATACAATAATAAAGATTATCATAATGCTCTTACGAAATTCAGCATGATAGAGAATGAAGGGATAATAAACGCTGATCTATATTACAATATTGGCAACTGCTATTTCAGGATTAATGAAGTAGGAAGAGCAATACTCTATTTCAAAAAAGCACTAAAAGTAAGATCAGATCACAAAGCGGCTCGTAGAAACCTGGAGTATGCTTTCACATTTACTAAAGATAAGCAGGAATCTGAAAATGAAAATGTTATCAGATCATTCTGGTTAAAGGCTTTTGACTCAATTTCTATAAACCTGTTAGCAATAATTACACTATTAATTTTTATAATTATAATTATGCTCATTTGTTTAATGATTATTCACTATAGAAATCGCGAAAAGACAGTTCCCATATTTCTTACAACTATTTTCATTTTTCTTTTTACTGCATTTCTTATTATCAGTATATTGAAGTGGCAGGAATTCCACAAAACAGACGAAGCTGTTTTACTCAGTACTTCCGCGATTGGTTATAGTGGTCCCAGTGAAGATTTCACCCGTGTATTCACAATTCACGAAGGAATGGTTTTAACAATTGAAAGAATAGAAGGTGATTGGAGTTTGATCAAACTGGAAAATGGACTTGGCGGTTGGATAATAAGCGATACTTATATTAAGATAGAACTATAAACTCGGTTCTAAATAATATGATAAATATCAGAAAATGAAAAATATTCTACTAGTCCTTTTAATAGTTTTTTCTATTCAACTTACTGCAATAGAGCTTATCTCACTGCAAGGTAATCCAATCCAGGGCGGAATAGTAATTTGCAGAACTGATGATTCAATTGAAAAAATTTTTCTCGACCATACAGAAATTCAAATTTTTGAGAATAGAGCAATCTTTGGTTTTGACCGTGATGAGAAACTTAAACATAAAATTACTGTAGTTTTAGAAAACGGTAGTATGTTTACATCTGTTTTCTACATTCTCAAACGCGATTATCAGATCCAGAGAATTAACGGAATTAAAAAAAAATATGTTGAGCAACCTAAAGCTCCAGTAACTATACAAAGAATTACAGTAGAATCTGAAAATCTTAAAAATAGACGAAGTAAATTACTCAAAAATAATGATATCTATTTCGATAAATTCTGTCTTCCAATTTCCGGCTGCAGGATATCAGGAGTTTTTGGCAGCCAGAGAATTCTTAACGGAATTCCAAGCAAACCACATAACGGACTTGATATTGCTGCTCCCGAAGGCACTGAGATCAAGGCGATGACAACCGGTGTTGTAACACTTACTGGAGATTATTTTTACAATGGCAAATTCGTTTTGCTCGATCATGGCAGTGGATTAAGCTCTATTTATATACATATGAGTACTGTAAATGTTGAAATGGGAGATTATATCCTTGCTGGTGATAAAATTGGTGAGGTTGGTTCTACGGGGCGTTCAACTGGAAATCATCTTCATTGGGGTGTTGGCTGGAGATCAAAACGTATTGATCCTGAACTATTACTGCAGAATATGGATGAAGTTTTCTTAAAAATATTAAAAATTTAAAAATCTATATAATCCAATTACTAATTACTTATTTAAAATACTGAAACATAACTGGTGTCCTTTGTTTTGTAAGAAACTTACAGCATCAAGGTAATATACTAGCCTTAAAACCTTAATGTTTCGTTTCTTATAATGATTAATAAAATACTTAATTAATAATAAACAATTAACACATTATACTTGACACAGATATATTTTAATTATTACATAGCATTAAATACTAACCAGTAAAAAAGTTTATACTGATTATTTTTTTATCTCTTATGTATTTGGAGTCTTACTTACAAGAATGAATGATGTCTATAGTAAAAGAATTCTAATTTATTGTTATCTTAAACTCTAACCAGGTGCAAATTATGATCTATTTCTAAAACTTAAACGCTTGATGAATCAATTTTTTATTTTATTTTAAAAGGAGTTATTATGAAAAATCTATTTATCCTATTTCTATTAATTACAACATTGTGCCTGTGGGCACAGAATGTACCGCAAATCATTGATTACCAGGGCAGGCTTGCTGATAGTGACGGCAAC
>Ga0307991_1001103_pt1 | contig 19233 bp, 28 predicted proteins | sample EllFjometagen131_FD_203146 | JGI IMG/M metagenome (GOLD analysis project Ga0307991, IMG submission 203146) | Marine microbial communities from Ellis Fjord, Antarctic Ocean - #131 | ecosystem: Environmental > Aquatic > Marine > Unclassified | place: Southern Ocean | collected 2014-10-08 | reverse complement strand
CTTTGCCTGTAAGAATGTTAGAAAAAATAGGATATACAAGGAAAATGATTAAAAAATGCCCTACATTTTTTAACAGAAATGGGATAGAGAAATTTAAACAATATCTCGCAATAAACGGCGTTAAAAAGGTATCAATAATTGAAAAAAACAATAAAAAATATCTGTATATTTCACCTGTAACTATTGTGAGATAAGGCTTTCCGTGATATAATTATTAAAAGGAAGGTTAAAAGATGAGCGATATTATTTATATACCAAAAGGAAAAGCAAGGGAATACAGCCCTTATGCTTTAAATATCTATAACGGATGTGATCACAATTGCAAATATTGTTATGTAAAAACCATGAGATTTACAAAATATGTACCTAATGACGAAATAGAGCCCCGGAAAGATATAATAGAAAATTTAGAAAAACAACTTAAAAAGCAAGAAATAACCGAACAGGTTCTATTATGCTTTATGGGTGATCCCTATTGCCACGCAGATATAGAATATGAAACCACAAGGGAAATCCTAAAGATATTATTAAGATATAATATACCAACCGCAATATTGTCTAAGGGCGGTAAAAGAATTCTAAGGGATATGGATCTATTTAAAGAGTTCCAAAATATTAAAATTGGGGCAACCTTAACATTAATAGATGAAAAGGAAAGTCTATATTACGAACCAGGGGCAGCCACACCAAAAGAAAGAATAGAAACTTTGAAAATATTGCATAATGAAGGTATAATGACTTGGGTAAGTTTTGAGCCCGTAATAAAACCGGATATAACGATTAAACTGTTAGAATTAACCCAGGGATATATCGATCAATACAAAATAGGCAAAATGAATCATTATAAATTATCTTATGAGGTAGATTGGCAGGATTTCGGGGATAAAATAACAAAGAAATTATTAGAATCTGGAAAAGATTTCTACATAAAAAAGGATTTATATAAATATATGAATATGAAATTGGATGATAAGTATATTGATCAGGACTATTTAACACTTAAAAGACCCATGGCAGATATAATTCCGGAAGAAACAAAGGCCTTACAACCTACGCTATTTTAAAAAGGAGAGATCAATGGATAAAAAACAATATGTAGATGATAAGGATGGTTTAGTTTTAAACCATTAAAAAATAATTAATAGATTTTAAATAACTGAATATCCGCAGAGCTCCACTTTAGAGAGCCAAATTAAAAAAGCAGAAATTGCTTCTTTGGTTTGGCTTTTTTTATTTTAAAAAGGCGGTGAAACTAAAATGAAAGATAATCAAGAAGATAAATTCCTTAAAGATATAATGTTTGATGATGACTTTGATCGTGTAATACCTGATCCAATAAATAAAACACCATTAGAAAAGGAAAAACTTATCCGGAGAAATGTTATCTGCACGATCCGAAGGGATAAAAATATCTACCGGAAGGCCTTTAGTGAAACCCAGCTTTTAGATGTATTGGGATTTAACTTTAAAGAGGGAGAAAGTTATCACACCATAAGCGCCGGGGATGTAGATATTTTATCATTCTTGAAATGTGTATTGAGGCAGCAGGATCTAAAACATTGCTTATTTTCTACCTGGTGTATGGCCCAGGACGATATCCTGCAGATAGAAGAATGGTTAAAGGCCGGGAAGATCAAAACAATGGACGCTTATGTTGGGGAAATATTCAAAGGATCTTACAGCGCGGAATACGATATGCTAAAGCCGATAATAAAGAAATACAAAGGCCGGTTTGTAATATTCAGAAACCATGCGAAGGTCATAGCCGGATATGGTAAAAAATTTTATTTTGCAGTAGAAAGCAGCGCGAACATTAATACAAATCCCCGGACAGAAAATAATTGCCTAACCATAGCCAAAGGGATTTATGAATTTTATAAAGGATATTATGATGGAATCATCAGTTTTGAAAAAAATTAACAATGAAGATGAAAAGAAAAAGGCTGACGCGATTGAAGCAGAGAAACGAGTATACCAAGTGAGCCTAATGCTAAGACGAAAACCTGTTAGCTTTATACTTCAATATGCTGCCGATAATTGGAAAATTGGAGCCAGGCAAACCCGTACATATATTAGGAAAGCACGCACCGAGTGGAAAAAATATTTTACAAATGTAAAGCACGCCGGGATCTCTTATCATATAGCACAAGTAAGAGATCTAAAAGATCAGGCCTATTCCCGGAAAGTTGTAGTTGGGACCGTAGATAATAAGCAGGTAATTCAGGTACCGGATCTCGGACTTATCTTGGAGATAACCAAAGAAGAAGCCAAATTGATGGGGATATATCCGGCGGAAAGACATAAATTAGATTTACCAGAAGATTTGAAATTTAGGGTAAAATTAGTTGATTAGATATGGCGAAATAAAGATATCTAAAGAAGTATTTAATGAAGCCTATATCCCTTACCTGGAAAGTAATATCAGGACACAGATATTTTTCGGGGGAAGTTCTGCCGGGAAATCGGTATTTATTTCTCAAAGGTGCGTAATCGATCTTTTAGAAAATAACAGAAATTATCTAGTTATCAGGAATACGGCTAATACCCTGCGGACATCTGTATTCAATGAAATCAGGAAAGTTATTTTATTATTCAACCTGGAAAAATTATTTAAGATCAACAAGACAGAAATGACTATAACCTGTATTACCGGATATCAGATTCTTTTCAGGGGATTGGATGACGCTGAAAAACTTAAATCAATAATCCCAGAAAAAGGTGTCATTACTGACATCCTAATAGAAGAAGCAACCGAAACAAAAAGGGATGATGTTAAGCAATTATATAAAAGATTGAGGGGTAAATCCAAAGTCCTAAAACGCGTAACACTATGTTTCAATCCAATTTTCCGGACCCATTGGATCTTTAAAGAATACTTTAAAAACTGGATAGAAGGCGAAACTGAATATCACGATGACAGATTATCGATTTTAAAGACAACCTATAAAGATAATTTAAGATTTTTAGAGCAAGACGATATTGACGAATTAGAAAGTGAACAAGACCCTTACTATAGAGAAGTTTATACTTTAGGAAACTGGGGAATTTTAGGGGATCTAATCTTTACCAACTGGAAGATTGAGGATCTTTCAGGGATCAAGAATTCATTCGGAACCTATTATAACGGGCTTGATTTTGGCTTTAGCAATGACCCCAGTGCAGCAGGAAGGCAGGCCATAAAGGGAAAGAAACTATATATTCTTCAGGAGCTGTTATACGAGAAGGGATTGACCAATGATTCGATAGCAGGGAAGCTGAAACCGGCCATTGGGAAAGAATATATAAGGTGCGATTCTGCAGAGCCGAAATCAATAGCGGAATTAAGAGGTTACGGAATAGAGGCCCTGGCTGCTAAGAAAGGGCCGGGAAGCGTTAATTTTGGTATTCAATATGTGAAGCAATTTGAGATCATAATCGACCGGCAATGCCAGAACGCAATTAATGAAATTCAACTATACCAGTGGAAAAAAGATAAGGATGGAGAGGTAATCAATGTGCCAGTAGATAAGAATAATCATTTTATGGACGAGATCCGTTATGCCCTTAATGACCGGATTTTTGAGAAGGAAGAAGAAAAGGATCAAAGCGCTGAGGAATTAGGAATATTTTAAAGATAAGTGAAAGGAGATTGTTATGAATATAAAAGAGATTTTAGAAAAGTATGAAAGCGATTTTTCAAAGCTGGCTACCGTTCTATGTAAAGATCCGGTAGAAAGAGACGTTGAGACTTACAGAAAGCAATATGAAGGAGAACATGACATCCTCAACAGGCCCGTAAAGACCATTGGAAAAGGAACAACGCTAAAGAGAATTGAGCAAGCTAAATTGGTTATCCGACATCAAAGAAAGATCGTTAATATGGCAGTATCCTTTTTATTTGGTGAATCCGCTAAGCTGATATTAGACAACAAAGAGGATAAGTACCAGGAAACCTTTGACTTGATAAATAACGTTTGGGATAAGAACAAGTTAGATTATTTCAATAGAAAACTGGCACGCCAGCTATTTGTGGAAACAAAGGTGGCCGAGCTTTGGTATGTAATAATCGATAGCGATAACGTGAAACATATTAAGGTGGCTCTGTTATGTAACAAAAATGGTGATGAGATATATGCCCATTTTGACAATAACGGCGATTTGGATGCCTTCACGAGACGGTACAAACTAGAAGAAGCAGACGAAAAGACTTATGAGCACGTAGATATTTATACCGCTGAAAATTTTATTTACGGGATGAAAAAGGAAGCCTGGCAAATAGAGAAGAAAGAAAACTTATATAAAAAGATTCCGGTAATATATTATGAACAGGCCGAAACAGAGTGGGCAAGCGTACAAAGTGAGATTGACAGGTTGGAAATGCTAATCTCAAAATCAGCAGATACCAACGATTATTTTGGTTCACCTACATTGAAGATCAAAGGAAAGATAACCAACCCACCAGAAAAGGGAGAAGTAGGGAAGATGTTACGGTTTACTGGGGAAACCGGAATTGAAGGTAAAACAGAATACGGAGATGCTGAATACTTAACCTGGGAACACGTGCCGGAAGCCATAAAATTAGAGTATGAGACTTTAAAGGATATTATCTATTCTATGACTTCGACCCCGGATCTATCCTTCAATAACGTGCAAGGCCTGACTAAAACATCCGGCGAAGCCCTCAAATTCCTTTTTATGGATTCAATCTTAAAGGCAAAAGATAAAGAAGAAATATTCGGAGAAGCATTAACCAGAAGGATTAATTTATTGAAGGCGATATTATCAGTGACTGATATAAAGGCTAGGAATAACTTAGAAGAAATGGATGTGTCAATTCAATTCGGGGATATATTACCGCAAAGCGTAACGGAGACAATAAAGTCTTTATCGGTTGCACGCGGAGGCGATGCAATAATGAGCCAGGACGAAGCTGTAAGGCAAAATCCGCTTGTGAGCGATGCAGAAGAGGACATTAAAAGGATTGAAGAAGAAAAGGGAGAAACATCAAAGTTAGGGGAATCTTATGAAGCATAACAAAATGAATCTTGGCATCGTGGGCTGCGGGGTTATCGGAGAAAGTCTTGCGAAACTGTTAGAAGATATGGGGCATACAGTAAAAAGGTATGACCCTGCTAAATTATTCGCTGGCGATATCTCTAAATGCGAAATTGTGTTTGTATGCGTGCCTACCAAAAAAGCCGATATGAAATTTGAAGATGTCAAGATGGCGGTAGGTTATGTAAACCTTAAAAATAAAAAAGGGATAATCGCTATAAGATCTACCATTATGCCCGGTATGACCGATATGTTTACGAAAGAATACGATAGAGAATTTGTTTTCTTACCTGAATTTTTAAGGGAGAGGACTGCATTCTTAGACGAAATCTGTCCTGACAAAATAATTATAGGGACCAAAAAAAGAAAGACATTTGAGATATTCAGGGAATTATTCAAGCGCGTGCCAGACAATAAAAAGAAAATACTAATAATGAAACCGGTAGAGGCGGAATTATTAAAGTTAGCCTTAAACAGCCTATATGTGATAAAAGTAGTATTCGGGAATGAGCTATACGATATCTGTCAAAAATACGGGGCAGATTATTATAAATTATTCGAGGCTTTTAAGCTGGACAAATATATTAATGCAATGCATCTCGATCCATTATTCGATGGTTACAGAGGGGCAAAAGGGAAATGTCTACCCAAAGATATCAAATTCCTGATCAAGGCAGCGAGGGAAAAAGGAGTTTATCCTGTATTGACGGTAATGGCTGATAAAGAAAATACAAATTTATTGGAGAAGGGGACCTTGAATGGGGATTGAAGAACAGTTTGAAAAGAGAAATATGCTGGACATAATTAGCCGCAATAAAAAGATAGAAGCGGTATTGAACCAGGCCTCAAATGATATGGCAATGAGAATCGCCATCCTTGAATTAAAAAACCCAACTAAAATATTCCAGGGCTCTTTCTACAAGATAAATAAGGGATTGGAAAAGAAAATAGATATAATATTAGGCAATCTCCACAAAGACATCCAGGCCGGGATACAGGACGGGATTGTTACCCATTGGGATATGGCCAACCTAAAGAATAATAAGATGGTAGGAACTTGGGCCGAAGGAATAAAATTAAGCAAAGATGCAATATCACCTTCATTTAATCAATTAAATATGGCGGCGCTAGATACCTTCCTTACCCGGATAAAAGCAGGAATGAATTTAAGTGAAAGAGTTTGGAATCTAACCAATGGAGCAAAAGATCAATTAGAGCTTTTACTCGCTTCGGGAATAACTACCGGGAGAAACGCGGCCGAAATTGCAGGGGATATTAAGCATTATCTGAATGAACCGAATAGGTTATTTAGAAGGGTCAGAAGAGAAGGGAAACTTGTTTTAAGTAAGGCTGCCCGGGGCTACCATCCGGGAGCGGGAATATACAGAAGCTCTTATAAAAATGCGTTGAGGCTTGCAAAGAACGAAATTAATATGAGTTATAGAATGAGCGATTACGTGAGAAGACAGGAGCTTCCTTTTGTGACAGGAATAGAAGTGCATTTATCGGCAAGTCATCCCCGGCTCGATATGTGTGATGATTTAGTAGGCAAATACCCGAAGGGCTTTATTTTCATGACCTGGCATGTAGGCTGTTTATGCTATACCACTTCGATTATGCTGAATGAAAAAGATTCTCTTAAATTCATGAAAACCGGGCAGGCCCCCAAATCGAAGTATATTTCAAAGATTCCTAAAAGGGCGGCTAACTGGGTTAAGATAAATGCTTCCAAGATTACGGGATATAAGAATGTGCCATATTGGATTAGAGACAATTTCACAAAGGACTTTATGCTCCGGGAAAATGTTTTAAGAACGGCTATACCCGCGCCTGTGCTTCCGGCCCCGGGAAAAGATTTGCAATTGTTAAGGATATCCGAATTTAATAAAAAATATGCTGATGCAAAAATAGAACATTGTATTGCAGTCGATAAGAAAGGAAATATAGTACTTTCAAAATCCGGCACTAATAATCAGATAAATTTCACAGCAACGGAATTTGAGCAAATGAATGTCGATAATATGCTATTTACGCATAATCATCCTTCCAGTAGCAGTTTTTCCGGTCCTGATCTTAGAATGTTAGGATCATATAAAAGAGGATCTGAAATGAGAGCAATAGGAACTAAATATCAATATAGTGCTAAAATAATAGATAGTTCGAAATACCCACGTTCCGGGGCCGAAGTGGTGGATCTTTTCAGAATAGAAAATACTGCATTACAAAATAAATATCAGATAATGTATGAGAGAGAACGTATTAGATTGATGAAAACTGGACTTAATCTTGATGAAGCAGCGAAGGCCGCGACAAGATTAACAAGTATGAAACATACACATGAAGCGGTGGAAGCATTTGCCAAAAAATTTGGTGTAGAATATAAAAGGTGGTTGAATAAATAATGACCAAAATAAAAAAAGATAAAAACAAAAATCCTTATTTGAATCCTGATGGCAGTATAGATCTTATTGATAAATTCCCAGGTATTGATTTTAATATCTATGAAGAGGAAAGAATTAAAAAACAAAAAAGGAGAGATAAAATGCCACTAAAAAGATGTAAATTAGATAAAAAGCTGGGCTGGAAATATGGGGATAGCGGGGCTTGTTATACCTATACTGCTGGTAACGAAAAATCCGAAGCAGCAGCAAAACTGAAAGCAAGTAAACAGGGAATTGCGATTAGCAGAGAATCAGGCGAAAAATTTAAACCATAAAAAGGAGGATTAAATGAAAAAGATAAGTTTTATATGCCTGACTGGGCTTGACCAATTCATTGATCCGATAATCGAAGGCTTGTCAAGCGATTATATCACAAGGAAGTTTATAATCAGGACCCAACAGGAAATCTATAATGCGATTGATTGGGCCGATACCGTCTGGCTGGAATGGTGTAATGAAGCGGCCATTATAGGAACAAATTACGAAGGGATCAAAGGCAAAAAAGTTATAATCAGGCTTCACAGTTACGAGATATTTAGGGATTTTACTAAAAGAATCAATTGGGCTGTAGTAGATAAATTAGTCTTTGTGGCCCCGCATATCAGAGAAATTTTAAAAGGATTCCTTCCTGGTATAGAAGAAAAAGTTAAAACGGAAATTGTTTATAATGGGCTTGATTTAAATTCTATTAAATGGAAAGAACGACAACCCGGACATAATATAGCCTGGGTAGGATTCATTAATTACAAGAAGAATCCCCAGATGGCCTTGCAGATATTGAAGAAATTGACTGAGGGGCTATATAATACCGATAAAAGATATATATTGCACGTGGCCGGTTCATTCCAGGATTCAAGATATAAAATATACTTAGAATATATGATCAAAGAAATGGGATTGCAGGAGAATATAAAATTTTATGGATGGATTGATGATATGGAGGAATTTTGGGAAAATAAAAATTACTTACTCCACACATCGATACATGAAAGCTTTGGATATGCTATTTTTGAGGCCATGGCCAGGGGAATTAAACCGGTAATCCATAATTTTAGAGGGGCTAAAGAATTATATCCTAAATATGCTATTTTTAATACAATCGAGGGAGCAGTTAATATTATAACTAATGAAAATTATTATTCAAACGCTTACAGAAATTGGATTATAGGAAAAGGGTGGACCCTGGAGAATCAATTAAAACAAATCAAAGATATTATAAAAGGGGAGCAGAATGCCATCAGGTAGGCCCAATATAATCAGTCCGGTAATTGATTTAATAATGAGAATTAATCCGAATTCTATTCTAGACGTGGGTTCCGGCTTCGGGAAATGGGGCTTCCTGTTAAGAGAATATCTTGAAGTCTGGCAGGGGAGATTATACCCGGAAGATTGGAAAAAACGAATAGACGCAATAGAAATCTTTAAGGAATATACTGAATTACCCTGGTATGCAGTAATTTATAATAATATTTACAATCAGGATATAACAAAAAATGACAAAATATTAGCGAATTATGATCTGGTATTATTCATGGATGTTATCGAACACATAAATAAAGAAAAAGGACTTGAAATGCTTAAAAAAGCTAATCATTGGATAGTGTCGACCCCTAATTATGTTAGCGGACAAGGCGCAATCTTCGGCAATACACATGAAGCCCACATAAGCAAATGGTCGCAAAATGATTTTAAGAAAAGTATAATTATAAACGATAGATGGATTATAGGCTACCAGTTTTAATTACCTTAAAAACATAAAGATTCAATAGGAGAGGCACGCCACGTTTGAATTTGAGGGTATTGTGAAGGATCAAGGAAGTCTTATCTAAAATAAATATTTGTGTAATATTATTAAACTTGCCAAATATGAAAAAATGGTATAATATAAATAAAGAAAGTAGGAATAATTATGGAATCAACAATAGCTGGTTATATACTAGCAGGAACTATCGTGGCCATAGGTATAGGATTTTATATTTATCTGAGCATAAAAATATATAATTTACAAAAATAATATTTGACAATTAAATAATTAAATAGAGCTCCAATTCAGAGAGCCAATCTAAGAAGACTTTATAATTAAGTTTTCTTGAGTTGGCTCTTTTTTTTATACAGGAATAATTAAAACGGGAGCGTATGAGAAAATGCCAGAAACAGAAAAAGAAATACAGAGAAAATGGGAAATCGAAAATGCAGTATCTACCTTAATTAAGGCTGTGGAAATCAAGAAAGATAAAAAGTTGATGTCAGAGGTAGAAAAGGAAATGAAGAAAAAACAGAGTAATATATCCGAAGCATTGAGGAATTCGGCTATAAAGATAATTTCAGAGAAATAAAATTATAAGGCGAATATATGACAGTATCTACGCACAATTTAAAAACTTTATACCGTGGCGATAGTAGGGAATATAATTTAACATTCACTAACAACGAAGGCGGAGCGATTCCTATTACCAGTTGGAAAGTTTATTTTACTGTAAAATTAAGTTATATGGATGATGATAGCAAAGCAGTTATAAAAAAAGATATAACTGACCACGATGATCCCGAAAATGGCAAGACTATAATTAAATTGTTGCCTAATGATACTAATATAGCACCCGGTAATTATTATTATGATATTAAAATTAAAAGAGCAGAAAATGATATCAGAATTATATTGATTGGGAGGGTAGTAGTCGAACAAGCCATAACGAGGAGAATAGATTAATGCCAGAAGATATTAATGTAATTATAGCTGAACCAGAAGCAATTAATATACAAATTATAGAATCCGAACCCATAAATGTAGTAATTCACGAAGCAACTCCAACTCAGATTGCTAATATCTTTGACCCGCCAGAAGGGGGATTTAGGATAGTAAAATTATACTGGAAGGATGGAAAAGTTTACGGTGAAGCGGAAGTTAAATAATTAGAAAGAAGGTGAATAAGAATGGTTAAACAGAGTTTTATATTAGATCCGGATGCACAAGCTTATAGTGATGATGAAATAGTAGGAAAGATAAATACAGCAGTCGCCACTATTAATCGCGAAGATGCTGTTGCAAGTGCAGCGGTTGATTTGTCTGGGAAGGATGCTGATGATTTAGCAGAAAGTCCTACTAAAAAATATGCTGGTGTATCGGGTGCAGATTTTAAAAAGGATACTGATACCTTAGAGGAGATTACAGAAGGATTAACTAAGAAGCATTTTGCTGATACTGAGAAAACTAAACTTGGTGGGGTAGAAGATAATGCTAAAGATGATCAGACTGGTGAAGAAGTTAGAGACCTTGTTGTTTCTTTAGCGGATTCAGACAGAAAGATAGTTATTACTGATCCTCAAACTGGAGAGTTTAAGATATTAGCAATTCATAGAAATGCTGCTGGTAAATTAAACGTTGATTATGATGATGTAGTAATACCTTAATAGGAAGCGATGTTTCATGGCAGAATTAATTGACGGTTATATTATGAATAGTGTACCTAGAGAAGCTGCAAGGTTGCCTTATATTGAGGCCGATAATGCAGTGATAGGCTATAAACCTACTGCCGATGCAGAACACGGTTACAAACCTGTCGAACGAGAAGAGGAAGCATTTGGTTATTTTATGAAATTAACAGAAGAATTTGGATACTATATGAATCCATTAATTTAAATATGAAAGAATAATCGTGGGAATTAATACCACAAGTTTAAAACAAAATTATAAGGAGATAATTAAAATGGACTTAATAACTCAAATTAAAACTGCTTTAAAAAAGGCAGGGCTCGATGAGGGATTAGCAGAAAAAATCAAGGTGACTGATAAAAGTCAAATTGACGCAGAAATTGAAAAATTAAAAGGTAAAATTGAATTGACCCCGGAACAGCTTGCCGAAGCTATCAAGGAAGCTGGGCTGGAAGGGAGTTTTAATAAATACCTGCAGAGCGAAACGGATCGGAGAGTATCGCAGGCCATCACAACCCACGATCTTAAATCGGCAAAAGAAAAAGAAGAGGCAGCCACAAAGGAAAAAGCTGAAGAAAAGAAAAAGAAAGAGCAGGCGGAGATGACCGATTCTGAGAAGAAAATATCGGATCTAACCGAAGAGGTTAAGAGCTTAACTACTTTGGTGAAAGATCTGAGTGGAACAACTGTTAAGACAAAGCGGGAGACTTTGATAAAAGATGCTCTAAAGAAGGCAGATTTAAGCAAAGGATTCCTATCTTATATTACGGTTGACAAAGATGAAGACATTGAAGAGAATGTCAAAAATTTGAAGGACCAAGTTTTGGGACTTAAACAGGCCGAAATTGATAAGAAACTTAAAGAAGGAGAGGTCCCTTCGAAAGGTGAACCAGCGGGGGATATTGGAGAAGAGATAATTGCTAAGGCCGCAAGTGGGAAAGAAGGAACTGCTGGGGACTTTGAAGGTAAGAAATTAATAGAAGAATAAAAATAATTAAATAACGAGGTGAATGTAATGAGTTTACAAGTGAATAAAGAATCAGGTGTCAAATATGATCCTGTATTTCTAAAGATATTAGAAGATATCCCCGGCGGAGTAACTATAAAAACTGATAGATTCCCAACCACTACTAAGGAAATTAAAAAAGGAACGTTATTAAACGATGGTGGGAGTGGCTTACATAATGTAATCAAAACAGTAAGGGTAACCGCTGCGGGAGTTTCGGGGGCTACTGTTTTAGCAGTTGAACCCATTGATCATCTATTTAAAGTTGGTGAAAATATATTTTTACAAGGGGCAACTACCGGAACAATTGCCAGAGTATCATCCACCGCTATTGCCGTTGAAGCAGCGCATAATGTAATTGCTTCGGGTGCAGTTTTATATGAAGCTGCTGCCGTTGACACTGCAACTGCTCTGTATGACGCTAGTGGTATTTTAAGGGATAACGTAAAGGTAAGGGACGAAGAAGGGAATTTGCTGGATAATTTATTTGCGGGGGCCATTGTGCGTGGAACCGTAGATGAATCCGAATTACCATATTTTGTAACTGACCAACAAAAAATTGATTTAACTGCCAGAATTAGATTTGCATAAAAATCAAAAAATAAATTAAATAGAAGGTGAATAATAATGAATGAATATAAGATGTTCAACGAAATGAACAAAAAGAACTTGCAAATTTGGATAAATAAGAGATTATATAAAGATCAATATTGGGTTAATTTTTTCCCTATGAAAATTACACCATATCTCACTTTTGAAACATTAATCGGAAGCGAAGGTAATCGAGTAATGGCTGATGTTGTATCCTATAATTCATCTGCTCCATTAAAGACAAGAAAGACCATAAGCAAACTGACAGGATCAATTCCTTCAATCCGGGTAAAAAGACAGATGACTGAAAGTGATATAAATGACTACAATGCTTTTAAAGCTATGGCTAATCCTGAACAGGAGGAACTTTTGCGACTTGTTTTTAATGACACGGGATTTTGTATGGATGCAATATTAGGGCGTTTAGAATGGTTTGCATTACAAGTTTTATCTTTAGGGCAAATATCTCTTTCTAAAGTGAATAATGTTGGTGGAATAGTTACCGAAGAAGTGGTAAATTTTCAGCTCCCTGATGCTAACAAAAAGAAGATGGTCTCAGCCGCAAGATATTGGAATGCTGCAGATAAAGCTCTAATTTTACCTATAACAGATATTCGGGCTGTTGTAAGAGCCGCAAAAAAAGCTGGGGCAAATCCTCAATATATACTAATGAATGATTCTAAATTTTCAGAGATGGTAACTGCAGATGAAGTTAAGAATTTTGTAATGCCTTATACAACTTGGGGTGCCACAAAAATCCAGATGGTCCCATCTAAAAGCATTTTGAATCAAGCATTAAAAGCTATGGGTCTCCCCCAGATAGTTATAATCGATACTATTGTAGATTATGAAGATGCTGACCATAAAATTGTATCGGTTGATCCTTGGTTAAATGCGAGTGATGAAGATAAACATGTGGTTTTTGTAGAGAATATAAAATGTGGAAATACACTTCGAGGTCCTATTGCGGAAGAAACCAATCCACCTAAGCAAGTAGTGCAAGCTAAAAAGGGAGGTATTTTAATTTCTTCCTGGAGTAATATCGACCCCGTGACTCAGTTCACAAAAGGCGAAATAAATGCATTTCCAAGCTGTCCTTCTATAGACCATATATATAATCTCGATACAGAAGCTCATACTGCTTGGGCGGTATAGGAGCAGGTAAATGACCAATAAAGAGGCTCTACAGTCACAAACTGAATATAAGAATGATAATTTGTTAGAGAAACTTCTTTTAGATAGGGGGGTTGCGACAGGGGGAACTTATGTCGCAGCTAATGCCAAAGATATAGATTTGTGCGCAGCCGATTTATATTTTACCCTCGCAACCCATCCCGAATATAAAGAAGGGGCTTTTTCAATAAAATATAGTGGAGCTCAACTAATCGCAATGGCAAAAAGGATATTGCGGAAATATGATATGGATGAACCAACAGTTAGTGGGGAGGCAATCATTTGATAAAGAGATATCCTCATACGGCAACTTTGAGTTATTATACTCCCGGAACTACTAACACGATTGGCATATATACAGAAGGAACGCTGGTAACGATAGGGATTGTCTGTAATGCTCAGCCGAATTCAACTAAATATATTATAGGGGAATCCGGGGATATGATCGGATATAACTGGTTTATTTCTTCTCCGATTTTTGCCGGGGCAGGCGATGTTCCTGATAATGCAAAACTGACCTTTTTCAGCAAGGAACATATAATTTTAAGATTGTTTGAATATCAAAAACATATAGAGATGAAGTGTTAGTATGCCTTTAATTCCTGGATTTTCACAAGGGAATGTAGATAGACGAATAGATAGATTCAAGGTAAGAATAGAGCAGAGGATCATCTGGACCTTGGCCATGGTAGGCGAAAAATTTGTCAATGATGCCAGGAGTACAAGGACATATAAAGACCAGACCGGTAACCTGAGAAGTTCAATCGGATATATCATTGCCAGGGATGGGAATATTCTTCAGGAAAATATAGAGGGGAAGGCTGAGGGAAGATCCCAGGCGAAAAAGATAGCGGATGAAGTATTGAGAGAAAATAATAAGGGTTTTGTCCTGATCGTAGTTGCAGGGATGGAATATGCCGTGGCTGTGGAATCAAAGGGTTATGATGTAATTACCGGAAGTGTCCCCGCAGCAAAAGCACTTTTAAAGACAAAGATAAAGGAATATGGATTATGAAAACAACATTTGACATAAACGATATACTATTTCCTGTTATTAATGTGGCCTCAGTTCAGGCCACAATCGATGGCAGGATTTATCGAAATAAAAAACCTTTGAATTCCGAATTACAGGATATTGTGATAATTCCTTTATCTAACTATAACGGAGACGAAATCGTAAACGATGCAACGTTTATGGTTAATTGCTATTGTAAAAATTATAACAATGGGACGCCTAATATAACAAAATTAAGAGCGATTACCAATGCGGTGGCGGCTGTGATAGAGGCATATAATAACACTTCAAATTACTATATTTTTGATATTGTGAATCAGGTACTATTAAATGACGTTGATCAGGTTTCAATGTCCTATGTTAATTTAAGAATAAATTGTTTCATAGAAAAATAAATTACTGGAGGTAATATAAAATGAGTAATATAAGATTGATAGGATTAGAATCAATAAAAATTGGACCGTCTTCTGCTTCTCTCGTTACCATAGAGCATATAGTGCCGGACAGTGCGCATATTGTAATTAATGCTCCTTCGATAACTGATTTGTTATGTGAGGAGACTGAATTCCCCGATGTGCAAATAATCGCTGCAGGCAAGAAGACAATAGAATTTGCCACAAGGGATATGGGAACCAGTGTAATGGTAGACGCTTTTGGAGGGGCTGCAAGTGGTGCGTCCATCTGGAATGCACCTACCACGGCGGTAGTAATAAGCGAGAGGGCTTTTGAGATTATTTCTAAGAAGATAAATGAAAAACAATTAAAATTCGAAATACCCAGAGCTTCTCTTTATGCTGGCGGGGAATTGAGATTTGCTAAGACCGAATCGGGACAGATCACCTTTACTGCTGATGTATTGTTACCTGCAACTGGTTCTCCAATCGTGATGACAGTCCAATAAGAATCATCTATTGCCCGCTCTATATAAAAATATTATTAGAGCGGGCATAATTTGAGGAGGAGAAAATATGCCGGAAAAAAATAAAAAAAAAGAAATTAAAGATAAGCTCGAGGCCCCGAGTGATGATAAAAACAATAAAATCCGTCAGGACGCTATAGATTCAATTCTCGAAAAGGGAGTTGATTTTACAATTAAGATCCAAAATAAAAATGTATTCCATAAACTTCAATTAAATCCCTCTGAAAGAAAATTCGTTATCTACCCAATTAAGATGGGGACCCTATTAAAAATCAGTGAAATTCTATTAGATTTAAATACTGATGAACTGGTGGGGGCCATGAAAAACGAGGATAAGGAAATTAATCTTTTAGATCTGGGAGCAAAGAACATAATCGAGAATAAAGATAAATTGATAAAAATGATTGCCTATGGAATTGTAAATAGCGAAAAAGAGCCGCCAAAAAGATTAATAAGATTTTTGAATGAAAACCTGACTGCGAAGGAGGGATTGAAGCTAATGACGGTAGTAGTTCAACAAATGGATGTCAACCCTTTTTTGGCGTCTTTGGTCTCGATAAAGGGGATGAATCTCCTACAGACCAAGAAAAAGGAAACCCCTGGCGAATAATTGGTGGGCTCATGCATTATTTTCCCGAAATGTCCATGAGGGATATCCTATGGAATTATTCATATGCTAATTTAGCAATGCTGATGAGTAGCATCCCCAGTTATAAACCTGAAGATGAAAAAAAGAAAAAGGCAAAAGATTTGGAGATAAAAAATATAGGGGAATTAAAAGGTCTATTATGATAATCAATTTAATCAGGCAACCCGACAACTCAAATTTATGTGGCCAGGCATGCGTGTCAATGATTGCCGGAATATCACTTGATGAATCAATAAAATTATTTAATTCAAAGGGTAAAACGGGCACAAAAACAGTACATGATGCCTTACAAAAAAGAGGAATATCCTGCAATAATAGAGCTATCAGGATAAAAAATAATAATAAACCAAAACTATGTATGGTCACTATTCATTATTCCGGATATAAGAATAAACACTGGTGTATCTGGAATGATAATAAATATTATGACCCATCTCGTGGAATAAGAAAAGAATTAGATGTTTTTGAAAGGGAAACATCATTTATTAAAATCAATCTATAAAAGGAAGGGATTTATGAATAAAGAAATAAAAAGAATGATAGGAAGGTTTCTGACTGCCTGGAAAAAGAAAAATTGGGCAAAAATGTTGAAATGTACTCAATTAACTTGGAGGGCAGCTTTCCATAAAAACAATGTCCGTTGGTTAGAAGATTGGTTCGGATTAAAAAATTTGGAAAGATGGGAAATAATTAAAATTGAATTAGTGGGAGATACCTGCAGGGATGTTTTTATTAATGTTGATTATGGAAAAGGAATAAAAAAAATAAGGGCAAGGATTATTTGCGAGGCTGGACCCTACAAACCGGACATAAAAGGGAATTGGGGAATTAATCCTATAAGTTGTCTGAAGGAGAGATAATGGAAAAACCAAAATTATCAATTTGCATGATAGTTAAGAATGAGGAAGGGAATCTACAAAGATGTTTGGATTCTTTTTTGCCTATTATTCAGATGAAAGACGATGAAACATTAGAACCGCTTACTGAACTGATAGTGGTAGATAGTGTCCCTAAATATGTTCCCGTTATTATAAAAAATCGGATTACAGATTCTGTCGATATTTTAAATATAGAAGAATTATTCGATAGAGTCAAAAATAAAATAAGAAAAACATCTAATGGCGAAGAAATCAAAGATTGCGATAATTTAGATGTATGGGTTCGGATGAAATCTTGTAGAGAAGAAAATTGGACACCTATCAATTCAATTTTAAGACATCCTTATAAAGGGAAAATTGTTAGAATAAATTCATTAGATAGTATTATCGACGTGACACCAAATCATTCTCTTTTTAATGATAGAGGTAGGGAAATATCGGCAGGAAATATTAAGATAGGTGATAAAATATTACAAGGTGAATTGAAAAATTGTAATAAATATGGCAAAGGGCATTCGAGAAAAAAAATATTTTGTGGCAGTGAAGAGTTTGCTTGGCTTTTGGGATTCTTTGCAGCCGAAGGTTGTGCATTATTTTCTGGTGGTTTCCCTAAAATCAATATAGCTAATCAGAATCTTTCCTTGTTAGAAAAATGTAAAGACATTATCAATAATCAATTAAATGCTAAATGCAATATAACTAATCCCGATAAATCTAATACCAGAAAGGTAATATCTAACGGAAGAGGCATTTATGATTTTTTTAGAAATCGGTTTTACAATTCTTTGGGAGAAAAGAAAGTTCCAGAAGAAATCATTAATGCTCCAGAAAATATAAGAATTAAATTTTTGGATGGTTACTGGAAAGGGGATGGGCATATTGCACAAGAAAAATATTATTCATTTATATCAAAATCCTGGGTTTTAACTCAAGGTATTTTATGGTTATTAAATTCAATTGGGAAATATCATTGGGTAGCACATACAAGACAAGATAAAAAAAATATTGTTCAAATAGCCATTAATAATACCGCAAGGCGAAAAAAGATAGTCTTTGAAGTCAAAAAAATTACGGACTTAGAATATGATGGTATGGTATATGATTTATGTACTAGTAAAGGTAAATTTCAAGCTGGCATAGGAACAATTTTTGCCCACAATACCGGCTCGACTGACAGGACGATAAATATTGCCAAAAAATTTACCGACAAGATATATAAAAAAGAATTTATCCCCTGGGATTTCAGCAAGGCCCGCAATTATGGGCTTAAAAAGGCTACCGGAGATAAAATAATGTATATGGATGCCGATGAAGAATTGCGTCATGGTTGCCTATATCCGTTGGAGGATATAATTTTGAATCCGAAATATGAGGAACCGACGGTATTTGTAAATTTATATAATTATTATACCAGGGATCTAAAGCAATATTCGGAAATGCTGCAACCGAGAATATTCAAAAATGATAAGGATTTACATTTTGAGAATGCCGTCCACAATAAACCCATTATGAAATCCCCTTATCTTTTTGCCAGTCATATAATCTTTAATCACTACGGATATGTCTTTCAGGGGGAAAAGGGCGAAAAATTATTAGATAATAAAATGGCACGCAGTCTGCCGATGCTCCAAAAAGAATTTAAAGAACATCCGGATAACCTGCATAATTTGACGCACTTGGTAAAGACGTATTATGTTACCAGAGATTTTGAGAATACAATTCACTATGGCGAGATATGGGTAGGGAAGATGAGAAAAGAAAATTATAATGAGGGCTGGAATTCCTTTCTTGAAGTTTTCGTTAATCTTGTGGGGTCATATTTGGCTAAAGATGATATAAAAAATGCGGAAAGAATAGAAAGGGAGGCCTGTCATTATTCGAGCAGGATCTCTCAAATATACTTGATGCTAGGAAATTACTGGACCAGCAAGGATAATGAAAAGGCAAAAAAATATTTTGATATTGCACTCGATATTTGTAAAACAAAGGGAAGTTTATATGAACGATTATTAATTAACAATACGAAAATAGTTTTACCGGAAATTTTAAACTGGCTGGCAATTTATGAATTCGAGAGAAAGAACTATGAAAAAG
>Ga0307991_1001102_pt1 | contig 19238 bp, 23 predicted proteins | sample EllFjometagen131_FD_203146 | JGI IMG/M metagenome (GOLD analysis project Ga0307991, IMG submission 203146) | Marine microbial communities from Ellis Fjord, Antarctic Ocean - #131 | ecosystem: Environmental > Aquatic > Marine > Unclassified | place: Southern Ocean | collected 2014-10-08 | reverse complement strand
TTTTTATCGCGAAGAAGCTTTATGATCTGGGGTTTGAAATAATCGCTACAAGAAGTACTCATAAAGTTTTTAAAACCAATGGCATAGAAGCTGAAATGGTAGGAAAAGTTTCAGATGGTGATGATAGGATTCTTGAACTGATAAAAAAAGACGAGTTAAAGCTTATTATAAACACACCTTCAGGTTCCAGGGGGCAATCGGATATGAAACCGATAAGAAATCTTGCGGTAATGCATGGAGTTCCCTGCATTACAACTGTTCAAGGCGCACAAGCTGCTGTTAACGGGATTGAGTCTGTTATGAAAGGTGAGCTTTCGGTTACCGCATTGCAGGATTATTCGAAATAAAGATCTTTTTTGAAAGGAAATAAGATGACTAAATATATTTTTGTTACAGGAGGAGTTGTATCCAGTTTGGGCAAAGGAATAGCAGCCGCTTCTATAGGAAAACTTCTCGAGTCAAACGGTCTTAAAATTTCTATTATCAAGTGTGATCCTATATTAATGTAGATCCAGGGACGATGAGCCCATATCAGCATGGCGAAGTTTATGTTACAGATGATGGAGCCGAGACGGATCTTGATCCGGGCCATTATGAACGGTTTACCAAGACAAAACTTGGTAAAGGAAATAATATCACAACCGGGAAGATCTATCATTCAGTAATAACTAAGGAAAGAAGAGGAGATTATCTTGGCAAAACTGTACAGGTAATTCCGCATATTACTGATGAAATAAAAAACAGTATTCGTGATGTTGCGCGTAAAAGTGATATAGATGTTGTTATGGTTGAAATAGGTGGAATTGTCGGAGACATCGAAGGTTTGCCTTTTCTTGAGGCGATAAGACAGTTTTCTATAGAACGGTCCAGACAGGACACTATGTTCGTACATTTGACGTTAATCCTTTACATTAAAAGTGCCGAGAAATAAAAACAAAGCCTATACAGTATAGTGTGGGAAAATTGAGAGAAATAGGGATACAACCCGATATTTTGCTTTGTAGAAGTGAAAAGAAAATAGGGAAAAGTGCAATTGAAAAGATAGCGCTTTTTTGTAATGTTCGTAAAGAGAAAGTTATTCAGGCCTTGGATGTAGAAACAATATATGAAATTCCTAAACTTTTCGAGAATCAGGGTTTGGGTAGCCTCATATTAGAAAGACTTCAGCTGGAATCTAAACGCAAAGCTCTTTCTTTGTGGAAAGAAGATGTTGTTGAGAAAATAAAAAATCCTAAGAAAGAAGTAAGAATCGCGGTTGTAGGAAAATATATAATACTTCAGGATGCATATAAATCGATATATAAGGCATTACATCATGGAGGGATAGCAAATGACGCTAAAGTTATTATCGAAAGTATTGATTCTGAAAAAGTAAAAGAAAAAGGAACTGCTAGCTGCTTTAAAAATGTAAATGGAATACTAGTTCCCGGTGGATTTGGATATAGGGGCATAGAAGGAAAGATAGAAGCTATTAAGTACGCTCGTGAAAATAAGATATCTTATTTTGGTATATGTTTAGGTATGCAGACTGCGGTTATAGAATTTGCTAGACATGTATGTTCTATGAAAGGCGCAAATTTAACTGAATTTAATAAAAAGACCAAATATCCTGTTATCAGTTTGCTTGAAGAACAAAAAGATGTAAAAGAAAAAGGCGGCACTATGCGTTTGGGAGCGTATAAGTGTAATTTGAAGAAAAAAACAAAAAGCTATTCAGTATATAAACGTGACAGCATAAACGAAAGACATAGGCACAGATACGAGTTTAACAATAAATATAAAAAAGTTATGGGAAAACAGGGATTAACTTTTTCCGGTACTTATGCTAAGTATGGTCTTGCAGAAATAATTGAAGTGAAAGATCATCCGTGGTTTGTTGCCTGTCAGTTCCATCCCGAATTTAGATCAAAGCCGGATCAATGTCATCCACTTTTCAAGGATTTTGTAAAAAATTCTATGCTTTTCAATAAATAGCAGCATAAAGAGGTTAAGGTATGGCTAGTAATGGGCTTCAAGGATTAGATGAAATGATTACCGATGACAATAGATTTTCTGAACTGGTTAATGGGCATGAGGAATATGAGGATACAATCAGAGTATACGATGTTACTGAAGCTGAGCTTAAAGTAATGTCAGATGTGTTAACACAGAAAATTATATGTTTTTCAAAATAGGGTGTACTGTTTGGGAAAAATTTATTTGCTTTTCGAGAGCATATATCGTAGTATTGTATAGGTACAAGTTAGATGTTTTTATACAAAACACAGAATGATAATAAATAAGGGAGAATAAATATGAGGATATTTCTTGTGCTTTTCATTTTGGTTTGTTTTTCTGTCTCTGGGTGTGCGGTTTTTGAAGTTGATTCTTTAAGAACCAGAGTTAGTAATCTGGAAAAGAGGGTGGATTCTGTAGAGGGTGAGGACTATGGAGTAGAAGAAACGATTCGGATTGAAGAAGCGCCAACAACATTTGTAAAGGAAGCTCCGGTAAGAAGGAGTGTTGCGGAATCTTCAAGGATATCTTTGTCAAACCGAGAAGTACAGATAGCTCTCAGAAACGCTGGATATTATGATGGTCCGATTGATGGTAAAATAGGACCAAAGACAAAGAAAGCTATTAGAGAATTTCAGGCGGATAATGGATTAAAAGTTGACGGTGTTGTAGGGATACAGACAAAGGCCGAACTAGTGTCATATTTACCTATGAAATAGAGATAGACCATATAGGTACACACAAAAAACCCGAATTCTTAAGAATTCGGGTTTTTTCGTTAAAGGCTTTAGGGGTTAGGGGACAGGGTATAGGGTATAGAAAAACTAAACCCTACATCCTATACGCTATACCCTAGTATTATGATTTTTCTCTTGACGAAAAGGGTCAAAAGATAGATAATTAGCGGGTTGAGATATAAATGATAGATAAGAACAAAGGCGTTCTTTTCCCAAAACAACAAAGCGGGAGGAACGTTTTTTTTTATTTATGTAGATGTACGATAATTGGGCAGTATTAGCATGGTGCAGTTACAAAAAAAGGGTAGATGTAGTTCATTAAAATAATTATTAAATATCAAGTAATTGATTGAAAAAACGGAGGTGTAAGATGGCAGGTTATGTTGACAATGTTCTTGAGGCAGTAAAAAAGCGTAATGCAGGGCAGCCGGAGTTTTTGCAGGCGGTTGAAGAGGTTCTAGGATCTCTAAAACCAGTTGTTGCAAAACATCCCGAGTTTGAGGATGCTGGAATTCTTGAAAGGATCGTTGAACCGGAAAGACAGATAATTTTTAGAGTGCCTTGGATCGATGACAAAGGTAAAGTTAAAGTTAATAGGGCATTCAGAATACAGTTTAATTCAGCATTGGGACCATATAAGGGAGGAATAAGATTTCATCCTTCAGTTTATATAGGAATAATAAAGTTTCTCGGTTTTGAGCAGATATTTAAAAATTCACTCACCGGTTTAATGATGGGCGGCGGAAAAGGCGGTTCTGATTTTGATCCGAAAGGTAAATCTGATAATGAAGTTATGAAATTTGTCCAAAGTTTTATGACAGAACTTCAGCGTTATATTGGCCAGGATACCGATGTTCCAGCAGGTGATATTGGTGTTGGTGGAAGAGAAGTTGGATATATGTTTGGACAGTATAAAAGACTTAGAAATGAGTTTACTGGTGTTTTAACAGGTAAAGGTCTTGATTTTGGTGGATCTTTAGTAAGAACAGAAGCTACAGGTTATGGATGTGTATATTTCTGCGAAGAAATGCTGAGAGAACGTAAAACTTCTTTCGCTGGGAAAACTGTTGTAATATCCGGCTCAGGAAATGTTGCTATCTATTCTCATCAGAAGGTAACTGAACTTGGCGGTAAAGTTGTTGCAATGTCAGATTCCGGCGGGTATATCTATCATGAGAAGGGCATAGACCTGGCGACGATTCAGCAGCTTAAAGAAGTTGAACGCAAGAGAATAAAAGAATATGTGAATGTACACAAAGACGCAAAATATACCGAAGGTTGTGCTGGTATATGGAGTGTTAAATGTGATGTTGCGCTCCCAAGTGCTACTCAGAATGAGCTAGATGGAGATGCTGCAGCGACTTTGGTTAAAAACGGGTGTATTGCAATAGCTGAAGGTGCGAATATGCCTAGCACTCCGGAAGCAGTGAAGATATTCCTAGATAATAAGGTTTCATTTGGTCCGGGTAAAGCCGCTAATGCGGGCGGAGTTGCAACAAGTGGTTTAGAGATGGCTCAGAATTCTCAGCGTGAATCCTGGGCTTTCGAAACAGTTGATAAAAAATTGCACAAGATTATGGTAAATATACATACTGTGTCTCAGGAAGCTTCCGAAGAATACGGTACACCGGGTAATCTTGTTAATGGTGCTAATATTGCTGGATTCATGAAAGTTGCGCGTGCGATGATGTCACAAGGCGTTGTTTAATTAGTCGCTAGGTTCTAGTAACTAGTTGTTAGTAAAAAGCCCGGTTTCTTTGGAAGTCGGGCTTTTTCTGTGTAGGGGGGATGCAGCAGACGGCATCCCTGTATACGACTTTGTGGGTATAAACTGCAGCGGAGATCAAGTGGAAATATTTTTATTGGGTTCTTGCTAAGAGAATGTGGAAATGATGTTTTTATTTATAGTCTCTTTGCAGGTTTTCCGAGACGTTTACCAAACCAATCGGGAAAGTGTCCCCAGGCACACTTTCCTGCACAAAAGCGAAAATGTTTCGATAGACAGAAAGAGAGAGGTTCGAAGGCTTACTGGTTCTTTAAAGTTCTTAACTTTTGGACTTTTCAACTTTTTAACTTTTAAACATTACTTTACATATGGTATACTGACCAGATGGAAAATATTAATATTGGAATAGCTTTTATTGCGGGTCTTTTTTCCTTTCTATCTCCTTGTGTTCTTCCTTTGGTGCCGGGGTACATTTCATTTATTTCTGGTGTTGACCTTGAAGAATTCAAAGAACGCGACGATTGCAGGCGAGTTATTCTGCATTCGGGGATTAAATCCATTTTTTTTGTTTTTGGATTTTCTTTGGTTTTTATACTTTTAGGGGCATCTGCTACTGTAGCAGGAAAATTTCTGGAAGCGTATAGACCGGTGCTTTCTAAAATTGCCGGGGTAGTAATAGTTTTTTTAGGATTGCATTTAATAGGTCTTTTGAAATTAAAGTTTTTGTATTTTCATAAAAAGATCGACGTAAAACGTTCTTCGCCGGGAATATTTACCGCGTTTTTTGTAGGACTTGCTTTCGCCTTTGGATGGTCACCATGTATAGGTCCTATTTTAGCCGGCATTCTTGCGGTTGCCTCCCAGCAGGACACTATGATGAAAGGCATTATTTTATTAAGTGTATATTCATTGGGGCTGGGTATTCCATTTATCCTGTCCGGATTTTTAATAGGATACTTTATGCATTTTTTTAACAAGTATAAAAGATTCATAAGAATAGGTGAAATAGTTTCCGGGGGCATATTGGTATTGGTGGGAGTGCTTATATTTTCCAATAATCTTAGCATGCTTCTTGGTTATGTCCCGGAATTTTTCTACGAGTTTTTAAAATAAATATTTAAGGAGATGTAACCTTTGACTTATTTGATGTCAAGGGCTACATTTGATAGTATAACTTATGTTCACTTTGTTCCATAAGTTATAATCTTATTTAAAGGAGGAAAAGTGAAAAAAAATCTAAAACGTTCTGTTGCTTTTGCAATGTTTTTTGCTGTTATAGTCAGTCTAGGGCTTTTATCCTGTCAAAGTACACGTGCAGAAAATATTGCTCCGGATTTTACGCTTAATGATCTGGATGGGAACTCTTTCAGTTTGTCTGAAACGAAGGGGAAGGTTGTTGTACTTGATTTTTGGGCAACATGGTGTCCTCCTTGCAGAAAGGAAATACCGGATTTCGTTTTACTGTATAAGCAATATGGGAAAGATGGACTAATGATAGTAGGCGTAGCACTGGACAGAGGAGGAGCTAAAGCGGTAAGGTCTTTTGTCGAGCAGAATGACGTAAATTATCCGATAGTGCTGGGAAATCAGAGGGTTTCAAATCTTTATGGAGGAATAAGCGGTATTCCGACTTCATTTATTATAGACAGACAGGGTCGTATTGCGAATAAATTTGTAGGGTTTAGGAGCAAAGAAGTTTTTGAAAACGCCATTAAAGAACTACTATAGACCGAAGTGAACAATAAAAAGCCCGGGTTCTTAGGAATCCGGGCTTTTTGTTATCTGATAGGGTTCAGGAAAAAATAAACGCTATACCCTAAACGCTATACCCTAGAAAGGGCAAGATGGAAAATAAATGTGTGAATTGTGGGGAATATAAAAATTGTAAAGATTCTTTTGTGTCATGGCTCTTTTTTTTGACAGGGATCACTGCAGCTTTTGCGATGCGTTTAGTAACTATTCTTATTCACATAAATCCGATATATTCCAAGATCGCATGGTATGTGGGGGTTATTGGTTTTTCCGTTTTTTTTATTTATAAATACAAGATAAGTCAGGCTAGAGTTCAAAGAATAAATAATATTGATATAGTTGAAAAAATTAAAAAGAGAGAACAACTTGATGATAAAGATTATGATTTTATTGGAGAGTTATTATGCAGCCTGAGGTCTAAAAAAGAAAGAATTAATTATTTCTTCATTTTCTTTTTATCTGCCGTAGCTATAGTATTGGCTGTTTATATGGATTTTATCAAATAAAAATGTAGGGGCGGGCCTTGTGCCCGCCCGATGTTTATGTGCGAGATTGTTCATGTTTGTGTGTTTGAACCCCCTTCTTAATTGTCATCCCGGAACCGACCGAAGGGAGGTATCCGGGATCTCAAACGTTACCAGATCCCGGGTCTCCCCCGTTGCTGCGTAAAGCAGCAACGGGGGTCGCCCGGGATGACAGTAGATAAGAGTCACTTATGTGCTATCTTCAGACACACAAAATTTTACACTCTCTATGTGCCGTGTTTTGGGCACCCACAAGGGGTGCCCCTACGATTTCCCCTTCATCACTGTAATCACCGTTCTTAATCACCCAATCTCTGTCCATGATTATTGAAATCAACCATGTCGTTTGCTTGATAAAAAATTACCGTTATCATTGTCGTGTTTATTTACTTGACAATATTAGAATATCGTAATATTCTAATATTCTTGAAGATGTGAATAACTAGGGGAGAGTAGAATGACAGAAAAATATCCGTTTGAACAAGCGGCTCAGATCATGAAAGTTATAGCACATCCTGTGCGGCTTAATATACTTTTATTGCTAGAAAAAAGTGAGCTTAATGTACGAGAAATACAGATAGGGATAAAGTCTAAGCAGTCAATAACCAGTCAGCATTTGATGGCAATGGCAAATAAGGGTATTTTGGATAGAGATAGAAGGGCTAACGAGGTATATTATAGTATAAAGAGAAAAGAAGTGCTAAATATTTTATTTTGTATAAAAGGATGTTGTGAGAGAAAGGAGAAATGATGATACAAAAATTGATCAAAATTTCAGTAGAAAAACCAAAATGGATAATGGCTATTTTGGCATTATCAGTGTTAATAAGTGTTTTGCAATTTCCTAAAATACTTGTGGATACGGATCCGGAAAATATGCTTCCTGAGAGTGAATCTGTGCGGATTTTTGATCATGAAGTAAAAAAAGAATTTGGTTTATATGATTTCATTGTCCTAGGGGTGGTAAATGGGCAAAACCCGAAGGGGGTTTTTACGCCTCAAACTTTAGAAAAGGTATACAGGTTGACCGAAGAAATCAAAAAAATAGATGGAGTTATTTCGTATGAACTTATGAGTCCCTCCACAAAAGATGATATTGAACAGGCGGGGATAGGAACGGTTCGGTTTAAATGGCTTATGGAAGCTCCTCCTTATACTATAGAGTCAGTCAAGAAAATACGCAATCGAGCTATGGATAATCCGATGTTTTACGGAACATTGATATCTGAAGATGGAAAAGCATTGTGTATATATGTTCCGATAAAAGCTAAAAATTTAAGTCTCAGAATATCAAAACAGATTAAAAACATTGTGGGGAGTTTTAAAGGCGCGGAAAAGTATTATATAACCGGTCTGCCCATAGCGGAGGATACTTTTGGGTTCGAGATGTTCAAACAAATGGCCATTTCGGCTCCGTTGGCAATGTTTATTATATTCGTTCTCATGATGCTCTTTTTTAAGAATATAAAGCTGGTGTTGTTGCCGCTTTTGCTTGCCGGAATAACGGTTATTGTTACTATGGGGCTTTTGATAGGATTTGGTTTTACGGTACATATTATGAGTTCTATGATCCCGATCTTTCTTATGCCTATAGCGGTTCTGAATTCTATACATATCTTAAGTGAATTTTTTATTCAATATCAAAAAAGTTATGACCGTAAAACAGCAATTATTTCTACTATCAAAGAGCTTTTTATTCCCATGTTGTTTACTTCGCTTACAACTACGGCAGGTTTTCTTTCTCTGGCATTCGCGAGAATACCTCCGGTTCAGGTTTTCGGGGTTTTTGTTGCTGTAGGGGTAATGATAGCCTGGATTTTGACAATAACATTTATTCCAGCAGGTGTTGCCTTAATGAAGAAAAAATCTCTAGAAGGGTTTGGTGTTTCTGAAGAAGATGCTGAAAAGGGAATGATGAACAGATTTTTAAGAAGGACGGGTAAGTTTTCAGTGAAACGATGGAAAGCGATCCTGATAGGGACTGTTCTGGTCGTCGGAGTATCTTTTTACGGTATAACAAAAATTGTTGTTAACGATAATCCTGTGAGATGGTTCAGTAAGAACCATGAAATACGTATTGCTGATAGAGTGTTGAACGATCATTTTGGGGGAACATATACGACATATCTTGTGATGGAAGCGGCTAATAAAAAAGGAGAGATTTTTAAAGAACCTGAAATGCTCAAATATATAGAGAGTATGCAGCATTATTTACAAGAACAAGGTAATGTGGGAAAAACAACTTCTCTGAGTGATGTGACAAAAAAGATCTATTATGAACTTTTGGGAGGGGATAAAATAAATAACGTTATACCTCCTTCAAAACCCGCTGTTGCGCAGTGTTTGATATCTTATCAAAATTCGCACAAGCCGGATGATCTTTGGCATTTTACAAATCCTGATTACTCGAAAGCAAATATCTGGGTTCAACTTACATCAGGCGATAACCGTAATATGTCAAAGGTTGAAGAAGAAGTAAAAGATTTTATTGCAAGTAATCCTCCGCCGTTTAAATTAAATTATGGATGGGCAGGGCTTACATATATTAATGTTGTGTGGCAGAATCGTATGGTTGGGGGTATGCTCAGGAATTTTTTAGGAAGTTTTATTATTGTATTGTTTATGATGGTATTTCTTTTTAAGTCTCCGATTAAGGGGCTTATTTCAATGATACCGTTAACCGTAACCATAATATTTATTTATAGTTTGCTTGGATTTATCGGCAAAAATTATGATATGCCTGTTGCGGTACTTTCAGCCCTTACGCTTGGATTGTCTGTGGATTTTGCGATACATTTTCTGCAAAGAGCCAGAGAGATTTACAAGCAGAAAGGATCCTGGGAGAAGACCTCTGAGCAGATGTTTAAGGAACCGGCAAGAGCAATATTTAGAAATGCTCTTACAATTTCCATAGGATTTCTGCCTCTTTTAGCGGCACCGCTTATTCCTTATAAGACGGTAGGGGTATTTATGTTTCTTATAATGTTAGCTTCTAGTGCAGGGACTCTTTTAATTCTTCCGGCTATAGTTTCAGCAAGGCCCAAACTTATATTTGAAGAAGTGAGCCGCCCGTTTAGGTGTAAGTGTTCTTATTGTATATTATTGGCGCTTATAGTTTCAGTAGCAGTGGCCTATGTATTGGCGGGATACAGTATTGCAAGTTGGACTATTACTACGGGGATATGTATTAGCATAATTGTGATTATGGCGGGAGTATGTAATTTATTGTCACGACAAAAGATTTGTATTAAACAGTGATATGTGGCAAGTGGCATGTAACAAGTGTAAATACCACTTGAAGATTATACAAACAAAAGACGTTATTCCCGCATGTTCTTAGCGGGAATGACATAAGATTATTTTGATTTGGTCCCCGCTTTCGCGGGGATAACGATAAGAACAAGGAGGATAAGATGAGAAAGAAAATATTGGGTGCAGTAGTTTTTATGTTAACGGTTTTGTTGTCCGGTTCTGCAGTTGCACTGACTGCGGGAGATGTTATTGAAAAGGCTAATCAGGCTAACTATTATCAAGCGGATGATGGTCGGGCAAAAGTGGATATGACTATTACAGATTCACTGGGACGTGAGAGAAAAAGAAAAATGACTATATTACGATTGGATGCTCCGGATGGTGAAAAGCAGAAATACTTTATTTATTTCGATAAACCGGATGATGTTAAGGGTATGACTTATCTTGTTTGGAAAAAGCCTGGGGAAGATGATGATAGATGGCTTTATTTGCCGGCGCTCGATCTTGTCAGGAGAGTAGCGTCAAGCGATAAGCGTTCAAGTTTTGTCGGGTCCCATTTTGCTTATGAGGAAATTTCAGGAAGGGGTATAGGAGAAGATTTGCATACTATAGAATCTGAGGATGATAGTTTTTATAGAATAAAAAGTGTTCCAAAAGATCCAAATTCTGTAGAATTTTCTTATTTTATAACGCTAATAGATAAAGAAACGTTTATTCCTCAAAAAGAGGAAATGTATGATAAAAACGGAAAACTATATAAGATTCTAGAATCTCTTGAAGTAAAAGATATTGGAGGGTATTTAACTATTACAAAGATGAAAGCAACCGATCTTAATGCGAAAGGTTTTACAGTTTGTGAATTTTCAGATATAGGATATAATGTGGATTTAAAGGATGATATTTTTACTGAACGGTATTTAAGACGGCCTCCAAGAAAATATATAAAATAAAATGTTCGATTTCAATCCGGGGTTGGAACTTGTTCCAACCCCGGATTGAAATCTGGTCAAGGAGCTTTATGAAAAAAATAAGTTTGCTGTTAGTTCTAATTGTTCTGGCATTTTTGAAAAATGTTTGTGCTACGGAACTTCCTGAAATTCACGGTTTTGCAGAAGGTGCCTTTGCTCCTAAATTTGGTAGTGATAAGACCAAACATGAGAATTTTAATATGGCCGAGGCTAGAGTTCAGCTGAAAAGTGAGTATTATTTTGATGATGATACAGTATTGACTGATTGGCAAACTTATATTTCGGTAAAATTTGATTTTTTGTTGGATGGATATATGGAGAGAAGTTTCGTTACTGATATCAGAGAATTGAATGTTTCCTTTATGCCCTTTGATTTTATGGATATAAAGGTTGGAAGGCAAGTGCTTACATGGGGTACAGGGGATTATCTCTTTCTTAATGATCTGTTTCCTAAAGATTATATTTCCTTTTTTATAGGCAGAGATGATGAGTATTTAAAAAAGCCTAATGATGCGTTAAGGGTTATGCTTTTTCCCGACTGGTTTAACTTGGATCTTGTTTTTATTCCATTTTTCAGGGAAAATGATGTTCCGGAGGGGAAAAGAATAAGTTTTTTTGATGCTTTTGAAGGCGGTATAACCGGACTTAATACTAGACGGGAAATTTTGACGCGTTCGAACAATCCTGAAAATTTTATGTACGCAGGGCGTATTTACAGGAATTTTTCAAGTTATGAGACAGCGTTATATTATTACAGAGGGTTTGATCCGAGTCCGAGAAGCTACTATAGCGAAAGAGATCTTATGCTTTATTATGAAAGACTGGATGCTTACGGTGGGAGCGTACGAGGACCGGTTTTGTCAGGTATAGGTAATATTGAGGTATCTTATTATTATTCTCCCGAAGATAGTCATGGGGATATAAGGGAAAGGCAGAACTCCAGAATGAAATATCTTGCCGGATATGAAAAAGATCTGGGTAATGATCTGCGGATTGGATTTCAGTATTATCTTGAACAGACGCTGGATTATGATGAGTATCACAGGGCTTTAAGATCCCTTGATTATAGGTGGGACGAATTCAGGCATGTTATTACTAACAGGGTGACAAAATTATTTGCCAATCAAACTATAAGGGCATCGGTTTTTACATTTTTTTCACCGAGTGATATGGATGTTTATGTTAGACCTTCTTTATCCTGGGATGCTACAGATGCTTGGACGCTTACGATAGGCGCTAATCTGTTGTGGGGTAGAGATTCCTGGACCGAATTTGGAGGGGTACAAAAGAATAAAAATATTTATGTGAGGTTGAGATATAGCTTTTAGAAGTGTCAGAGAGTCAAAGAGCCAGGGGCGCAGAGAGTTTCAACAAAAGAGTTAATGATGTTATGACTCTTTGACTCTAGCGAATGGAATGAGCGATGACTCTATGACTCTTCATTGAAGGGAGAAGGTATGATGGTTGAAAGAATATTAAGAGGTATGACGGGTTTTTTTGTTTTATTGAGTACAGTACTTGCTTATTATGTTGATGAAAGATGGATATGGTTTACGGTTTTTATCGGAATTAATCTTTTGCAATCTGCGTTTACCAACTGGTGTCCAACAATGACGATATTGCGGAAATGCGGGGTTTGTGATTAGGGGCGGGTTCTAAACCCGCCCGGTATTTATTTGGGTAATTTTTATAAATCTATGATTTTAGGGTACCCACAAGGGGCGTCCCTACGATTTTTATTTTGCAATTAATGGGTTTTTAAATAAACCCATTTTATTTCTTGACAAATGATACTATTGTGGTATCATTATGGTGTCGGATAAATGTGATAAAGGGATAAAAATAAAAACTAAAAAGAAAAGAGATGATTATGGAACAGAATAAATGTGATGTTGAAATTTTTTCTAGAGTTACCGGATTTTTTAGGCCAGTTAAATTTTGGAATAAGGGAAAGCGCCAGGAATTTTGTGATAGAAAATCGTATGACATGAGTTTAAGGGAGAAAGAAAAAGAAAAAATAACGATGAATGGTTGATTGAATATATGTAGTAGGGGCGTATTGCAATACGCCCCTACATAAACAAATAATTAAAGGAGGGGAAAATGAAGATCACAATAAAACATATGCTCAGAGCAGTTGCTCATTGTAGCGAGGGCTGCTGTATATTGTCCGGGGTAAGACACTAAACTGCCCATTTGTTCTACAGACAGGCCTGTATTGGTCTATGCTACCCGGATTGGTATGGGCCTGTTTTCATATTATTAATTAAAGATAGTAAGCATTTGAATTTTGGTATAAAATATCAGGGTAAATAACAGTATTAACAATAGAAAAAAAGGAGATAGAATGAAGAAATATAAATGTATTGTATGCGGGTATATTTATGATCCGGCTGAAAATGATAATGTTGAATTTGACGCACTTGCTGAAGATTGGCTATGTCCTGAGTGTGGAGTAGGGAAAGACCAGTTTGAGGAAACAGAATAGTAGGGTGCAGGGTATAGGGTACAGGGTATAGGGTACAGGGTATAGAAAAAGCTAAACCCTGCCCCCTAAATGATATCCCTAGAAAAGGGAGGAGATTATGTTAAGTGATAAGATGATAAAGGCTATTAATGGTCAGATAAATAGAGAAATGTATTCTTCTTATCTATATCTTGGTATGGCTAGTTATGCTGTATCTGAAGGGCTTAGCGGTATAGCTAACTGGTTTAATATACAAGTCCAGGAAGAATTGAGCCACGCACATAAAATGTATGATTATGTAAATCAGCAGGGTGGAAGAGTTGTTCTTTTAGACATTGAACAACCGCCACAGGAGTTCTCATCTATTAAAGAACTATTCGAAAAGACATTGGAACATGAAAAAATAGTTACCGGTTTGATAAACCAGTTGGTGGATTTTGCGAAAGCGGAAAAAGATCATGCTACAGAGATTTTTTTACAGTGGTTCGTTACGGAACAGATAGAGGAAGAGGCTAATGCTACCGACATTCTTCAGAAAATGAAGCTTATGGGAAAAGATGGTAATGGTCTTTTTATGATCGATTCCGAACTTGGGAAAAGGGTGTTTACTCCTCCGGGGGTGTAGTTGTCGGTCATCGGATATCGGTCGTTAGAGAGATGTACGTGGATTGTGGACAGAGGGATGAGGATTAAATAAGGATAAAAATATGAAAGCAATAGAAATAAAAAAGAATATCTACTGGGTTGGGGGGATAGATTGGGATCTTCATGATTTTCATGGGTATTCGACAGAAAGAGGATCGACATATAATGCATATCTTATAATTGATGAAAAAACAGTTTTAGTAGATACTGTTAAACATTATTTTGTTGATGAGATGATCAAACGGATCAGTTCCATAATTGATCCTGAAAAAATAGATTATATTGTATCTAATCATGTTGAGATGGATCATTCGGGTGGTTTGACGAGATTGAAGGAGATTTGCCCAAATGCTGTGATAATAACATCTCCCAACGGAGAAAAAGGTCTAAAAAAACATTATAGGAAAAATTGGGATTTTAAAGTTGTTTCAACGGGAGATTCGGTCAATATAGGAAAAAGAAACCTTAATTTTGTTCTTACACCAATGGTTCATTGGCCTGATTCAATGGCTACATATATTCCGGAGGATAAATTATTGTTGCCGAATGATGCTTTTGGACAGCATATTGCCTCAGAGGAAAGATTTGATGATGAATTAGAGTGGAGCGTTATTCAGGAAGAAGCTACAAAATATTATGCCAATATTGTGCTTCCCTATGGAAATCAGGTTAAAAAAGCTCTTGAAGCGGTGGCATCTTTAGATGTAGATATGATCGGGCCGAGTCATGGGATTATTTGGAGAGAACATCTAAGCGAGATCGTTGGAATGTATAAAAAATGGGCTAATAACAGTACAGAAGAGAAAGCTGTTATTGTTTACGATACTATGTGGGATTCAACAAAAAGAATAGCAGAGGCAATTCAAAAAGGATTTGAAGAAAAAAAGATCAAGGTAGATCTTTTCGATCTTAAAAAAGATGACATTTCAGATGTAATGACTAAAGTGATCGATGCAAAATATGTTTGCATTGGATCTCCTACATTAAATAACGGGTTATTGCCTACTGTAGCCGCATTTCTTACTTATCTTAAAGGGCTTGCTCCAAAGAATCGTGTTGGACTTGCTTTTGGGTCATACGGATGGGGAGGACAAAGTGTAGGGCAGATAGAGGATGTTCTAAGGGGGATGGATTTTGATATGATGGGAAATATTAAGTTTCAATATATTCCAGACGAAGCATTTTTAGCGAAAATAAAAGAAAAGTTAAGTAAGGACTTAACTAAATAACAGTTAAAGGGAAGGTATCTGTCTTTGCTGAACCATTTTTATGTCATCTGGCTACGGTGGATTACTTCGTGCGTATAACTTACTTGCAGTCAAGTAAGTTATGTACTCAGTAAGGGGGGGAAAGGATAATGACGAATTTAAAAGATATTTATAAATGTAATGTATGTGGACATGTTGTTGAGGTTGTTAGCGAAGGAGCTCCTACTTTGGTTTGCTGTGATCAACCGATGGAAAAGCTTCAGGCTAAACAAGAGGATCAGGGACAGGAAAAACATGTACCTATAGTGGAAGAAACTGAAACGGGTATCAAGGTGAAAGTCGGAACTGTTGAGCATCCGATGGAAGATACACATTATATTAAGTTTATCGAAGTTGTAGGGGAAAATCATGTTTACAGATTTGAGTTAAAACCCGGCCAAAAACCGGAGGTTGTTATTCCCGCAAAAAAAGATGATATTGTTGAAGTGAGAGAATTTTGTACAGTTCATGGACTTTGGAAGGGATAAAGGATGATATTCGCCTTCGCCGAATTATTTTATATTATTTGGTTTACGCCTTCGCCGGATTATTTTGATATCATCTGACTAAGGCGGACAAGAAGGAGGATTAGTTTGTATCTATTATTTACAAACATTTTGTATTTGTAAATGATGTATACATTAAAAAAGGAGGATTTAGCGATGGGAAAGTGTATTAAAGGGACACAAACAGAAAAAAATCTTTTAACTTCATTTGCAGGAGAATCGCAGGCGAGAAATAGATATACGTATTTTGCATCTGTGGCAAAAAAGGCCGGATATGAGCAAATAGCTGCAATATTTTTGGAAACAGCAGAGAATGAAAAAGAGCATGCAAAAATGTTTTTTAAATTTCTAGAAGGAGGACCGGTTGAAATTACAGCCGTTTATCCAGCCGGCATAATAGGTGATACAGCACAGAACTTAGAGGCTGCTGCAGAGGGGGAAAAGGAAGAATGGACCTTGCTGTATAAGAATTTTGAAGCTACTGCACGTGAAGAGGGTTTTGATGATGTCGCAGAAATATATAAAGAGATCGCAGAGGTTGAAGAGAAACATGAAAAAAGATACCGTAAACTTCTTGATAATGTGAAAAATGACAAAGTGTTCAAAAAAGATAGTAGTGCTAAATGGAAATGTCGTAATTGTGGGTATGTGCATGGGGGAGAAGAAGCTCCGAAAGCATGTCCGGCATGTAAACACCCACAGGCGTATTATGAAGTGTTTGTAGAAACATATTAAGCGCTAGGGGTTAGGGGACAGGGTATAGGGCATAGTTTTTCTATCCCATATACGATAAACCCTATACCTTAAAAATAAGGAGAATTATGGCGAGTACTTTTTCTGCACATGAGATTGTTGAAATTGGCGTTCAGATAGAAAAGAACGGATATGCATTTTATGCTGAAGTCTTGAACAAATCGAAAGATGCTAGGGCACGGGAGATATTTGAATATCTAAAAGAAGAAGAAAAAAAGCATATCGATATTTTTGCGGATATACTGGGATCTATTCATAAATATGAACCCCAAGGGGCATATCCTGAAGAGTACTTTTTATATATGCAGGCACTTGCCAGTAATCATATTTTTACAGAAAAAGATAAAGGGCGAGAAATGGCTTTAGAAGTAAATGGTGATATGGAAGCCTTAGATAAAGGTATTATATTTGAGAAAGATTCGATCGTTTTCTATGAAGGGATAAAAACTGTTGTTTCGGATGAGGATCAAAAGATAGTTGATTTATTGATAGACGAGGAAAAGAAACATTTAATGAAATTGGTTTCGCTTAGAAAAGAGATGATAGCAGGGGGATAGATTAGAAGAGATCCTTCGCTTCGCTCAGGATGACATAGAAGAAATAGGACAAGATCCCAGTCATTCTGAGAGAGCAAAGAGAAAGAAGAATCTAAGTTGCCGTTCTGAGTTCCCCGGGCATGCCCGGGGGTGATGGCATATAAGGGCGATACGAAGTATCGCCAACTGATTTTCAGTTTTTATTTAGGTTGCTTGAGCATCCAGAGAATGATAGGTGCTCATTAAAAGGAGAGACTATAATGGCAAAAATAACTGTATATGGAACTCCTACATGTCCGTATTGTATAAGAGCAAAAGAATTTTTTAAAGAAAATAATTTAGAGTTTGAAAATCATGATGTTTCACAGGATAAAGTACGGTTGGATGAAATGGTTGACAAAACCGGGCAGATGGGAGTTCCTGTTATAGGTATTGACGATGAATTTATTGTAGGGTTTGATAAAGAAAAGATTAGTTCTTTGTTGGGAATCTAATAGACCATAGACAGCGGACAGTAGACAGAGGACAGGGTACAGAAGACTGGAGACAGGGAAAAGAACTGATTAGAATAATCTGTTATCTGTTTTTTGTAACCTGTCCTCTGAATAAAAATTATGGATAAAAGATATGACCTTATTATTGTGGGAGCCGGTCCGGCCGGGATAACCGTTTCGATTTATGCATCCCGGAAGGGTCTGGATATTCTTGTTATTTCCATTGATATAGGTGGACAGACTTTATGGACGTCTGATATTGAAAATTATTCTGGTTTTCAAGTAGTCACAGGAACAGAGCTTGCCTCTAAATTAGAGGAACATATGAAAACTTACGGGATAAAAGTAAATGAAGGCGAAGAGTTAATAACTCTTAAAAAAGAAGCGGATGCGATTGTTTTAGGTACTTCACGCGGAGAATATATGACGCAGGCAGTTATAATAGCATCAGGGAAAAAATCCAGGAAACTTAATGTTCCGGGAGAAGAAGAATTCAGAAATAAAGGGGTTACTTATTGTGCGACATGTGATGGTCCGCTTTTTGGAGGGAAAAGAGTTGCCGTTATAGGAGGTGGAAATACAGCTATTGAAGCGGCAATTGAACTTGATAAAATAGCCTCTAGCGTATATGTGGTGAATGTTGCGCCTGAATTAACGGCGGATGAGGTTTTGCAAAAACGGATACAAGAAGCGAATAATACCGTAATTTTAAATAATTCGACAGTGGAAGAAGTACGTGGGAATAAATTTGTAAATGCTATCTCAGTAAAGTCCGGGAAAGAAGAAAAGAAGCTCGATGTGGATGGTGTTTTTGTTGAGGTAGGGCTTATCCCTAACTCGGAATTTGAATCAGATCTAAAAAAGAATAGTCTAGGAGAAATAGAGGTAAACTGCAGTAACCAGACAAATATCGCCGGTATATTTGCAGCAGGGGATGTTACGGATGTCCCCGAAAAACAGATAATAATAGCCGCCGGAGAAGGCGCAAAAGCCGCTATAAGCGCATTTAAGTATCTAGCCCGCATATAATTAATGACAAATAAATTGGTAGAACAGTATAAAACTAAAAAAAAACAAATCAAAAAAAGGTTAAAGGAATTTAAGCAAGTGGGGGAAAGATCCGATAAGAAGATCTTTGCTGAACTTTGTTTTTGTATTTGCACGCCGCAATCCAGAGCGGTTTTTTGTAATAAAGCTATTTCTAATTTGGAGAGATCCGGTATGCTCTATACGGGGAATTTAGAACAGATACGTTTCGAACTTAAGGCGGTCAGGTTTCCTAATAATAAAGCAAAATTTATTTTTGAGGCCAGAAAAACATTTTCTGAAAAAGGAAAGCTTTTAATAAAAAGTCGGGTGCAAAAAAACAATATTCATGATAGTAGAGAATGGATAGTTAACAATGTTAAGGGGATTGGCTTTAAAGAGGCTAGCCATTTTTTGCGTAATATGGGGCTTGGGAAAGACCTAGCAATATTAGATGTGCATATTTTGAGAAATATGGTGAGGTACAAAGTTATCAGTGAAATTCCAAAGACCATTACAAAAAAAATATATTATTGTATAGAAGATAAAATAAAAGATTTTTCCGGGGAAATAGATATTCCTATGGACGAACTTGATTTATTGTTGTGGT
>Ga0307991_1001100_pt1 | contig 19249 bp, 11 predicted proteins | sample EllFjometagen131_FD_203146 | JGI IMG/M metagenome (GOLD analysis project Ga0307991, IMG submission 203146) | Marine microbial communities from Ellis Fjord, Antarctic Ocean - #131 | ecosystem: Environmental > Aquatic > Marine > Unclassified | place: Southern Ocean | collected 2014-10-08 | reverse complement strand
TTCATAAGTTTTCGTTATGAGAGTTGAAAGTGCCAATAGAATTGGAAAGCACAGGATTGAGCATCGGAGATGTAGCAGAGCTACATTGAGAAGCGAAATCCGAGCATTTTCAATTATAGCAGGCAATTTCAACTCGTAATAGATAATTTATGAATTATTCAGGTTAAGGATTGATTAGCACAAAATTATTTGTTAATAATTCTAAATAGTGTCTGTTAATAAAGTAAGTGTTTAGTTCAGAATGTTCGAGTTCGAGGCTTGCGCAGTCTTGAAAACCAGGAGTTTACTTTTATAAATGACTGATTTGAAAGACAAGCATAACGAAGAAATTGGACATTATGAACAAACACTAAATAATTATCTAACAAAAAGTACGTAATGAAGATATTTATATTATTATCAAGGGTTCCATATCCTCTTGAAAAAGGAGATAAGCTGCGTGCTTTTAATCATATTAAATTTTTATCAAAAAAAAATGATATAATACTTTGCGCTCTTAATGATTCTAAAATATATAAACAAGAAGCTGTTAATGCCTTAACGCCTTTTTGTAAGTCCATATCAATAATAAACCTTTCAAAATTCAGTGTTTTCATAAATATTATAAAAGCTTTGTTTACAGGAAAGCCATTGCAGGTTGGATATTTTTACAGTAAAAAAGCAAAAAAAGAAATTGACAAATTAATAAAAGAAACTAATCCTGATTATATATTTTGTCAGTTAATACGTGTCAGCGAATATGTTAAAGATTATAATATTTCCAAGACCCTTGACTATCAGGATGTGTTTTCAAAAGGCATAGAACGTAGAATAAAAGTATCACCATTTTATCTTAAACCATTTTTAAAACTTGAATATAACAGGTTAAAAAAATATGAAAATTATATATTCAAACATTTTGACAATAAGATAATAATAAGTATTCCAGACCGTGAGCTTATACCTCATTATGAGAGAGATAAGATAATAGTTATACCTAATGGCGTTGATACGGAATATTTTAGACCTGTTAATTGTAAAAAACAATATGATTTACTCTTTACAGGTAATATGGGCTATCCGCCAAATATTTTTGCTGCTGAATATTTTGTAAAAGAAATTCTTGATTATGTTTATAAAAAATATCCGGATATTAAGTTGCTTATTGCAGGTGCAAATCCAAGTAAAAAGATATTTGCTCTTAAATCTAAAAATGTTGATGTAGCCGGTTGGGTTAAAGATATGCGTGAATGTTATGCAAAGGCACATATTTTTGTTGCTCCTATGAAAATAGGAACAGGATTACAAAACAAACTTCTTGAAGCAATGGCAATGCAAATACCTTGTATCACATCTCCTCTTGCTAATCAATCGTTGCAAGCAAAGCAAAATAAAGAAATATTAATTGCAAACACTACAGAACAATATGCTGAGCATATATTCTTTTTACTTGGAAATAAGCAGCAAGCACAAAAAATAGCTTTAAATGCTTATAATATGATTTTGGAAAAATATAACTGGACTTCTTTAACTGATAAACTTGAAAAAGTTATAAAAAATTAGGACAAAAGTTGTTTCATTCACCCATTCGGTTTTAAATCTCTTCTATACTTGACAGAATTATCTCACACGATTTTTTAATCTGCTCTTCTTCAATGATAAGCGGAGGAGCAATCCTCATACAATTTGGAGCAAACAAAAAAGAATCTGTGATAACACCATTTTTCATACATCTCCTGATTACTTTATTACTTATCTCTGCGTTTTCAAATTCAACAGCAAGCATTAATCCTTTGCCTCTTACATCTTTTATCTTTGTATGTTTTAACAAATGTTTAAATAATTCTCCTTTATAATGGACAAGTTTGTATATTTTTTTTTCTGTTATAATTTTCAAACTTGCAAGACCTGCTGCACAGCAAACAGGATGACCTCCAAAAGTTGTTATATGTCCAAGTACAGGATAATTTTTTAATGAAGACATTATATTTTTTGAAGAGATAAAAGCACCCAAAGGCATAGAGCCGCCCAATGCTTTTGATAAGCAAAGAATGTCTGGAACAACATTAAATTGTTCATAAGCAAATAGTGTCCCTGTCCTGCCAAAGCCGGTTTGTGCTTCATCAAATATCAACAAAGTCTCTGTGTCATCACACTTTTTTCTGAGTTTTATCAAATAATCATTTTTAGGTAAAACAACTCCTGCCTCACCCTGAATTGGCTCTATAACAACGCAAGCAGTTTTATGTGTAATATTGTTAAGGTCATTAAAATTATTAAATTCAATAAATTTTATATCCGGCAATAAAGGACGGAATGCTCTTTTTGCTCTTTCATTACCTGTAATACTCAAAGCACCATGTGAACTTCCATGATAGGAATTTTTAAATGAAATAATTTCTGTTTTTCCTGTATATCTCTTGGCAAGTTTTAAAGCACCTTCTATAGATTCACTACCTGAGTTAACAAAATATACAGAATCTAATTTATCAGAAAGATTGTCAGAAAGCATTTTTGCAAAATTAACTTGTGGCGACTGAATAAATTCACCATAAGCCATAACATGTATATACTTATCTAACTGATTTTTAATAGCTTGTATGACTTCCTGGTTTCTATGCCCTAAATTATTAACTCCTATACCTGATATTAAATCAATATATTGTCTGCCTGTTTTGTCAAACAAATAAATACCATCTGCTTTTTCAATTTCAAAACTAACAGGAATATCAGATGTTTGTGCTACATATTTAAAAAAAAGTTGTTTCTGCATAATTTTTTTTTTAATATAAAAAATTGTATATATTCACCCCGTAGGAAATATCCAACAGGGTAAAGGTATCCACATAAGGCGAATTAACCCAACAAATATACTTTGCGTAATATAATTTGTTCTTTATAGTCATTTGTTGATAATGACCACTAATAAACTCTGATGTATATTAAATTTATAGTATATAAATTATCTCAAATTATTGCCGAGCAAAGTATGTTTTAATCGGTTAGGCATCACGGTTAACACTAAAGACCGTTTTAATGAGCATTGAACGTTTGTTATGCAACGTTAATAATATTTTATCTCTCTTTCTATTATATATTTTGGTTTATCATCTTCAAATCTAATCTGTTTATTCCAATTTTCTTGATTATCGTATTCATACTTGTAAGTATATTTACTGAGTAAGATTCCATCAGAAGTATAACAGTTTTCCTCAATTGCATTCCCCGTGTCGTTATATTTATAAGTATATTTTTTTTCGATGTTTCCATCTGAAGTAAATCTGCTATTTTCAATTCTATTCCCTTTGTCATCATATTTGTAAGTAAATTTTTTAATAAGGCTTCCGTCAGAACTGTAACTGTTATCTTCAATTATATTTCCTTTATTATCATATTTATAAGTATATTTCTTATCTTGTTTTCCTTCTGGTGTATAACTGTTATCTTCAATTATGTTTTTTTTCTTGTCATACTTGTATGTAATTTTTCTTATTAGAATATCGTCTGATGTAAATTGATTTTCTTCTATTCTATTCCCCTTGCTGTTATACTTGTAAATATATTTTTTAACAAGGCTTCCATCTGGATTATATCTGTTATCTTCAATTTTATTCCCCTTGTTGCTAAAAATATTATAATAAGAAAGTCCTGCTTTTCCTTTTTGAATATTATCATGTTTTTCAAAAGCTTTATAAGAAAATTCACGAATTGATTTAATATTTCCATTCAGTTTTAATTTTCTTAAATCATTTTTCTGTCCAAACATAGTAGGACAGAAAACAATTATCAGATAGAAAGTTAAGAAAAAAAATACTGTTTTTGTTTTCATAAATGTTCTTTTTAATGTTGCATAATTGGTTGCTAAATTATATTTTTTTACTAAATTTGTAATAAAATTTTAAGGGAACTTCTAAAAATTATATTTTTTGAAACTGTAAAGCACGCTAAAATTTTTCGCAAAGGACGCAAAGAAATAAGAATCAATATTTTGCGACCTTTGCGATTTCTTTGCTAACTTTGTGATTAAATTATTATTTGGGTTTTTAGAAGTGCCATTAAATAACATATATGTTTCGTTATATATTAAATAAAATTTTTTTGTCCGTTATCATTTGTCTTACGAGCTTTGTTTTATATGCTCAGGAAAAACAAATACAGGCAATAAGAACATCTTCTCCACTAAAAATTGATGGTATCTTGGATGAAGAGGTCTGGAATAATGTGCCGGTAGCAACTGATTTTTTTCAATTTGAACCTTATAATGGTAAACCTGCATCACAAAAAACAGAAGTAAAACTAATTTATGATGACAATGCTCTATATATAGGAGCTATGCTGTATGATGCTGCACCTGATAGTATCCTGACAGAACTTAGCAAACGTGATAATGATGATATAAATGCTGATATGTTTTCAATGGATATATGTCCGTTTAATGACGGATTAAATGGATTGGAATTTAAAGTTACTGCATCAGGAGTACAGATTGATGCAAAATATTCTGCCAATTATCACGATGCAAGCTGGAATGCTGTATGGGAAAGCAAAATAAGCATAAATGATAAAGGATGGAGCATTGAAATGAAAATTCCTTATTCTGCTATTAGGTTTCCTAAAAAAGACAAACAGATATGGAATGTTAACTTTTGGCGACAGATACGAAGATACCGCGAATGGTCAACATGGAATCTTATTGACAGAAAACAAGATGGAATTCTTAATCAATCAGGCAAAATAACAGGTATTTTTAATATCAAACCTCCTTTAAGATTATCGTTTACTCCTTATTTATCTGCTTATCTGGACAAAAATCCTGATAACAAAAACTGTACATATCCTTATAATGCTGGAATGGACATAAAATATGGAATTAACGAAAGTTTTACGATTGATATGACATTGATACCTGACTTTGGACAAGTTCAATCTGATGATAAAATACTAAATCTCTCACCTTTTGAAATATATTATACTGAAAAAAGACAATTTTTTACCGAAGGCACAGAATTATTTACCAAAGCAGATATATTTTATTCAAGACGTATTGGCTCTACTCCATTAGGATATGATAATATTAGCGATAGCTTGAAAATAGGGGAGGAGTTCATTGAAAATCCTGGTGAAACTCAATTAATTAATGCAACAAAAATATCAGGAAGAAATAAAAAAGGACTTGGAATAGGTGTGTTTAATGCTATGACAGCTAATACTTATGCAACTATTGCTGACTCTAATGGTATAAAACGAAAATTTATAACACAGCCATTTACAAACTATAATATGATTGCCTTTGACCAGAATTTGAAAAACAATTCTTATATAAGTATTGTTAATACTAATGTCTCAAGAGAAAAATATTCTGCCAATGTTAGTGGAACAGAGTTTAGAATAGCAAATAATAAAAAATCCTATGCCATAGAAGGCATAGGCGTTGTTAGTCAGAAATATTACAATAACAAAAATCCAGACTTCGGATATATGTATAAATTGGAATTAGAAAAAATAAGTGGGAATTTTTTGGTTGAATTTTCACAAAAGGTCTTAAGTGATACTTACAACCCAAATGACTTAGGATATTTACAACGGAATAATGAATTTAAAAATAAATTGGAACTAAATTATAATACCTATAAACCATTTTGGAAATTGCTTAACTGGTTTAATGAAATGGAGATAGAACATTCTTGCTTATATTCTCCCAGAAAATTTACAGGTATTTCTATTAATACTAATTCACATACAACTTTTAAAAATTACTTTTCAGCAGGATTTAATGGAGATATTAACCCTTTAGGATATAATGATTATTTTGAGGCAAGGGTCCCCGGTAGAGTGTTTGTGATACCAGGTTTTTTTGAAGTAAATTTTTGGCTCTCTTCAGATTACAGAAAAAAATTAGCTGTTGATTGTAGTTCAGGAACATGGCAATCTTCTAAAAAAAGCCAAAAAGCATACTGGTATGAACTCTCACCACGTTTTAGGGCAAATAACAAGATGTTGTTTATATACAACTTTAATAAAAGCATTAACAAAAATGATATAGGTTATGTAGATAACAATGCCGGGACAATATATTTTGGGAAAAGAGATATTGTTACAATTACCAATACTCTTACAACAAGCTATATATTTAATAATAAATCATCGTTAAATTTTCGTTTGCGTCATTACTGGTCAAAAGTTGATTATAACAGTTTTTACATACTTAATAATGATGGCTCTCTTGATAATACTAATTATTCTGCTCATCAAAATATTAATTTCAATACATTTAATATTGATTTATCTTATACATGGAATTTTGCTCCTGGAAGTGAAATATCTCTTGTATGGAAAAATGCTATTTATAAAGAAGAGAATAAGTTAATAAGCAGGTATTTTGAAAATTTTAATAACACTATAAATTCCCCGCAAATAAATAGTTTTTCTGTTAAAATACTTTATTATCTGGATTATTGGTATTTTAAAAAAAAGATATAAAACTATAAGACAAAAAACGGTTCAAAGAAAATAATAGGGTGAGTGAAATTTAATTTAGTATATTTGTACTATGGAAAAAGAGACGATATTAAAATATTTTGTAACCATTCATCCCCCAGTATTGCGGAACTAAAAAATAAAAGATATTTATTTTTAAAGACAAAAGACAAAAGACAAAAAAAATAAAATCAAAAATAAAGGTTATAATAAATGAAACAAGATTAGGCGGATTAGAATTTGCTGTAAGTATTATCAAATTAGGAAAAAAACTAAACAAAACTTATGAAGGTTGCCACATTTACGGACAACTATTTCGTGCAGGGACATCAACAGGAACAAATTATTTGCCCTCGTTAGATAGAAATAAAAAATAAAGAAAAAAGTATCTGAATAATCAGGCAGTTCGGTCAGGCGCCCGACTGATGCCTGAACAGATTTATTAATAGAATTGATAAAAATAATTGCAAAATCTATCGTAACTTCAAAATCAAGATAAATGTTCTGAACTCAAGACACTTTTGACTTTTAATTTTTGGCTTTTGGCTTTTGATTTTATTATTTTAATTTCAATCTATGAACGGTTACAATAAAACCTATTGTCCCCCTATTATTTTCTTTGAACCCAAAAAACAGCATTTTTGGTTTAATTTAAAAAATATGGTTGCTAAAACGGGAGTTTAAATCATGATACATCAAAAAAATCTACAAAAATTTTTATTTTTGTCTAAAAAGTAATTATTAGAACTCCCCTAAAGATAAACTTGTTAATTTTGTGTAATACAAAAACCAAATTAAATTATGAAGACACAATTATTGGAAAAGTTTTTAAGAAAAAAAAATTCAAACAGGGATATTTACCATAATTTGATGCAATTTAAAGTAAAAGAGATACTGCTTGTTTCAACTTTGTATGATGCATATATACTTGAAAACGAAGACAGATTTTTTGAACAGTCAATGGGAGAGGTATATCATCTTAATTTATCTTCTCTTCCAAGTATTACAGGAACATCGTCTCCCGAAGACACATTAGAATTATTAGAAAACAGAGGATTTGACTTGGTAATACTTATGATGGGAATTAATAATACCATACACATTGAACTTAGTAAGAAAATTAAAGAAAAATATCCTGACTTGCCGATATTTTTACTCCTAAACAATAATAGTAATATTAGATTTTTTGAAAATCAAAGCAGAAAATTATCTACAATAGATAGGATATTTGTCTGGAATGGTGATTCCAAAATTTTCTTTACAATGGTTAAATATGCTGAAGATAAAATGAATGCTGAAAATGATACAAAAATTGGTAATGTAAAAGTTATTTTATTAGTTGAAGATTCTGCAGAATATTATTCCAGATATCTGCCTGTGTTATATTCTATTATTTTTGAACAGACAGAGAAACTAATTGCTGATGTTAACAACAATGAATTTAATAAAATAGCAAGGATGAGAGCAAGGACAAAAGTCCTTTTAGCATCTAATTATGAAGAGGCAATTGATTATTTTAGTAGATATAAAGATTATGTGCTTTGTGTTATTTCTGATGTAAAATTTAAAAAAAATAATGAATTATATGATAAAGCAGGTATTGAACTTTTGAAACATATAAAAAATGAAATAAATGATTTACCTACTATATTACAGTCATCTGACGCTGAATATTCAAAAGATGCATATAAACTAAATTCTATATTTATTAATAAAGATTCCGAAACTTTATTACAAGACTTAAAGGACTTTATTATTTATTATCTCGGTTTTGGTAATTTCGTTTATCGTGATAGATTAGGAAGACAGATTGCCGTTGCTAAATCTTTAAAAGAATTTGAAACACATTTAAGAACTATTCCTGACGAATCGCTTATTAAACATGCCTCAAAAAATCATTTTTCATTATGGCTAATGGCTCGTGGAGAAATTCAAGTTGCAAAAATAATTAATCCTGTCAAAGTGTCTGACTTTAATACTACTAATGAGCTACGTGAGTATATTCTTAATGTTATTAGTAAATATAGACAGGATAAAGATAAAGGGAAAGTTATTAATTTTGATAAATCAATTACGTTTGATGGTAAAAATATTATAAGCTTTGCATCAGGAACATTAGGTGGAAAAGGAAGAGGACTGGCTTTTATAAATAATTTGGTTAACAATGTGGATTTTCATAATATTATATCTGATATTAATATAAAAACACCTAAAACTATAATTATTGGCACTAGTGAATTTGAAGATTTTATAAATAAAAATAATCTGAATAAATATATATATACTGAAAAAAACTATAATAATTTAAAAAAGACATTTTTAAAATTACAATTATCATACAATCTTACAAAAAGATTAAAAATATTACTAAAACTTATAAAAAAGCCATTAGCTATTCGGTCATCAAGTCAGTTTGAAGATTCTATGATGCATCCATTTGCAGGTATATTTTCAACTTTCATGCTACCAAACAATAATCCTGATTTTAATATACGACTCCAGCAAACAATGGATGCTATTAGGTTAGTGTTTGCATCAATATATTCTGATACTTCCCGCAATTACTTCAAAGCTGTGAACTACAAAATAGAAGAAGAAAAAATGGCAGTAATAATTCAGGAAGTTGTTGGCAATCAATTTAATGGTTGTTTTTATCCTCATTTTAGTGGCGTAGCACAATCATATAATTATTATCCTGTAGCAAATATGAAACCCGAAGAAGGATTTACTGTTACTGCTGTTGGCTTGGGACGATACGTTGTGCAAGGTGAAAAAGCTTATAGATTTTCTCCAAAATATCCTAAAGTTGAAATTAATTCAATAAAAGATTTATACAAAAGTTCTCAGGTGTATTTATATGCTGTTGATATGAACAAAAAAGATATTAACTTACTTGAAAAAGGAGAAGAAGCAGCTCTTATAAAAATGGATATTAGTGAAGCAGAAAAACATGGAACACTTGACCATTGTGCTTCTGTATATAATGTGGAGAATGATGTTATAAGTCCGGGATTAACTTCTAATGGACCAAGAATTATCAATTTTGCTGATATATTAAAGTATGACTATATCCCTCTTTCTAAGACAATTAATACTATCCTTGATGTTGTAGAAGAAGCTATGGGAACACCTGTAGAAATAGAATTTGCCGTTGACTTAAATAAAGATAAAAATTATAATGCTTCTTTTTATTTGCTACAAATAAAATCATTAATAGGAAGCGATAATGATTATAATATTAATATTGATAAAATAAACAAAAAAAATACTTTACTATATTCACAAAAAAGTATGGGAAATGGAAAAATTGATGATATCAATGATATAATATTTCTAGATAATGATAAATTTGACAAGACCAAGACCCTTGAAATGACCTATGAAATTGAAAAATTGAATGCAGAAATGATTTCAAAGAATAAAAAATATGTTCTGATTGGACCAGGCAGATGGGGAACTCGTGATAGATTTATTGGGATACCTGTTACTTGGCCCCAAATATCTAATGCTAAAGTTATTGTTGAAATGAGTTTAAAAGATTTTCCACTTGATGCCTCTTTAGGCTCTCATTTCTTTCATAATCTAACTTCAATGAATATATGTTATTTTTCTATTAACTCTTTATCTGTTGATAATTATATTAATTTTGATATTTTGAATAAACAGAAATTAATCAATAGAACTAAATATTTTAAACATATACGTTTTAATAAACCATTAACTATTAAAATAGACGGTAAAAAAAGAATATCAGTAATTACTGTTAATTGATAAAAAAAAACTTTTGTTTGTAATAATTTTAAAAATTTAATAAAAATGAGAAATATAGCATTTGATAAATTAAAAGAAAGAAACAAAGAGCTAAACTGCATATATAATGTTGAAGAACTATTAAAAAATTATGATATAGATAATAAAAATTTATTTAAAAAACTAATAAATATAATACCTAACGGATGGCAATATCCAGCTATATGTCAAGTAAGAATAATATATGAGAACAAAATATTTGAATCAGATGATTTTATAGAAACTCAATGGTCTCAGCATGCAGATATTATTATAGATAATAATATTCTTGGTAAAATACAAGTATTTTATACTCAATTTATAAGATTATTAAATAACAGTCAATTTCTGCCTGAAGAACAAAAATTGCTAAATACAATTGTTAATAGATTAGGCAATTATTTTTTTCATAAGAAGATAAAACATACTCTGTCATATATAAAATCTCCATCTAAAAGTTCTGATGATGTTATACTTTCACCAAAATCTGATGAACATTGGAAATGGAGATTAAAAATGGCAAATATTATTGCCAAAAAAATTGATTTTGACAGATTTGGGGTTGGAAATTTTTATATCATTGGTAGCACCAAAAATGCTAATGCAGGACCAAATAGTGATATTGACCTCTTAATACATTTTACAGGTAATGAAAATCAAAAAAAAGAACTTACTGCATGGATTGAAGGTTGGAGCTTATGCCTCTCTGAAATGAATTATTTCAAAACAGGATATAAATCTGATGGATTAATTGATTTGCACATTATAACAGACCATGATATAAAAAACAAAACAAGTTTTGCTGTAATGATTAATTCTGCCTTTAATTCTGCAAGATTATTAAAAACAACAAAAAAATAAAAATGACACTTTGCTATTTCGTATCAGATTTACATGGTAAAATAGATAGATACAAAAAATTATTTGATGAAATAAAGAAAAAAAAACCAAAAATTGTTTTTATTGGTGGGGACCTGCTGCCTAATGAATTAATACATAATAAAGATTATGAAGATTTTACTAAAGATTATCTAATCAAAAATTTTTTAAGGTTAAAAAAAGAACTAAGTAATAATTATCCTGAAATATTCTTAATACTTGGAAATGACGATTTGCGAAATAAAGAAATTCTTTTTATTAATGCTGAAAAATTAGGACTATGGAAATATATACATAACAAAAAAGTAAAATATAAACAATATCAAATTTATGGCTATTCTTATGTTCCTCCAACACCTTTTTTGCTGAAAGATTGGGAACGATATGATGTATCAAGATTCGTTGACCCTGGATGCATACCACCAACCGAAGGATACATATCTATTCCCGAATCTTATGATAAAATGAATTATTCTACTATACAAGAAGATTTAGAAAAATTAACAAACAAAGATGACCTTTCATGTTCTATATTCTTATTTCATGCTCCTCCATATAAAACAAATTTAGATAGAGCAGCATTAGATGGAAAAACAATTGACTATGTACCTATGGATGTTCATGTTGGAAGCATTGCCATAAAAAGATTTATTGAAGAAAAACAACCGTTTATTACACTTCATGGGCACATACACGAATCTTCACGTATAACAGGATACTGGAAACAACAGATAAAAAATACATATACTTTTTCTGCTGCTTATGATAAACCACAATTGGCTATTATTAAATTTGATATTGAAAAACCTTTTTTGGCTTCAAGATATTTAATATAAATAGTGTTTGTCCATAAAGTAAGTGTTTAGTTCAGAATGTTCGAGTTCAAGGCTTGCGTAGTATTGAAAATCAGGAGTTTACTTTTGTAAATGACTGATTTGAAAGACAAGCGTAACGAAGAAATCGGACATTATGGACAAACACTAAATAGCATTTAATTTTGTTACTAAGGGCTTGTGAAGAAATAAAGTATACAGAATTGACGAAGTTATTTTGTTCTTTTTCAAGGCACATAATTTGCGAATAGCACAGCTATTTAAGGATTTTGTAACGAAGAAAAAGAGCAAAAGAACGAGTCAAAATGAATAGGTTATTTTTTCACAAACCCTAAATATTATTACAACCTAAAATATAATTTATATATGATAAAAAAAACAGTAAAAGTAGAATCACAAAAATATTATTTTAACGATACATCCTTTAATAAATTAATGCAAAAAAGAATTTATAAAGTATTACTTATTTGTAGTAATTATGATATTTTTTTGATTGAGGAAGATGGCCGTATTGATGAACAAATATTTAATGAATATGCATCTCTAAATCTTAGGTATCCTCCAGTTTTTATTCAGGCAAATACAAGACAAAAAGCATTTAAAATTTTAGAACAGGAAAATATTAGTTTAGTAATAGCTATACCAAGCACAGGAGATATAGATATTTTTAATCTGTCAAAAAAAATAAAAGAAAAATATACAGAAATACCAATTGTTGTTTTAACGCATCTTTCCAGAAAAGTTAGTATAGAATTAGATATTAAAAATACAAATTATATTGATTATACTTTTTGTTGGTTGGGCAATCCAGATATTTTATTGGCTATTATTAAGCTAATTGAAGACAAAATGAATGCAGAAAATGATATTTATAATATAGGAGTACAAGCTATTTTATTAGTTGAAAATTCCTTACGATATTATTCAAGTTATCTACCTAACATTTATAAAATTTTATTTAAACAATCACAGTCCTTTATGACAGAAGGACTTAATGAGCATCAAAAATCTCTACATAAAAGAGGACGTCCAAAAATTCTTTTTGCTACTAATTATGAAGAAGCTATTACTTTGTATGAAAAATATAAGGAAAATATATTAGGTATTATATCAGATATTAAGTATAAAAAAAATGGTGAAACAGATAGTCAGGCAGGAATTAAATTATACAAAGAAATCAAGAATGATAATAAATATATACCTTTTATATTACAGTCATTAGATATTGAAAACAAGAAAATCGCAGATTCTTTTAATATAGGATTTATTAATAAAAATTCTAAAATATTATCTATTGAACTAGAAAATTATTTTTATAAATATTTTGTTTTTGGAGATTTTGTTTTTATAGATCCAAACACATCCAAAGAAATAGACAGAGTTTCTGACTTACAATCCTTGCAACAAAAAATTTTAACAATACCTGACGAATCTATTAGACATCACATTAATAAAAATGATTTTTCAAGATGGCTAAATGCACGTGCATTATTCCCTATTGCAAAAATGTTAGAACCTTTAAAAAGTAAAGATTTTAATAATATTGGCGAAGTAAGAGATTATATATTTGATATAATATCCAAGTTTAGACAAAATAAAGGACATGGAATTATAGCCAAATTTGATAAAAATAGTTTTGATAAATACTCAATTTTTTCACGTATTGGAGATGGCTCAATAGGAGGCAAGGCAAGAGGTCTTGCTTTTGTTGACTCTTTTATAAAAAGAAATAGAATTTTTGATAAATATGACGATTTGTTTATAACTATACCAAGAACTATTGTGCTTTGTACTGATATCTTTGATGAATTTATGAAAAAAAATAATCTGTATGAAATAGGATTATCAGATTTAAGCGATGAAGAAATTCTAAAATATTTTGTTAAAGCTAAATTGCCTGATAGAATATATAAAGATTTATTTGCTATACTATCTGTTTTTAAGAGACCTATTGCTGTAAGATCTTCAAGTCTTTTAGAAGATTCTCAGTATCAACCTTTTGCAGGAATATATTCTACTTATATGATACCTAAAATTGAAACCAATAAAAAATTGATGATCAAATTATTAACTAATGCAATAAAAAGTGTTTATGCATCCGTATTCTATAAAAGTAGTAAATCGTATATGCTTGCAACATCAAATGTAATTGATCATGAAAAAATGGGTATAATAATTCAGGAAGTTTGCGGAAAAAGATATAATAATAAATTTTACCCAACGATATCCGGCGTTGCAAGGTCAATTAATTTTTATCCTATTTATCCCGAAAAACACGAAGATGGTATAGCAAACATTGCTTTTGGATTAGGAAAATATGTCGTTGACGGTGGCAAAACATTAAGATTTTCTCCTAAATATCCTAAAAAAATATTACAACTTTCTTCTACTGAAATGGCTATTAAAGATACTCAAAAAATATTTTATGCCTTAGACCTGTTTGCTGATAGTTGTATCCCTTCTACTAATGATGATGTTAATATATTAAAATTAAAAATTAAAGAAACTGAAAAAGATGATTCTATAAAATATGTTTCATCAACTTATGACTTTCAAAATAATGTTATAAGGGATGGAACGAATTATCAAGGCAAAAAAATCATAACTTTTTCAAATATTTTAAATTATAATACATTTCCTCTATCTGACATCTTGCAAACATTATTAAAAGTTGGACAAAAAGAAATGAATACTCCTGTAGAAATTGAATTTGCTGTTAATTTGGATACTGAAAAAAATAAACCGAAAATATTTAATTTCTTACAAATACGACCAATAGTGTTTAACAATGAAAAAACTAACTTTGATATTGAAAAAATTTCTTTAAAAAAAACTATTATATATTCAAATTTGGCATTAGGAAATGGAATTATTGACGATACCTATGATTTTATTTATATCAAACCTGAAACTTTTAAAGCTTCTAATAATAATGCTCTTACATTAGAAATAGAAAAAATTAACGAAAAATTTATTAATGACAAAAAAAATTATATATTAGTAGGACCCGGAAGATGGGGATCCGAAGACCCTTTCTTAGGTATTCCTGTAAAATGGTATCAAATTTCAGAAGCAAGAGCTATTGTTGAAGCAGGATTAGAAAATTATAGAATAGAACCAAGTCAGGGAACTCACTTTTTTCAAAATCTTACATCTTTTAAAGTTGGCTATTTTACTATAAATCCTTTTATCAATGATGGATATTATGACTTGGAATATCTGTCAAAACGTAAAGCTTTTTATGAAAGTGAATTTATAAAACATATAAGATTTAATACTCCTCTTAAAGTAATGATTGATGGTAGAAAAAATAAAGGAGTAATACTAAAACCTAAAAAATAGTTACAAGAATAGAAAAATTTATAAAATATTACCCTGCAATATTATAAGCTTTTAATAATTTGAGATTTACAATTTCAATACCTTTTTTACTTATATTTATTATACCATCCTTTTTTAACTCTGATAATATACGAACAGTGTTTTCTGTTGTTATACCTGATAATTCTGCAATATCTTTTCTTGAAATTAATGAACTTATAGTATTATTATCAGATATTTCTTGCGTTAAATACAATAAGGTATTGGCTACACGTCCAAGTGATTGTTTGCTTGTTATACAAGAAAGTTTATTATAAAGATATCTGTAATTGTTACAATACCATTTTAATATTTCATTTCTAAAATTTTCATTCTTTAATAATATTTTTTTCAAAATATTTTTATCAATTAAATATATTGTGCAGGGTATTATTGCTTTAGCAGTAAAATTATAGTAATTGTCATCACTAAACAATGAAGTTAATCCTATAAAATCAAATGGTTTTATTATTTTTACAATAAAATTTTTGTTATACATACTTTCTATATATAATTTTACAAGACCATCAATTGTAAAAATAATATACGAACTAAAAGAGCCTTGTTTACATATAATCTCTCCCTTTTTAAACTTAACCTTTGTTTTACTTATTAATTTAAAATCTTCATCTGATAAATACATATTTTTATACCATTCTTTTAGTTTTGAATATTTATTTTCTATATTCTTATCATCTAAAAATCTTGTATCATCTTTTTTTTCAATAGCTTCTCTTAACGTTTTATGAATAATAAAATCACTTAATTTATTTGATATAATTTTTAATAATTTATACTCTTCTAACAAAAAAATTCCTTTTTCTAATTTTACAGGCTTAATATAAAATACATTTATCTCGCCAACTTTATAATTATCTACTATAATATTTGCACTTTGTTTTAATTCCGTTCTTTTAAAACCTTTTGTTTTTAAAACTATATCTTTATATATTATTTGTACTTTACATATATCAGGATATCTCCATGCTTTTGGAATGATTTTTACAAGCTTGCTTAATACATCTTCCAATTTTATGTCATAATCTCTTAAAATTTCATCAACTTTATATATACAATCTAATTCTTTTGTTCTCTCATTTAAATTATTAATTATCTTTTTTAGATTTTGGTCTTTATTTATCATTATTAACAATATCTAATTTAGAATAAATTTTTGTTTAATAAAAAATCAAAGGTATTAATTTTTGTTAATCTGTTATTGATATATATCAATAATATTATTGATATACATTATTGCCAATTATGGATTATATTATATCAATATTTAATAATAATAAAATTATATAATATAATTTTGGCATATTATTTATTTATTTTATTAGAGTCAGGTTTAAAAAGGGTTAAGACCTTTTATTATATAAAATTTATTATATTCTACATCTAAAAAAGGACTTTAACTCTTTTTATACTTGCTCATTTAGTATTAATTTTTTTTTAACTTAATAACTAAAAATATGAATATAGAAAAAATTTTAATTGACCTTGAAAGGAAACATCCTGGCGAAGTTGAATATCTTCAGGCTGTAAGAGAAGTTCTTGAATCTATTGAGGACGTTTACAATGAAAATCCACAATTTGAAAGTGCTGGAATTATTGAGAGGCTCATTGAACCTGATAGAATATTAGCATTTAAAGTTCCATGGGTAGATGACAATGGTAAAGTTTATGTAAATCTTGGGTATAGAGTTCAATTTAATAATGCTATTGGACCATATAAAGGTGGTTTAAGATTTCACCCAAGCGTTAATCTTAGTATATTGAAATTTTTAGGATTTGAACAAATTTTTAAAAATAGCTTAACTACTTTGCCAATGGGTGGCAGTAAAGGAGGCTCGGATTTTAATCCTAAAGGAAAGTCTAATGCTGAAATAATGAGATTTTGTCAATCATTTATGCTGGAATTATGGAAAATTATTGGACCTGAAACTGATGTGCCAGCAGGAGATATAGGCGTTGGTGCAAGAGAAATAGGTTTCTTATACGGAATGTATAAAAAATTAAAAAACGAAAATACCGGTGTATTAACAGGCAAAGGATTAAATTGGGGTGGTAGCTTGGTTAGACCAGAAGCTACAGGATACGGTGCTGTATATTTTGTAGAAGAAATGCTGAAAAATAAAGGACAAAATATTAAAGGTAAAACTGTTGCAATATCAGGATTTGGTAATGTTTCATGGGGAGTAGCAAAAAAAGTTACAGAATTAGGCGGAAAAGTTGTTACAATTTCAGGACCTGATGGATATATCTATGATAAAGAAGGACTCTCTGACGAAAAAATAGAATATTTGTTAGAATTAAGAGCAACAAATAATGATATAGTAAAACCTTATTCTTTTGAATTTAATTCTGAATTTCATCAAGGCAAAAAACCATGGGAAGTAAAATGTGATATAGCTATGCCTTGTGCTACACAAAATGAATTGGATGAAAAAGATGCTCAAAAACTTATAGATAATGGATGTCCATTAGTTGCAGAAGTTTCAAATATGGGATGCACACCTGAAGCAATTGAAGTTCTTCAATCTAATAAAATTGTATTTGCACCCGGAAAAGCTGTTAATGCAGGCGGAGTTGCTACTTCGGGCTTGGAAATGTCTCAAAATTCTATGAAATTGCACTGGGAAGCAGAAGAAGTTAATGAAAAATTGCTTAGTATCATGAAAAATATCCATACTGCTTGCATTGAAAACGGAAAAGAAAATGATGGGTATATTAATTATGTAAAAGGAGCAAATATTGCAGGATTTTTAAAAGTTGCTGATGCTATGTTAGACCAAGGCATAATTTAATATATCAGATAAAAACATACAACAATACTAAAGTTTAATTTTACAAAGTAGAGACATTCATAAATGTGTTTCTACTTTTTTTTTGAAAAATATATAAAAATTTAAAAGTATGAAAAAAAAATATTAACCTTTTTATTTGTTTTCTTAATATCATTTGTTATTAATGCACAAACAGACGGAACCTTAACAGTTACCGCCACCACCAGCTCGGCTGTCGGAGGTTATGCCCCCAAAAATATCCTTGCTGTTTGGATTGAGGATAGTTCTGATAATTTTGTAAAGACATTACTTGCTTACGCACAAACTCAGAAAATACATTTGAATATATGGGAAGCATCAACAGAGGCAGCAGCAAGTATATATAATACTGTATATGCAATTACAGTAGCTACAATAAACAGTCATGCAACCCGAATATGTACTTGGGATGGCACAGACATTTATGACACTGGTAGCTGATGGGACATATAAAGTTTGGATGGAACTTACTGATAAAAATTCTACAGGTAATTATTCATCTTTCTCATTTACAAAAAGTTCAGTTTTAGATAGTATAACACCATCAAACCAACCAAGTTTTTCTTTAATATTAATAGATTGGGTGCCTGCTACTATAAATATTTTAGATATTAATAAATCTGAAGAAGATTATAAAATATATCCTAACCCTGTATCAAATAATTTTACAATTATCGGAGATAATATTACAGAGATTGAAATCAGAAATATTTTTGGAAATTTAATTTATAAAAGTAATTCTCGTTTTGTAAATATTAGCAATCAAGCTAAAGGAATTTACTTTATAAAAATAACAACAGATAAAAAAACAATTGTTAAAAAAATAATTAAAGAATAAAAAATATGTTCTGATTGGACCATGCAGATGGGGGACACGTGATAGATTTATTGGGATACCTGTTGCCTGGCACCAAATATCTAATGCTAAAGTTATTGTTGAAATGAGTTTAAAAGATTTTCCACTTGATGCCTCTTTGGGCTCTCATTTCTTTCATAATCTAACTTCAATGAATATATGTTATTTTTCTATTAACTCTTTATCTGTTGATAATTATATTAATTTTGATATTTTGAATAAACAGAAATTAATCAATAGAACTAAAT
>Ga0307991_1001098_pt1 | contig 19261 bp, 26 predicted proteins | sample EllFjometagen131_FD_203146 | JGI IMG/M metagenome (GOLD analysis project Ga0307991, IMG submission 203146) | Marine microbial communities from Ellis Fjord, Antarctic Ocean - #131 | ecosystem: Environmental > Aquatic > Marine > Unclassified | place: Southern Ocean | collected 2014-10-08 | reverse complement strand
GCACAATAATCATAAGCCAGTCCGCTAATTACAAGGGTAGCACTGATTCCGGTTGCTGGTAAAGGTATGACTTCCGGCAAGAAGGCAGTCCCGGGACCGGCTGCTGACCATTCCCCTTGAACTCCAAAAACCGAAATTGATTGTGCCTGAATATCATATGCAACCCCCTCGATAACGGGCGATATGGTGATTGTGAGGTTTTCCATCTCTGGGCCGTATGTCCACTGACTCTCACCTGCCACCCTATACCGCACCCGATACCCCCTAATCCTCACGTCATTAGCGGGAGGTGAGAGATAAATGATAAGAGACGATACAGAACCGCCGCCGGAGGTATTGGAAATATCGGTCCCTGACGCAGTATCATCTATTGTAGGAGGGTCAGGGGGTAATGTTGTAACATCTATCGGTGTTGTTGTTTGAGGGTCAAAGGCCGGTATCTCTCCTGTATCGGCAGTATAAATAGCGGAAGCCACATCTATCAGAAATATTTGAGCGGTAAAGTCCCCAGCCCGTTTGATGGAGTGAACTAATAATTCAACTGTCTCACTGTTAGTTACACCAAACATGGCAAGATCACCAACCTCAGGGCCGCTTGCGATTAAAAGAGGGGTATCTAGCTCAAGCTCTGCTGTTTCTCCTACATCAAGTTTAATGGCCAATGGTTCAAGGGTATCTCCAGAAGCAAGCCGGAACCGACAAGAATAAGCTGTTGCCGCCTCCATGGTAATTGATTCATCAAGAGTGATATGAGTTATATGTGTACCATTGTCTGGCAGAGACTTCACCCTGCCCCATCCAGAGCCCCACAAAGGCACATCATGGGATACCCTGACCTTATCACCCCTTCGGCAAACAAGGTGCTCAAAGTCCATATAGAGGGAATACATCTCAGGCCTTAATCGTGCTTGCGCAATATGGAATCTTCCGAACTTCCATATCAAGTTAGGGTCAGTAATTCCTGGAAATTCTATCGACTCAAAAAGTGTGGCGTTCCCCGAGTTGTATCCGTCATCATAAACTATCCGTTCATCCCAGATATAACCATTATCCTTGTTAATGAATTTGATTCTGAAAGCATGGGGACGGGTAAATAAAACTTTCTCTGCCTTAAACCCCCATGAATTACGAGGAGTGATATGCTGAACTAAGGTTTGTGTCCCAGTGTCAACCGTTACCGCCCAGAGGCCATCTTTAACATTTGGTGAGGCTCTGCCTGTTGAAGCAATATCAGCGCAGGTATTCCACACAGAGGACTTGTAATCTCTATACATATTATAGGTATATCCTTCTGTTTCACAGAACTCATACCATTCGCCTAAAATAGCATTATCAATTTGGGTCGATACTCTGGCTCGTGCATTAGCATTACCCATCAAAGCCCATCTCATTAAAGCGGCGGGATTGTTTGTAACGGCGTAATTCCCAGCAACTCCCCAATTTCCCGCGACATCGTCCCACACGGGACAATATGAAGAGACAATACCATTGAGACTATCAATCATGCCTGATAATTGATCAGTGGCTTTAATTCTAATAGCGCTTGCAGAAACAGGATAAGGAAAATCAATAGGATGCTCATCAAGTTCCCCTTTCATACTTGACCAATAAACTTTATCTATTATTTTTGCATCGGTAGTATCGGCAGTAATTCGTGTAAGTCCAATTTCATATTCTTTTGTTTTGTCAACATGCCAAATAGTCCCCCATCGGACAGCAGAAGTTGTTCTGTCAATAAAAGGTACGTCATTGTTAAGTGTCCAACTCCCTGCACCAACTTCTCTATATTGTATTTTAACATCTACTCTACGAGCATCTCTTGATCCATCATCTGTAAAGGTAACAAGACCATTAGGGAATATAATATCAACTGATAATCTATCAACATTTATCTCTGCTGTTCGGGTAACAATTCCACCTGTCGCTGTAAGCAAAACATTTACAACCGTTTGAGTTACCTGAGACGGAAAAAGTGTTATGTCCGTATCAGTTGACCATCCTTCTCTGGTTTGAAGCTCATAATCATCATATGAAGATAGAAGAGTATCACCAATTTTAATATCTTCGATCTTGAGAGGGCCATATCCCCAGACGACCAACATTCTCAGATATTCTTCTCCGCCTACGATCTCAGTATAAGACTTTGCACCGAGGGGAGGATAGACCCGATTGACTCCAAGATTAACAGGAACTGAACCCCAGGGATTCTCACGGTTTGAGCCACCTGTAAGTGAGTATGTAGGAGAATCATTGTAGCTTTGCATGTCTCCTGTACCCAACTCAGGGGGACGTATAGGGGCAAGGGCATTGACCAACATCATACCAGCGGTCATAACTCCGGCCGCCGCAAAAGCCGCGCTGGTGGAGCCTGCGGCAAACCATCCACCAGCAGTAGCAAAGGTTCCCCCTGATACATACATTGCAGCCACAACAACAGCAATCGTTAATAAAGTACGTAAGGGATTTTTGCCACCACCACCACCGCCATGTAGAGGAAGGCTTATCAGGACATGAGAATCGAGGGACGGGATAATATTCCAGTCATTATGAGGTATAGGGATCCCGTCAATTTCCACTATAACTGAGAGGTCTGGATAGAGAGAGGCCACAATCTCATGGATAGATGCACCGTGCGGAACTTGAACTACCTTCGGAGCATGGAAGGCTAAAGGAGATACTATTATTTCTCTATTTTCCACCTATAAAATCCTTCTACTTTTTGTTTCCATTGTAAACCTACAAACTCTTCTATTGTAGAATTGATACCTTCCATCACGTGCAACATTCGCTTTTTATCAACTACAAGGCCAACATGATAAATCATATTTCCAGTTCTTAGCAAAATTATATCATAGGGAGCGGGTTCATTGACTTTTAACCAAGTCTTTTTTATCTTTTTAATATGTTTAGTTACTCGTATTAGAGAAGCCAAAGATCCATCAACAAACATCCCTGCAAAAACAGGAAGATCAATATTAAGCTGTTCTTTGTATATTAAAACAGCCAGACCCCAACAATCACAGCCTTCTCGATCATTTCCGTCTGCTAGAAATGGAATTCCTATATAGCTATCAAACCACATTAGAAAAGCCCTGAAAAGTAACTAGGTACAAAAGACCCCGCTGGATAAGGTTCAGATTCCAGGGTTTCCAATTTCAAAGTCCCAGTAATTATGGTTGCGTCATAATTGATATTAGTTAATTTGAACTCTGGCCAGGAGGCATCTATTGTATCAAGAGCATTATCCATTACTAAATCTATCTGGCACGTTACAGGGGTAAAAACATCTCTGATTGCTTCGGTATATGCTCGATGCACATTATCAAATTCAAGTTGCATTTCCCCCGGCCCCTCATCGGTATCATCAGGAAGTTTGATTCTAACAGGCAGGAAAACATATTCTTTACTATCCGACGTAGTTCCATAAACCTTTTCAAGATTCGTGGACGACAATTCTTCCGTGGGATCTGTGCTAATTCTAATATCATCCACGAGGTCAGCATGAGAAAGAGTGATTAAAGCTATGGGGACTCGACCTGTCTCTTGAGCATTTGCTGCTTCTCTGAAATTTAAGGAAGTGGTTGTCATGGCAGTACCTTATCCAAATAACCTTAATTGTTCGCCAATATCATTGATATATTTCTTACTATTACACTCCCGACAAAGTAACTGTGTGTTCTTTTTTGTATGCTCACCGCCCTTACTAAGGGGTATGATATGGTCAAGATTTGGATATAGCGGGCTATGGGGACTTTTATTTAGCCATTGCACTTTCTTATGGCAATGTTGACACCTCCAACCATCTCGCTCAAAAACTTCTTGAGGGTCAAAAATCTCATATAGTACACCTTTTTTTTGTGCTCTTCGTTTGTGTCTTTCCCTTCTTTGGACTGCTTTCCCTCCGAGTGTTTTCCAATACTTCTTATTGTATGCAGCCATAGCTCCCTTGTTATCCTGTGTCCATTTTTTATTGCGTGCCGTTAATTTCTCTTTATTCTTTTGGTAATATTTCTTGCTATATGCCGCTTTCTCAAGTTTATGTTTTTGCATATATTTTTTCGTCTTTTCCGCAATCGCTTCTTTGTTATCTTGATAATATGCCCTCTGGTATTCCGCTTTCTCTTCTTTATGGTTCTTCCGATATTCCTTGCCTTGCGCCGCAGTCTCGGTTTTATGTTTCTGGTAATATTCCCTTTTATATGCAGCTATTTCCACCTTGTTATCTTGGCGGTATTTCCTTCTGTATGTGGCTATTTCCTCTTGTGTCCTCATGGCAATATTTCCAAGGATAATTGTATTTCATAATCCCCTTCAACTTTTGTCCAACTTGGAGTCTCCGTAAACCGACATTCACAGGCCACAGTATGAACAGGCGGCTTTGTCCATGAGAACCGGAGGGAGCCACCCAGAAGGGTTGTGTTAAAGAATGTGTCAAAGGTTGCCAGTTGCGCGGCAGTCATTATCATTGTGCCAGATACTGGTTCAACACCAGCGGTGAAGCGCCGTCTCACCTTAGCAGGCCCGGCATCCATATCGCTTTTAATAGTCACAGCAGGAAATGACTGGCTATAACCAGCGACAAATAACTTTTCTGGTAAATTCACATTCCAAGCTGGGATTGTCATATTATCGGCCTGTTAATCTTTGCGAGGCCCCAAAGTTTTGGCGCATCGCTTTATTAGAATTTGAACCAAACTGCCCTAACTTCTTTGCAACTGCCTGATCAATAAAGACATCAAGCTCCATCCCTCCCGCTGTCTTTCGCTCTGAAGTCTTGACATCGGCTCCTACATTATTATAAATGTTTATTATTGGATTTCCGCCTGCTACCCCTAAATTACCACCTGCGTCACGTTTCAAAGGTAATACTGCTTCCGGCCCAGCCTCACCCATCAGACCAGCACCTTGAGCCATAGGGAATATGGTTGGTTGAGTTACGATACCACCTTTTGCAAAAGGGAGTACTTTACCACCTTGAAAAGCATTACCTTTGGCGGAACCGAAAAGACCAGAAATGGAACCAAAGAGAGGCCCTGTTATCTTTTGGTAAATCATCATTCGAATAAGGTCTTGAATCATTGAATCAACCATATCGGAAAAAGTCATTTCGCCTGTTAATGCAAATTTAGTGATAGCATCTGCGCTATCCCGACCCCAACCTTCAATAGTTTGTTTGAGTTTGCCAAAAGAGTCCTCACCCTTGTTTGCTATGGATCCAAGACTTTCCTTTATCCCATCCTCTATATCCTTCATCAACTGATATTCAGCGTCATATCCAGCCTTCATCCCTTCCCATCTCTGTTCCTCATAATCAAGCCGAGCCTGTGTGGCCTTATCAATCGCATCTAATTGGTCATCTGTCCATTGATCCCAAAGAACGGAATCAGCAACGATCATGTCCTTTGTAACTTGATTCCATAACTTTGCCTGTTCTTTATAATATTCAGTCGTATCTTCTATGTCATTTCTTTTGCCACCCCCCTTACCATTTTGCTCAGCAATCTCTTTTATTATTTTAACTACAACACGGCCAGCATGTTCTGCTTCATTTGCAACATCCTTAAACTCCTTTTTTAATTCCCCAGTATTCCAATCTCGTTTTCCAATAATGGCTTCCCACATTTTTTGCATAGCATTCGAGGCGTCCTTAGAATCCTCCGCTATATCCTGAACACCCCTCCCCAGTTTATGCATTACATTATTAATGGTCAGAATTAAAGCAGCCAATTTTAAAGGGCCATATTTCCCAGCAAGAATAAGACCTATAATCCCAGCATCCACTGACCCAGCGGGCAATCTATTATATAGTTCAATCAAACCGCCTATGCTATCTTTTAGAGCATTGATCTTAGCTGGCATATTCTGCGTAATAAAATCATTGTTATCAGCGACCCATTGAGCCATTTTAGCAGCGGCCTTGCCTAACTCTGGGCTAACAGAGGAAATCGCGCTGGTGAGAGAGACTTTAATAACGGCCTGTAAATCATCTATATTGTCTTTTGCTTCCTCTGCCCCCCTCAAAAGCTTCTCATCTATTTCAATGCCAAGCCGCTTAAATCGTTTTGTCAAAGTATCTATATTATCAACCATCAGGGTCATTCCAACGCCAGCCTTTACTCCAAACGCGGCGGCAGCTAAAGACGCTCGGTCATTTTGGTTTTCAACATCTTTGAGAGTGTTAAAATAGATATCAAGGGCTTCAGTAGTATTGTCAGCGGCAACGAGCTGTCCCATGAGTGCCTTGTTATTTTTGTTTAGGAGAGTGTAGAGTGTTCCTGTTCCAGCCTTCAAATCACCAATCCCTACCGTAAATTTGGCAAACGCTTTGTCCAGCTTGTCTGTCGCTACTCCCGATCTATCAGCTATATACCGGTATCGTTGTAGTGCCTCGGTTGTAATACCAACCTTATCAGCGGTTTTTGCGATTGTATCGGCGTATTCAAGATTCTTTTTAATAACATAGATCATGCCAGTGACCATAGCGGCCCCGGTCATAATGCCACGGAATGAAGTCATGGCTTTGACGGCACGGTTGAACTTGTCGCCGACCTTGTGCATAGCTTTAGACATACCGGAGGCATTAGTCTTAACTGCGTTCTTTGCCTTACGCATATCACTTGCAAATTGCGCGTGACCTGCTGAAAGTTCGGCTCTTAATGCTCCAATGGGTTGTGCCATTCTATTTCCTCACTTCTTTTGTCACCATTGCCTCTAATTGTTTTTTAAGAAGAAGCCCATCTTTAGGCTTTCTTTTATCTCGTCTCAGGCTTTCAAACTTAGGCAGTTTCTTTGCTCTCGTAAATGCCGCTATCATCCATGCCTGTTTATCTGACCGCTCAAGAGTCGCTTCCATTGCTATACGAGTCTGATACGGGGTTAATTCCCAAAATTCAACCGGACTTATTCCCGCGAGAATCGCATTTTTATATGATTGAGTAATCCAGTCAGAGTCCGCTTTTTTTTTACGCTTCCTTCATCTTTAGGAACACCCTGATCGCCAAAGTAAGCCCAGGTCAATGCTTCCTGAACATCATTAGCAAAGGGAATCAATGGGGGCGATATTTCCATAATCTTTTCAGCCGTCATCTCTGGGTGTTTCGCTCTCATACCAGCCGAGCCCACAAAGGCCACTGTCTCCGGTTCAAATAAATTTGGGTTATCTCCAAACTTTGTAGAGATTTCTGCAAGCGCAGCCCAGGTAAACCGGAGATAATAGACTTTCTTGTTAATTTTTATCTTCTTCTGTCCAGTTATCATTCTGAAGTCGCTAAAGCTCCTACACGGTGAATCGTGATTGAACCGCCAACCTTGTCATCTACGCCACCGGCATCATTGATACCAACAATATATCCTGTGAAAACATGGATTGAAGCGTCAGAATAAGTGATTCTCCAGGTCTTGAGTGTTTTCAAGACTCGTGCTGCTTCAGCAGCCAACAAGCCTGGATCATCTGAAGTCCAATTCAAATTGAAGGTAGTTGCGCTTCCCCTTGGAATGCCTGGGGTCTCTTCACCCCTTGTTGATGCAAGAGTAGTCCCGTCAATCATGTTATGGGTATCACCTGGCAAATCCCAATCAAGGATATTGCCTATCTCAATATAGGTTTGTGGTGTAATGGTTCCAAGATCTTCCGTAAGAGTTAAGCCTATGCTATTTATGGCAACCGCAAAGGTATTTGTAGTGGCGTATTTGACTACCACAGTTTCACCATTCATGTCGTCAGCATCTGTTCCCGCAAAAGCTGACAAAACACCAACTATCCCATTTATAAGCCCGTGGGTATTTTTGGTTAATATGGTCGGATTCCCGATTGTAACGTCCATAGTTTCAACCGCGGCACCGGCTGTGTTCGACATTTCCAATGTTGTTGTCTGTGCATCTAACATTTCTATACCTCCTATTAGGTTAAATAATTAATTTCATTCTTTATGCCAAATATACCAATCAGAAATCACACGGTATATTTTAATCTCTGATTCATATATGTCTCGTTCAGAATCAATTAAGATTGATCCTATGACTACACCTAAAACTGTGCCGGAGTATCCATCCAGAGCTACCCTAATCGCACTTGCAAGGGACTTAGCCACTGTGTATGTCTCAGCCCATGCTTCCACTTGGAAGCGCGGATGTGCTGCACCTGAAGGCCCCTGTAAAACATGGTCACGCATACCCGTGATCCTAGTGTAGAGGATGAGGGGGTAGGTCGGAGACTGGGGTATGGCTATCGGATAACACCGCGTCGTGATAGCTTTAACCGTATCATCAGTAATTAATATTGATCTCAGAGCTGATTCTATCATCGTGATAAACCTCTTTTTTGACCTGCCGTTAATGTGCCCTTTGCAGCTTTTTTAGCGAGCATCTTCGCCGCCTTCTCAAGTGCTTTCCATAACTCCTCACCTATCCGATCAAGAGCAATCTTCTTCTTACTATCCCACGCCTGCCTCATAAAAGGAGTCGGTGGAATGTAGCCCCTATATGCCCCGCTTTTCGTATATCGCTCTGCAGTTCCAAATTCAAATAAATGAGAAAGTGGATGTGAACTTCCAACGTACACCGTCACCCTCGATCTATCTTGTTTGCCTCGCTGTGACTTTTTAAGGCTTGTACTAACTTTCATTGAATTTGCTATTTTCTCAGAGTCAAAAGGTAATCTTTGAGCGTTAGATTGTGCTGCTTCTTTAACTGGCAAAGCCGCTTTCTTTAAGGCATTTCTAACGACACCTTTTTTCATAGAGAGTGTAGGCAATTTTTCCATTGCATCCATTGTTTCCTTGAGACCAACTAATTCAAATGAAAACGATTCAGCAGCCATTAGCTATCACTCCTTACTGAGCATACAAGCTCCAATCCATCCTTACGTCCTAATTCTATCGGCGGTTGAATGTCGTACTCCCTGTCAGCATCATCAATCAACATACACTGAGCGGTTATGTCATCCCTATAACGAAGCCTATATTTTACTGACAGAGTAGGGACAACCTGTTGAGCATTCCATCGTTCAGTACCCCGCAATTCAAGTCTTTCTGCCCACACGGTAGCAGGCAAGGTAACAGGCTTGACTTTATTATTATCATTACAGGTTTCCGTACCCGTCGCTGTGAATGTGTCATACTTCACAAGCCCAGCCGCGAAGTGATCCTCTTCTGTAGCGGTAATTTGATATAATGTACCAGACACAAGCGTTCCCATGGCAATTTCAGTGCCAACCTTTACCAGCTCAATCCAAGTTGTGATCTCTTCACCAAATGAATTTTCTGTGGTTATTTTAGAATAAAGCGTGATAATTTTATCCATCCTGCCAGCTCTCAAAATCCCACCGCTACAAATGATGTCCTGTAAATTTCGTCTGGGTATTTCTCAACAATTCCATACGTCGGATCGTAAAATTTTCCTTTATGCATCACTGTCCAGTGCGATGCTTTTTCTCCGCGATAATGCAGTCTAATAATAACTAACTCAGGGATTATCGCGCCTTTCCTTACTCTCTCTGTCCTCGATGAACATGCAAAGCCAAAGTGCCTTAATGCTTTCCTTAGAGCAGGCGCACTGGTTTTGCCTCGGCCAATTATAGAAACAACATCCTTAATTTGTTTCCCTGCAATCATAGCAACGCAAGTTTGGCCACACAGACTCGAACCTGACGGTTGGAAAAGATGAGTGATCATATTATTGATAGATTCAATGTGCATAATTCCCTTAAAATTCAAACTCCGTATGTATCCGATATTGTCGCAGTAGATCGTCCACGGCATCAGAGATTCTATTAACGGAAACACCAATTACAACTTCCCCGCGATTTTCATAGAGGTCTGATATTTTCTCCAATATTGCCGATTTAATATTCTCCGGTACCGCTACCGCCAGACCATATCCACACACAAATGTAATTTTGATAGGATTATTAGTGTAGAGTGTCCCACTCGGCCATGATTCGCTCGGCTGTAAGATAATACGGCCCGGCTCTGAGACAATATCCACATCCGCAGTGGTGAGCGTATTATCATAATCATCGTCTCCCGTGAGCCGGTATGTTATTGTTGCCGATTGCAATGGAGGATAAGGAATTTTAATATAACTTTCACTTGGCCATTGCTTGAGATAATATGTTAATGTTTGAGTAATAAATCTTCGGCCTGTTTCCTGTTCGGCCTGCGTCCTTGATACCGTTATGAGGCGGTCCAGAAGGTCATCTTCAGTGGTGTATGCCGCCGCTTCTGCCGCCGTGGTGGTCAACCTTAAATGGGATTTAACTTCGGCGGTGGAAACCGGTTCAACTGCTGGGGCTGTGGTGGTAGTAATTATCATGCCGTTATCTCCTCTTATGCCAGCCGAAACGACCCGCTGAAAATCCCTTTAAGCCAGCTCATCACCCATTCAACTATTTTTAGTATGAAGTTTCTTGGTGGAGAAGGTTGTCCTAGAGTAGCTGATACAATATCACTTGGATCACTCGATCTGCCGTAATTATTAACAGCCGTTGCATACCAGTAATGTGTGCCATCTGGTAAATCTGCATCGATCCATTCGTGTGTTATGTTCTCACCTATATCTGGAATAGGATCGACATTTGCTAGCACCCAAGTAGCTTGATCACATGACCGATAAACATTATAGTGCGTTACGTTTTCATACGCCAGATTACCTTCCCATTGAAGAGTTACATTGGAACCGGCGAATGCTATGCCTGTAAAAGTAAAGCTCATCAACAAAAGACCAATAAATAGCATTGGAAGCACGCCTGGTTTAGATGTAAACAGACTTACTATTCCTTTCTTTATCATAGCAAGAATATCATCATCACCTTTCCACGGAGTTTTCTGAACAATAATATCTGCAATGAGTAAACCTATAAATATAAGTTCCCAATACTTAATTAAAAATTGTGTTACCATGATATTCCTCCTTATGCATTCAAGTAGTACCCACCCGCTACCAGTGGCCTCCACATCACCGTTACATCTGCAACCATACCCGCACCTGCTGTACCCCCGGTAATAGTCAACTGAATCTTTTTCACAGCTGCTGTAACTGTAGGGCCTGTATAAACATGATAAAAGTTCCCTGTTAGTTTGGCCTTCACAGCATCCGCAGCCGCAAGTATTTCAATGGGAGCGACATCATCCGTTTGAACTGTAATCCCGGTAAAGGTGGCTACCGCTGAAAGATTATCAGGAACATGGATAATAACGGCATCGATAAACAATGCTTGTGCTGTTGCGGTCATAACATCATACGTGGCGGCGGCCTGATTAAGTGATATTTGATTATAATTTACAGTGGTTTCCGGCATGAACGAAACCGGAAGCCATGCGTATCCGTTGTATTTATATGTAAACCCCGTATTGGTTTCGACAAAAGGCGACCCAATCGGCGGAGATGTCGGCTTCGTATCAGTTGAAAGTCCGATAAAACGCTGGATGATTGTTTCAAGGAAAACAGTCATTTGTTACCCCCTCTATAAGTGATACCCCGAGCCTTCATGGTGGGTATCATCTACCCGAACCGAAAGCCCGGTGTATTCTTTGATTTTAGTATATTGCTTCTACATAAGCTCCAGCAGACATCGGAACATAAAACAGCGAGTGGAAAACAATACCAGTTTCAATATCCTGAGTTGTGGTTAAATGCCCAATAGTAGAAATAGCATCTTTATACCCAATAATTATTGGATCGCCAAGACCAACTGCCGGATCTGATACGCCAGCGCTCCCTGTTACATTATGGTTAGACCCTGCCACAGCGCCACCGCCCCACATTACTCTATGACCTTCTGTCAAGCCTGAAATAGATCCACTTACTAATCCAAGCTTTGTCGATGTAATTGCCCCGCCAGTATGTAAAGCACAGGAATATGTATACTGGAACAGTGCGGCAGCTGCTTCCAATACAGTCTCAACCTCCATAAACAAATTCATTAAAAGGATTGTCCCGTAAACGTTAAAATCTTCAACTTGTGCCTGGTGTAAATGTGTCAAATCGGTACAATTCACATTGCTTGTATCAACCCGCATACCTAAAATAAGGTCTGCTATTCTCGCTCTTGTACTTGGTGCATAGTTTGCCATTTGTCAGCCTCCTATTTAAATTTATTAACCATTTTAAATTCTTTCAGTTTCTTGATTTCGTCTTTCAAATCTGATATCTCTGTTTTTAATACAGAGTCATCGTATGCTTTGACTTTCGGAATCTTAAAACCAACCATAGCCTCTTCTATCATTGATTTAACAAGTGCTACTTCTGCTCTTAACATAATCAACTCCTTTAAAAGTGGGGAGACCGAAGCCTCTCGGTTAAGTTACGCTATCGCCGTAGGTGGCGTTTCTTGCTGATATCTTGCACCATCAAGAATATACGTGACTGACACAAGATTAGTTGCAAAGCCGCCAGTCGAATGAAGTGCCACACAATCAAAGCCAGCACTCAAGATTGATGCGTCAATATATATCGCCACGATCTGGTCCTTTTGCGCACCAGTATCAATCGTATACGTCACGGCATCAGTTTGTCTTACCATCGTATCGGTCAATGATGTATCCGCATTTACCCAAATCTGAAATTCAGCACCAGCAATTAGCGCGGTCGCTCCAGTCGGTGTAATGTCAGTGGCTTCATTTACGGTCAGCACCAGATTTGTAACCCCAGCACCGCCATATTGGTGGACCAAAATCATAACACCCTTGGCATTTTTCAAGCTGATATAATCACAAGTTGCAAGTGCATTAGACGCAACTGGTTCGTGTCCCTGAATTATCGGGAATGTTTCTGGACATAAATTCATAATATTTCTCCTTTATTTTTTATACCCCCACCCGAAGGCAGGGGCAGTTAAAGTTAAGCTCTGGTCGCTAATGAAATGAAATGGCTCTGGGTTGCGCCAGACCCACCTTTATATGGGGTCAGTGCCGAAGCTCTCCACGGTTGTCCGTCCATTCTCAAAACGAAACGTAGAGCTGATTCGTCATAAACAAACCTGACGTGAATACTGATATCGGATTTAAGTCCACCCTTCTCAGCCATTATGTAACCGTCAGCAAAGTTGGCAAATATAAGATCGCCAAGAGTACCCAAGGTTGAGCATTGTTCGATTGCATGTGCAGGGAGCCCCATAATCCTTCCATAAGGAGCTTCGCTGAGTCCACCAGGCGGCATATAAAGCGGGATTCCACCTGTACCTACAGAAAGGCTCATGGTATAGAGCTGAGGTTCAATATTCTGGTTGTAATACCAAGCGTAATTCTGTGTTTGAGAGGCAAACCTGCGAGAATATATATTTACAATATTTTCTGCTATCACGGTTTCCTTGGCCTGCCCGGTTTCTTTGCCAACGGATACAAGGCAACCAGCATTAAGTGCCCCTAGCGCCATTCCAGCACCAGTTCCATTAATGAGGTCGTCTTGCACTTGAAAATCCATAGCTTTTTGGAATGCAGAACTTATTCGTGAGTCAAGCGCTGGCGCATCAAGCATCAATTCATCAGTAAGATAGCAGAGTCCTATTGTCTTTTTCAGTGTGAGTTCAACTCTCCTGAATTTAGGTTTGCTTTCTGTTTTTTCTCCAGCCTCTCCAACGTGATAAACAATGATTCCGCCTGCAGTACTAGATGCTCTGGAGGTCTCATCGAAGCCGTTCACCACTATCCCGTTCGAGTTTGCTGAAATAGGGATTTTTTCACATTTACTGGCAATAAGACCATTTTCAAATAGATTCTCTCCGAGTTTATCCGCGAAATCCTGCTGTACGAGAAAACCACCATCGGAGGGAACAGTTTCATTCAGACCCGAAGCTGCATTATAAAGTCGAGGATCAACCATACCACCCGGCCTGCCAGCATTTATAATAGATGCAAGCTGTTCGCCGAAAGAACTAAATCTGTCTCTGGCACTAGTATCGACTGTCTCAATTTTTGCATCCTTGGGAACCGTTAAACTACCTTCCGGTTTTTCAAGCCTTGCCAGCACGCGTTCCTGGCGTTCCTGAGTGGCCACAATCTGCTCGTACTCTTCCACGGTATCCATGATCTCTTTCTTGAGAGCCACTTCGGCATCGTTCATATCCCGATTCTCTGCCACACATTTCGTATCAATGTCGGCCACCTTTACCATAAGGTTTTTAATATCTTCTCTATACTGTGTAATTGTCTTCATTCGTAAATCCTCCTATACTTGTGATGGGGCTACCATTTCAGCCCTAGTTAGTAAATCTGACACCTTATCTTCTTTGGCAGTCTCAGCATCACGCAGAGAGTCAGTTTGAGCCTCACGCTCATCCTGTTTCGCCTCGTCTATTTTCTGAGCATCACGCACAGACTCTTCGACTAAGCCCTTTGCCAATATCTCTTTCGCTTGATTTCGACTACACCCAGCCTCACGCAGGGCGCGTTCTAATTCTCGCGGATTCAATTCTTCTCCTATTTCACATTCTCCATTTAAACAATCAGGTACATTTGCAAAAACAGACAAATCAAACATAGATGCATTTACCTCTCCGCCCTCTTCAATCTGGTCAACCATCCCCATTTCAAGAGCCTCTTCTGCCGTAAGCCATGTCTCAGCAGCCATAAGATCTTTGATTTCTTTTTCATCTTTGCCAGTTTTATTCACGTATGTTTTCGCAAGTACACCGTCAATTTTATCCAGTAAGTCAGCTTCTTTTCTGAAATCAGCCGCACTTCCTATTGAGATTGACCATGCCTCATGAAACATGAAGAAGGCATTTTCGGCCATACGGAGTTCATTAGTGGCAAGTGCGATAATTGAAGAGATAGAAGCTGCCAACCCGTCAATATGGCCAATGGTTTTAGCTTTGAGATTTTTAATCGTATTAGCCATAGCAGTTCCATCGAAAACATCACCCCCAGGGGTATTGAATCGAACATGAATAGTGTCTACCTTGGCATCTACTTCGTTGATTTCTTTGGCGAATGTTTCAGCCTCGATTCCGAACCAACCGATTTCATCATAGATATATACAGTGGCCTCCTTATCAGATTTATTCTCAATTTTATATTTGCCCTTAATCTTTCCGAACGGGCTACGTTTGATTCTCATTTTCTTCAACCTCCTTGGGTTTTTCAGGCGTTACCGCTGGGGTTATTCCCTGACTTGTAGCTTTATCCATAAATTCGTCTATCTTACTTAATGGGATCATATTATTGACTGGCACAAAGAGTTCGTCTGCATACTCGTTATCGCTCGGGTCCCAGTCTTCCTTTTCGCGTATATCATTTGGGCTCATTGCCCCGATTCCAAACATCTTTGCATAATAATCTGCCCGATCTTTCGAGTTTCCACGCATCAGACCATCAACATTGTGCCTGGTATAGATTCCCCGCTTGAATTGCTCTGACTCGGTAAGAAGCTGCATGTTATAATGTTGCTCAAAACGGATTAACCAGGGTAAAATAGAATCTGTTACAAATGATATCTGTTCTGATTCGATATTTGAGAAGGATGATTTTGTTAGGTCTTTCAGTTTATGCGGTGGAAGATTGAACCATCGTGCAACTTCTGGAATCTGAAATTGCCTGCTCTCCAGGAACTGCGAATCATTTGGTGCAATGCCAACATTTTCTATTTTCATTCCGTCCTGAAGCAGCATCAGACGATGAGATTTTCCAAGACCGCTGTATGCTTCTATAAGAGATGCTTTTATATCAGCCTTTACCGCTGGATCAAGCTTCCCGGGAGTGGATACAATCACGCCGGGATGTGTACCATTGCCAAAATAATTACTCCCAAATGTTTCCATCGCCATACCGAGACCAATGGATTTGCGAGCCATTGATACAACGGAGTAACCCATAAGACCATCGAACCCAAGGCCAGGAATATGTAGTATTTTCGATCTCGGCAGTGGTATTTCCTCATTGCCGACCCTGATATTGTATATAAGTTCTCCATCCTTCATTGCAGGCCGGACACGGTTCGGACCTATCGGCCACAACTCGACAACCTCACCCATGCCGTTTCGAACAATCTCAGCATAGCAATTTCCCCATGTCAGGATGTGCGCCACCATTACCTCACGGCCAACCTGCGCAGTCATCCAAGGATTAAATTTATCGTGAAGTACCTTGAAAAGTGGATTTTCATTGACAAAGACTGTCTTTTTCTTGCTTTTTCTGAGTAAATGGAGGGGAAGTGTGGATACTGTACCTGATATGAGCGTCACAGCATTCCAAAAAGCTGAGTAGGTCAGAGCGGTTTCTTCTGTGACAATCTCACCTGATAGGGACTGAGAGCCGGCAAGATTCCACAGAGAACGATCCCAGGCCTTAGGATCAGTAACACCCAAATTACGGAAATGATGGTAAGACTTCGCTATCCTCTTGAAAAAATTCAATAATCCACCATAAGTAGAGTAATTATTGGAAAGATTTAAAACTATATGGTGGAATTGTTACATATATAATGGGGGTTGTCTTGTAAGAGAATGAACTAAATGGAAGGTTTATTCTATGAAGGGCTTTTCTAAGCTTTCTAACGCCTCACGAGGGATACGAAGCAATTTACCGCCTACTTTAACCGCTTCTAATTTTCCTGTTTCTATCCAGACATAGACGGTTGACCTTGCAACTGAGTAAAATTTAGCCACCTCATCAGGCCTAAGAAGTTCTTTATTGGGTAGGTCTGGCATAGTTACTCCTTTATTCCCGTATAATTTAAGATACCTTGCGGCTCTTTTGCACCTTCATACTTACGAACGAGATCACCGTATATTGCTTCTCTGGCTTCTTCATAACTATCAAAAATCTTTACCTTAGCATAACTGTGAGTATATCCAATACCACCTCTTTCAACATACTGCTTTGCTTCTGTCTTAGTTTTTACTGCTGCTCCCCATGGTTCATCAATAGATCGCGTTGTCCCATCACCATCTGCTAATAAAACAAAAACTTCCTTCATAATGTTACTCCTTTCTAAAAAACATTTCTTCTAACTGTTTTTTTAATCTGCTAATCTGCCTTTCAATTTGGGTTATAAAATCTTCAATGATATACATTGTTTCATAATCTAAATTCTGAAGAAGATCATTATTCCTATCATAATTTTCTCTGAAATCATTTTTAAAAGTTATCAATGCTTCTATGTTTTGTTTACATTTCTCATATCTTTTTTGTACCTCTATGCTGTCTTTTACTTTCATCTTGATTCTCCTTTCTAAAATGCCATTTCTGCGAGCATCTCACTTTTAGACATACCTTCATAAGCAGATACAACCCGTCGTGGTTCAGGATTCATTGCAAGAAGGGCAGTTGCATTAAATGTCGCCATCAGGGGATCAATTTTCCCTGTACCACTTGCCTGCTTCGTAATACTAATTGCATTCCCTCGTGGTTCTACTCTTGCATTTCCCACACACCACGTCATAAGCGGTTGCCCTCCATGAATGATTGTCTTCTCAGCAACTCGTCTTTCAAGGGTTTTAATAGCGCCATTTAATCGCCACCCCTGAGGTATACCCACAACACGATCATGTTCAATACCCCTCGCCTGTACCTCATCTACGATATCACCAATACCAACAGGGTCAACCCCGAGCCGGTCAAGCAAGCCTGACTCTTCACATTTCATCACAATATCGCCCACCTGTTGAACATCCTGCCCGATCTCATCCACAATAATCAGATCACCGTCCTTCTGAAAATCTCTGTATTTTGGGGCCTCTGATTTTCTGCGCTTTAATGCCAAGGGGTGAGCCCACGCACGAGTGAATAGTAACCAGTCCCTTGTCTCTGCGTCCCTGCCGATAACAGCCAGTCCCAACAGATCATCAAGACCACCGCCATCTATTCCAATTACTACTACATCAGACCGCTCAAGAATCATTTCAAGCGTGACCTCACCTGTAGCCGCTTCCCAAAAGTCCGCCCCGGCCCATCGTTGCGATTTAAGGGAAAGCCCCATTTCTACATTGAGATGTTTCGCAAGGAATCCCTGCATGGATACGTCACCTGCTTCCTCAGCCTTCTTATATTCACGTAAGATAAACTCCTCATCTACGGAGGCCCCAAGGTTCGGGTTTGTAATATACCAGTACTTTGGATCCAAGTGCTTTTTCTGTTTCAGGATCGCTTCAGGAAACTCATAGAGGATGGGAAGGAAGCTCTTGTCATTAATCCGTCCATCACGAACCCCACGGGCATAATCTAACTTTTGCTTGAATATACCAGCCGGTGCTTCATCTGATTGTGTGGTAAGCCATATTACAAATCCCTCTGGTCTGGATGCAAGACCACCGCATGCCTCACGAAACATATTCTCAGCATTGTTTCGCTTACCAAACAACCATGCCTCATCAATCAAGATACCCGTGGCCTTCTTACCACCAGTAGATTCTGAATCGGCCGCAACAACCTTTAGCGTCGCGCCAGTGTTTCGATTTGTTATGGTTCTTATATGTTCCTGAATATGCATTAGGTCAGAAAGGTCAGGGTCGGCTTTGACAGCATCGCGGGCAGGTAAAAAGGAATTCGACGCAACTTCTACCGTCGGACTAAGGATAAGAAATTCCGCAGAGTCGCGCCAGTTTCGGCATAGGGCTATAAGCATTAAAAGTGCGGCTGTGGAGCTTTTTGAATTCTTTTTGCTGATTAATAAGAAATATTCAGAGATTAAACGACGGCCAGAATCCACATCGTATGAACCAAAAATTGAACTCACAAAATCGAATACCCATTGTCGGCCAATCTCTCCGATAGTCGGACGATTCAGGACATCGACAAGGCGAAGGTCTTTGAACTCAGCAAGGGATTTAGTCGCTTCTTTAGGAAAAATAGGCGGAGGGATAAGAGATTCCCCAGCCACAACACGTTTTTCCCAATCCTTACAACTCGTATCCCATTCCATTATTTCTTAACCACCGCCAGTTTAGGTGAAGCTGAAGCACTGAAACGTCCGGCTCCGGCAGTTTTGGCACGTTCGCTTGCTTCGTCTTTCTTGCCAAGGCCCTCACCCTTGCGTGAATGAATGAAAGGCGCACAAGCAATTGCCATCTTGTCCCGACGATTCTTATCTGCCAGCTCATCGTTCATTACGTTTAGCATGTATTCCAGAGGATTCAGTTTCTCAGCCTTGCCTCCTGGCTTCACTTTCTCTGTAGGTGCAATCTTGACTTTCCCCTTAGCACCAACCGGCCTTCCAGCCCCGATTCTATATCCACCACTTGCCATTTTCTAACCCCTTTTGATTGTTTCTTATTAATATATTATTTTTTGATTAATTAATCAAGGACAGAATTAATTATATAAGTGGG
>Ga0307991_1001097_pt1 | contig 19265 bp, 17 predicted proteins | sample EllFjometagen131_FD_203146 | JGI IMG/M metagenome (GOLD analysis project Ga0307991, IMG submission 203146) | Marine microbial communities from Ellis Fjord, Antarctic Ocean - #131 | ecosystem: Environmental > Aquatic > Marine > Unclassified | place: Southern Ocean | collected 2014-10-08 | reverse complement strand
GTTAACAGATCGATTGATGGAAGACGTCGTGTTTGTGGAGTAGGAACTACGGTTATGAAAGCAATGGAATCATCTACTTCTATCTCCAGACATTTAAAACCATTTGACGGTTGGACCAATCTCTTTATTTTCCCTCAATATGAGTTTAAAATTGCCAATACAATGGTCACTAATTTCCATCTGCCCTATTCATCTATGTTGATGATGGCAACTGCGTTTGGGGGCTACGATTTTATTATGGAGGCTTATAAAATAGCTATAAAAGAAAAGTATAAATTTTTCACTTATGGTGATGCCATGTTGATTATTTAATCAAACAAAAACACAAAGAAAGAGGCTGTTTTCAGAAATGATTACAGCCTTTTTCTATTCATATAAATCGATAAATTCAAAGCTGTTTCCGATATTTTCCAGATATTTTTGGAAGTCAGAAAACTGCAGAACAAGAGAGGCGGTATTATCGTTTGGATGAAAACTAATCTTGTGGCTATTTAGCAAATGTGCATCAATGAACAAATGCACATGATTTTCTTTGTCGTTAATCAGACCAAAAGGAGAAACCGATCCTGGTAAAATAGCCAAATATTTGGCCATTCTTTTTTCAGAAGCAAACGATAGTTTTCCTTGTTTTAAAAGCTTTTCCAAATCGTGAATAGCTAATTGCTGATGTGCATCAAAAATGACCAAGTAGTGTTTGTTTCCCTTGTGGTTTCTAAAAAACAGGTTCTTACAATGAGTTGCCTCAATATTTTTCCAGTACTTCATTGCTTCAGAAATAGTAGGTGCAGGTGGATGCTCTATCATTTCAAAAGGAATGTGAAGTTTTTTCAGATAGTCAAAAACCAGGTTTCGATCGTTCATAACTTCTTATAAAATGAAAAGCTTAGGAAAGAAAGTATCAATCCTAAGCTTTTCTTTAATTTCGTGCGATTATTTCCCCATGAGTTCTTCCAGTTTTTTACCCAGAGCAGGACCTCTTAAATTCTTTTCAATAATAATTCCGTCAGGATCGAGTAATATATTTTGCGGAATCGATTTGATTCCATATAGTTTACCAGCTGCATTGGACCAACCTTGCAAATCGGAAACTTGTCCCCATTGCAACTTGTCAGCGTTGATTGCGCTTATCCAATTTTCTTTTTTCTGATCAAAAGAGACTCCAAATACAGTAAACCCTCTATCGTTGTATTTTTGATAATTGGCAACGACGTTTGGGTTTTCTCTGCGACAAGGAGCGCACCAAGCAGCCCAGAAATCAACCAAAACATATTTCCCTTCTGCGTATTCCGAAAGAGTAATTGGATTTCCCAGCGTATCATTCATTGTAAAATCAACAAAAGGCTCGCCAATAGCTGTGCGTTTAATAATTCCTATTCTATCGGCCATACGGTTTGCGCCATCGGTAACGAGTATTTCAGGTATTAGATTGTCGTAAATAGCTTGAGAAACATCTATGTCCATTGCATCTATATTACCTAAAGCCAAAGCCGGTGTGGCTGGTTGATGGCCATTTTTAACCAATTCTGTTTCCAAATACTGAGCTTTCATTACTTGGGCAGAATCGTAAAGCATATTAACATGTTCTTCACTTGATTCTTGTTCTGTTTTGCTCATAGCGCGAAAAGGACCGTAATAAAAATCCTGCCAAATTTTATCAAATTTAGAAAGTTGTTGGTTTGTTTCATTAAAAAAATCATGGGCCTTAGAGCCTGTAACCTTAGCCTTTGCCAAACTGTCTATTTTGGCAACAACTCGAATTTTTCCTGATTCTAGAAAAACAGGAATAGCACCACGAAAAGCAGCACTAGTGATATAGGTCATTTTTGGTTGGTCAAGAGAGCCTTGAAAGATAAAGTTACTTCCTTTCATTTTAGCCGTGTCTATAACTTCATATCCGTTTTCGGTACGTTGTTGTAAAAGCAAGGCGTTTCCTTCTTCCATTACATCAAGTGTAACTTTTATCGTAAATTGTTTGTCGTCAGAGCTACTATTACAGGATGTTACAAAAAGCAAGGCCGTAAAGGCAAAAAAAATAATTTTCAGTTTTTTCATGTATGTTTCTTTTGTTTATGGTTAGATGAAGATGGATAGCTTAGATATGTTATTTCCTTTAATAGAAATCAGTATTTTGGCGATTTTATCTGCTATTATTTATTTGCGTTCTTTTAAAAATAGAAATTGTTGTGCAATAATAACAAATAAAGTGGCGAAACTACTAAACAGTACACGATAAAAAGTAGTTAAAAAATCGTTAAAACGAAAAACTTCTAAAAAGAAATATGTAAAATGATGAATAAAAATCAAAATAGAAGCATAAGATAAAAACCAACCAAAGCCTAAATGACCCATTGTAGGAAGCAGGCCAGTTTCGTATTCTTTATTGGAGCGAATAAAACGAATAACATAAGGTCTTAGATATGCAATTAGCACACTGGCACCTGCGTGCATTCCATAGGAATGAACAAAAATATCCACTGTAAGACCCAGCAAAAAGGAAGAAATTAGCATAAGCCAGCGAGGCGTTTCAAAAGGCAACAGCAAAATGAACAGCACATAGAAAAAAGGATTTATGTAACCGCTAAACTGAATATTATTAAAAACCAGCAGCTGCAAAATCAGCACTATAAAAAAACGAAATATGTTTGATAGCAACATAAATATTTATTTTTCTAATTCAATGGCTTCCAGATCCATTTGTTGTTCATAATTTAAATTTCGAACGATACTTACCCAATAAAGTTTTTTGAAATCGGTGTTAAATTTTACTGTAATGTTCCAGGATGTTTTCCCAGGTATTTCTTTAATTTCAGCCACAGTTCCTAAATATTTATCGCCTGGAAAAATGTGAGAAAACCCACTCGTAATAACCGTATCTCCTATAGAAACAGGTACGTAGTTCTCAATGGCTTCCAATTTGCCATATAATGGCGAATTTCCATCCCAGATTAATGTTCCCAACTCGTTGTTGCTTTTGAGCTTGGCGCTCACGCTTTGCTTGATATTTAAAAGGCTAATTCCGCTTGAGAAGTCCTGCGAAGTTTCAAAAACAACTCCAACAATTCCGTTTGGGCCAATGATGCCCATATTTTTACGTACGCCATGCTTTTTTCCTTTATTTAGCATTATATAATTCCGCTGTCTATTTGTTGAATTACTGACTACTTTGGCCGAAATAAAATCGAATTGTTGTTTTGTTGAATTTTCTCCGAATTTGTAGGAAGTGTCAATCAACGAAAATAATTGAAAATGGGTGCTGTCAGTGTTAAATTGCAGGAATTGAATTTGTTTTCTTAAAAAAGAATTCTCTATCGACAACTGTTCATTGGCTTCTTTTAAGTGAAAATAATTGCTGATATTTGAATAAGAGCTAAAAATTTTACCTCCAAATTGATTGGATATATTGGAAAAAACAGATGATTGATGTTTGTTTAAGTTTACTACCAAAATAATAGAGATCAATTCCAAAATGAGAAATAATAGAAATGCAGAATTTTTCCACAAAAATTGGAGTAAATATCTCATTATGAATTATTTATCACATTTTTATTTGATTAAGAAAGTAAACCTATGGAAGTTTTTAAGCGCAATTCCTGTACCACGGGCAACGGCTCTTAATGGATCTTCAGCCACATGAATTGGAAGTTTTGTTTTTAGGTGCAGTCTTTTATCCAGCCCGCGAAGCATAGAGCCCCCACCAGCTAAATAAATGCCTGTTCGGAAAATATCTGCTGATAATTCTGGTGGTGTCATTTCCAAAGCATGCAAAACGGCAGTCTCAATTTTCGAAATAGATTTATCCAAACTTTGCGCAATCTCGGCATGATTAACCATAATTTCCTTCGGAATACCGGTAAGCATATCGCGTCCATGAACAGCATAGTCTTCCGGTGGATTCTCAATATCTACCATTGCAGCCCCAACTTCAATTTTAATTCGTTCAGCAGTTCGTTCCCCAATACTAATGTTATGTTGGCGACGCATATAGTCGATGATATCCATATTAAAATCATCACCCGCAGTGCGAATAGATTTATTATTTACGATTCCTCCTAAAGCAATTACGGCAATTTCGCTCGTACCACCTCCAATATCGATAATCATATTGCCTGTGGGTTCCATCACATCAATTCCAATACCAATAGCCGCAGCCATAGGCTCGTGAATTAATTTAACTTCCTTAGCACCAGCTTGCTCTGCTGAATCTTTAACGGCGCGTTCTTCAACTTCAGTAATTCCTGAAGGTATGCAGATGACCATTTTTAATTGAGGAGGAAAAATTGATCGGGGAACATTAATCATTTTAATCATTTCCCGAATCATATATTCGGCTGACTGGAAATCGGCGATTACACCATCACGCAAAGGGCGAATTGTTTTGATGTTTTCATGCGTTTTCCCGTGCATCATCATTGCTTTTTTACCAACGGCAATAATTCTACCGGTGTTGCGCTCCAAGGCAACTATCGATGGCTCATCAACAACTACTTTATCGTTGTAAATAATTATTGTGTTTGCAGTTCCAAGGTCTATTGCTACCTCTTTAGTTAAAAACGAGAAAAGTCCCATAATTGATTTGAATCTCTATATTAATTTAATGTTTAAAATGACGCGTTCCGGTAAATACCATGCTCATATTCACGCTATTACAAAAGTCAATTGACTCCTGATCGCGAACTGAGCCACCTGGTTGAATAACTGCTTTAATTCCTTCCTTTTGAGCAAATTCTACTGAATCAGCAAAAGGGAAAAAGGCATCTGAAGCCATAACCGCTCCAGTTAGATCCAAGCCAAAATCTTTGGCTTTTTGAATGGCATGCTTTAATGCATCAATACGTGAAGTTTGGCCCGTGCCGCTTCCGATCAGTTGCCCGTTTTTTGCAAGAACTATTGCATTCGATTTAGTATGCTTCACTAATTTATTAGCAAAAACTAAATCAATTGCTTCGGTATCTGAAGGTGTTTTTTCAGTTACTACTTCCCAGCTATTTAAACTCTCCGTTTTCAAATCCTTATCTTGTGCAATTACACCGTTAAGTGCCGTTTTAAATTGTAAAGTTTGAAAATCGAAGGATTTTGCTTGTAAAATTATTCTATTTTTTTTGGTTTTTAAGGTTTCGAGTGCATTTTTTTCAAAATCAGGCGCTAAAATAAGTTCAAAAAAGAGTTTATTGATTTCAATGGCCGTTTTTGAGTCAATTGTTCGATTGCAAATTAAAACGCCGCCAAAAGCAGAAATAGGATCTCCTGCCAAAGCTTTTTTCCATGCTTCGCTTAAATCTTTGTCAGAAGCTAAGCCACATGCATTGGTGTGTTTTAAAATGGCAAAAGTGGGTTCGGTAAATTCTTTTATCAGGGCAATAGCGCCATCTAAATCGATGAGGTTGTTGTATGAAATGGCTTTACCGTGTAATTGTTCAAAAACTTGATCCAAATCGCCGTAGAATACTCCTTTTTGATGAGGGTTTTCGCCATAACGTAAAACGGCTGATTGCTGTATACTCGATTTAAAGATGTCTTCTTTAAAATCGCGGTTAAAATAATTGAAGATGGCGGCATCGTAGTGCGATGAAACATTGAAAGCCTGCATTGCAAAACGTTTGCGGTCTTCAAGCGTACTTTGCCCATTGTTTTTCTCTAAAACAGCTAGCAAATCGGCATATTGATTTACAGACGGTACGATGAGCACATCTTTGAAATTTTTGGCAGCAGCACGAATTAAGGATATTCCGCCAATATCAATTTTTTCAATTATACCTGATTCAATATCAGTTTGTTGAAGTGTTTTTTCGAAAGGATATAGATCAACAATTACCAAATCGATTGGTGGAATGTTGAATTCTACTGCTTGTTTCTGATCGCTTTCCAAATCGCGACGGTACAGGATACCTCCAAAAATAATTGGATGGAGTGTTTTAACGCGGCCACCAAAAATGGAAGAATAATTGGTCAATGATTCAACGGTTTGCGCATCATATCCAGCTTCTTTTATAAACTTATAGGTACCACCAGTAGTGATGATATTGACATTTAGTTTTTTAAGAACACTTAAAATAACAGGCAGTCCATCTTTGTGAAAGACAGAAATTAATGCATTTTTTATAGGCTTCAAATCAAAAATATTTTATGGGTGAAAGCAAATGCAAAGGTCAGAAAAAAATATAAGAGCAAACCAAAAAAAATAAATAAAAAATTTAGCTCCAATTAACTGAAATCGCGCATTTTTTCCAAGCGAGAACGATCGATAATTGATAGGTTTTTTCCATATGCCTTGATAATTTTATCTTTTCGAAAGGCGGAAATTGCACGTATGACATTTTCGATACTCATTCCTATGTACTGAGCGATTTCTTTTCTGGAAACAGGAAGCTCATATTCGTCCGTTTTGTATATTTCATTGGCAAAATACAAAAGTACTGTTGCTACTCTGCCATACAGGCGTTTTTGTAATAAATCGAGTGAATTGATAATGATTCGGTCACTGGCGTGGTTTTGTGTTTGAATAAGATGCAGGGCAAAATCGCCATTGCTCTGAATCAGCATTTTTAGCTCATTCAAATCAAATACACAAGCAACGCTGTCTTCGAGAGCTGTTACGGAATAATTATAATGCTCATCAGAGAAAACGGAAAGTAAACTTACAAAATCGAGTGGCTTACCAAAACTAATAATTTGTGTTTGACTTTGATCAGTAGTTCTGTAAAGCTTAACCAGACCTTCTTTTAAATAAATAAAATCTTTTATTTTCTCACCTTGCTTAACTAAGGAGTCCCCTGCATTTACGCTTCTTTCGTGTCGTAGGGAGCAATACTTTTCCAAATCTTTAGGATCTAAAGAAGCGAAAAAGACTGATTTTAATTCGCAAGATTCACAACTACATATCATAGGTACAAATATAAATATATGACTTAATACGTATGATATATATCACCTTTTGATATTTATCATACATCGATTTCAAAAAGCAGTAAATCAAACCTATACTTTTGTTGATGAATAACAATAAAAGCAAAAATAGTATAAAACCTTGAAAAATATATAAAACAATGAAGAAATTACTTATACTCGGTGCAGGAACAGCCGGAACAATGATGGCCAACAAATTACACAAAGCACTCGATAAAGAAGAGTGGGAAATTACAATTGTTGACCAGTCAAAAACCCATTATTATCAACCCGGTTTTTTGTTTATCCCATTTAATATCTACAATAAGCAAGATGTCATCAAACCCAAGAGTAATTTTTTCCCTCCAGGCGTAAAAGTGATTTATAAGGCCATTGATAAAATAGTTGGCGAAGAGAATAAAGTTTTACTGGAAGGCGGTCAGGTTTTGCAATACGATTATATGATTATTGCAACAGGCACACAAACTGCTCCTGATGAAACTCCCGGATTGAAAGATAAGTTATGGTACAAAAGCATCTTCGATTTTTATACCATTGAAGGTGCTTGTGCGCTTCAAAAATATTTCAAAAATTTCGAAGGCGGAAAACTAGTGATGTGTATTTCCGAAATTCCTTACAAATGTCCGGTTGCACCGATCGAATTTGTGTGTTTGGCAGAAGCCTATTTCGCTAAAAAAGGCATTCGCGATAAAGTGGACATTACCTATGTAACACCTATGTCAGGAGCTTTCACCAAGCCTGTTGCCTCAAAAATGTTAGGCGATTTATTAGAAGAAAAAAACATAGATGTAGTTGCTGATTTTTATTTGGAGCGTGTAGATAACGATAAGAAAACGATTGTTGCTTACGACGGAAGAGAAATAGATTTTGATGTTTTAACCATTGTGCCTGTAAATATGGGATCGGAAATGATTGAACGCAGTGGTTTGGGCGACGATTTGAATTATGTTCCAACAAATAAGCATACGCTACAGTCAGATAAATTCAAAAACGTATTTGTTTTAGGCGATGCCAGTAATATCCCGACTTCAAAAGCAGGTTCTGTGGCGCATTTTGCCGCTGAAATATTAATGGATAATTTGATGAGTGCAATTGAAGGTCGCCCCTTATTGGCAAAATTTGATGGTCACGCTAACTGTTATATCGAAACAGGATATGGAAAAGGAGCTCTAATCGACTTTAATTACGAAACTGAACCATTGCCCGGAACTTTTCCTTTACCAGGCATTGGTCCCTTTGGTTTGCTGAAAAACACAAAAATAAATCACTACGGCAAAGTAATGTTTCGTTGGATTTATTGGCACATTTTGTTAAAAGGCAAAGAAATGCCAATTGAAGCCGATATGACAATGGCCGGTAAAAAGCGTATTTAATTTTAATCGATTCAAAAAAATGGATAATTCAATACAAATACAAATAGACGATCTCCATCGAAAAATGGATGTGTTGTTGGAATATGTTAATAAACAACGACTTAATTCGGAAGTGGTGGAGGATCTAATAGCAGATGTATCTATCATTGGAAAGGATGTTTACGATTCTACGGTTGAAGAGCTTGAAAACCGCGAAGTGGAAATTAACCCCGAAGAATTAACGGAACTAGGCATCAGCTTTTTGCGCAACATCAAAAATTTCAATATGATGATTGGCACGTTTGAATCTATGGTTGATCTAAGCAAGGAAGTTGGACCTATCGCCAATGAAATGATCATCGATTTTCAGAAAAAACTTGGCGAATTTGAGGATAAAGGTTACTTCGATTTCTTTAGCGAAATGACAAAAATAGCAGACAATATTGTGACTCATTTTAGTAAAGAAGATGTTAAAATGTTGGCCGATAATATTGTACCAATCTTAGAAACAGTTAAGGGAATTACACAGCCACAAATGATGAGTTCAATTACAAATGCAATTAAAGTGTACGGTAGCCTCGAAATGGATAACATCCCCGAGTATTCTGTTTGGAAACTAATGCGGGAAATGAATTCACCAGAAACGAAACGTGCCATTGGATTTATGATGACTTTTTTGAAAAATCTTTCTACTAAGTAGATATCAATTTATACAAAAAAAATAATTCAAGAATAATTTAAAATTTATAAGTATGTCAGAAAAAACAATAGCTGGAAAAAGCATTAAATTATCAGATGAAGGATATATGGAAGATTCTTCACAATGGAGCAAAGAAGTAGCAGCAGAAATGGCTAAAGAAGATGGCCTGGAACTAGGAGCAAAGCATTTCGAAGTATTGGAATATTTGCGTAAACAAGCTGCATCAGGCGAAGCATTAAGTATTCGCAAAGTAGGTAAGTCAGGAATTGTTGACATTAAAGGACTGTATCAGTTATTTCCTGGTGGACCCTTAAAATTATCATCTAAATATGCTGGAATTGCTAAGCCAACCAGTTGTGTGTAAATTAAACTAAAAACGAATTGTTATGAGCAACACCAATCAAAAACCTTTGGATAAAGTGCTGATTATTTGCGCCAAAGGAAATTTAGAGGATGTTTATGCCACATTGGTTATGGCCAATGGAGCAGTAATGGAAGGCATCGAAACAAAAGTGTTCTTTACTTTTTTTGGATTAGAAGGAATACTTAAAAAACGTATGGATAAATTGCATACTGCCACAGTTGGCAATCCTGCAATGCGCATGCCTGGCGATTTGCCTTTCCCAACACTATTGGGTGCTTTGCCATTTGTTGAAACAGGAGTTTCAACAATGATGCGCAGCGAAATGGATAAATTAGATATGCCACCTCCAAGCGAATTTTTAGAAATGATTACTGCCGGTGGTGGTGAAGTGTATGCCTGTAAACTTGCTGTTGAAATGTTCAAATTGAAGAAAGAAGATTTCAGCGATGAAGTAAAAGACATCATCACAATTGGTCAGTTTTACGAAATGGCAACTGGGCAGAATACTCAGATTATTTTTACCTAAATATTTTAGTAATACGATGACTTGAAGTCATCGTATTACTATTTTTTAAGTTATCGTATCACTATATTTCACACCATAATATTGCCATCCATCTCAATAGGAATAGGCAATCCCATTATTTTTAAAATAGTTGGTGCAATATCAGCCAATTTCCCGTCTTTCATTTTTTTATACTGATCATCTAAAATGAATATTGGAACAGGATTCATCGAATGTGCTGTATTTGGACTTCCGTCTTCATTAATTGCGTGATCAGAATTTCCATGATCGGCGGTAATGATAACCGAATAGCCTAAATCACGAGCTGTTTTTGCCACGCGTTCAACCGAGCGATCAACTGTTTCAACAGCTTCTTTAATAGCCGAATAAACACCCGTATGTCCTACCATATCGGAATTGGCAAAATTAAGCACTACCAAATCGGGTTGATTTGCTTTCAATTCTTTTACAATAGCATCCGTTACTTCAGGAGCACTCATCTCAGGTTGGAGATCGTAAGTAGCCACTTTGGGTGATGGAATTAAAATGCGTTTTTCGCCTTCAAATTCATTTTCGCGGCCGCCACTAAAAAAGAAAGTCACGTGTGCGTATTTTTCTGTTTCAGCAATTCGAACCTGTGTTTTATTTTGTTGAGCCATTACTTCGCCCAAGGTGTTTTTTAAATCGTCTTTGGTATATGCCAAATGGATGCTTTTAAAACGGTCGTCGTATTTGGTCATTGTAACATAATGCAATGGAAGAGTGGTCATTCCAAACTCAGGCATATCTTGCTGGGTAAGAACGGTTGTTATTTCGCGCAAACGATCGGTGCGGAAATTGAAACAAAAGACCACATCATCAGCAGCTATTTTTGCCAATGGTTTTCCTTTTTCATCAACAATTACTTGAGGATCAACAAATTCATCTGTTTTTCCTTCGGCATAGGAGTTTTTAATAGTTTCAACAGCAGAATGCGCAGTTTTGCCATTACCATTTACCATCAGATCATATCCACGCTTGATACGTTCCCAGCGTTTATCACGATCCATTGTATAGTATCGACCACAAACAGTGGCGATTTTTCCTGTTGAAGTTTTTAAATGATCCTCCAGTTCCTGCACATAAGCTGCGCCGCTGCGAGGATCTGTATCGCGACCGTCGGTTAAAACGTGCACAAAAACATCTTTCAAATCGAATTGCTTGGCAATATCAGTTAGTTTCATCAAATGCTTGGTAGAAGAATGAACTCCACCATCAGAAACCAAGCCTAAGAAATGTACTTTTTTATTGTTTTCTTTCGCGTATTTAAAAGCTTTTGTGATCGTTTCGTTTGTCTCGATTGAGCCATCTTTAATAGCATGGTTAATTTTTACCAAATCCTGATATACAACACGTCCGGCACCGATATTAAGATGTCCAACTTCAGAATTTCCCATCTGGCCATTTGGTAAACCTACATTTTCTCCATAGGTTAGGAGATGCGCATGTGCTGCATTTTCAGGCAGATATAAACTTTTAATATATTTTGTGTTGGCTTGAAAAATAACATCGGCTTTGTCTTTTTTGCCTTCGCCCCAGCCATCCATAATGATAAATACAACTTTCTTACTCATAAATTTTTTGATTGATATAGTGGTTAAACTAGAATTAAACATTGAAATTAGAAACTTTGTGTCTTTGTTTCTTAATGGTTTTGGTTGACCACAGAGGCGCATAGGCACAACGAAATTGTTTGCAAATATACAGAAGATTCAACAGACGGATTCTATTGCTTATAGAAATACCTAAATATGATGGAGATGCAAAAACACCCAAGCTTTATGCAATCCAAATAGTCTTTATATTCACGAACTCTTTGATACCATAATGAGAAAGTTCGCGTCCAAAACCTGATTTTTTTATACCGCCAAAAGGAAGGCGCGGATCAGATTTAGTCATTCCATTGATAAAGATTCCTCCGCTTTCGATTTGACGCGCTAGTTTTTCACCTATTTCTAAATCTTTTGTCCACAAACTTCCACCTAGTCCAAATTCGGAATCATTGGCAATTTGAATTGCTTCTTCATCCGTATCAAATGAAAAAACACTAAAAACAGGACCAAAACTTTCTTCGTAATAAAGTTTCATAGTGGGTTTAAGTTCGCTAATTATGGTCGGTTCGTAAAAATAGCCATCGCCTTTTCTGAGTTTTCCGCCTCTTCTCAATGTAGCTCCTTGTTTTAGAGTTTCCATTACTTGAGTATGAATTTCTTCCCTTAAATCGGCTCGAGCAAGAGGTCCAACCTGAACGTCTTGGTCCAATGGATCGCCGATCTTGAGGACATCTATTTCGTTGTTTATCAGAAAGATAAATTCCTCTAAAATACTCTGATGGATAATAAATCGTTTAGCGGCTATACAACTTTGTCCGTTATTCAGCATTCTTGCCTGAACGGCAACTTGTGCTGCTTTTTTTAGATTTGCATCTTTTAGAACGATAAAAGCATCGGCTCCGCCTAATTCCAATACCGATTTTTTGATTTCTTTTCCTGAAGCCATAGCCACACGACTTCCGGCAAATTCGCTTCCGGTAATTGTGCTTGCTTTAATATTTGGGTTTTTGATCACTGCCTCTACCTGATTGCTTTTAATAACCAAATTGCGGAATAAATTGGCTGGAAAATCAGCTAAGCGAAATACGCTTTCAATTGCAGCGGCACATCCTTGCACATTGCTGGCATGTTTTAGAACAGCTGCATTTCCGGCCATCAATGCGGGAGCTGCAAAGCGAAATACTTGCCAAAATGGAAAATTCCAGGGCATAACAGCCAATACAATTCCAATAGGCTCGAAGCTAACGAAGCTTTTTGAAGCATCAGAATGAATATACTCATCTGCTAAAATATGCTCTGCTTCTTCCGCGTAATAATCACAAACCCAGGCAGATTTTTCAACTTCGGCCAATGATTCCGTTATGGGTTTTCCCATTTCCAGAGTCATTGTTTTTGCATACTCGTGTTTGTTTTCACGAAGAATTTTTGCTGCGTTTTGCATCCGATTTTTGCGCTGCGCAAACGAAGTTTCTTTCCAATTTCTCCAATCGGATTGAACAGCTTCAACTATTTCAACAACCTTATAATCATTGTATTCGATAAAATCATTGAGCAGTTTTCCGTTGTTGGGATTTATGCTTTTCATGTGTTTATAATTTGATTAATTCGATCACATGAAATACCCATAATTAATCATTCCCGGAATGCATGATTTTTTCTCTTATGGGTATTTCATTCAGTATTATTTTGTTTTGTATTTTCGATTAACATAATAAGCTAACACAGAAAGAGACAGCAAAGAAATAACTACATAATAAACCATATTTGGAATTGGCATTGGATCGCCGGAAGCATAGGAATGCAATCCGGAAAGATAATAATTAACTCCAAAATAGGTCATTAAGACAGCAGAATAGGAAAAAATACTACCGACATTGAATGCGAATGGATTCTTTAATTCTGGTATTGATCTCATATGTAAAACAAAGGCATAGACAAGAATGGTAATAAAGGCCCAGGTTTCTTTTGGATCCCATCCCCAATATCGTCCCCAGGATTCATTCGCCCAAATACCTCCTAAAAAGGTACCAATTGTAAGCAAATAAATACCAGCGATAAGTGTAGCTTCATTAATTCTGGTGAGTTCTTTTATTTTTTGCTGAATACGAGCCGTATTTTTTCTGTTTTGTAGCAGCATCAATAATAAATTTATGATACCTAAAAAGCTACCCAATGCAAAGAAACCGTAACTGGCCGTAATAACAGCTACGTGAATGGTTAACCAATAGGATTTTAAAACGGGAACCAAATTGGTTATTTCAGGATTCATCCAACTCAAATGTGCAACATAAAGAATCAAGAATGCAAGAACAGAGGTTGCCGCCAGAGCCATGGGAGCCTTTTTATAAAATACAAGGCCGGCTAACATGGTTGCCCATCCTATAAAAATCATCGATTCGTAACCATTGCTCCAGGGAGCATGACCTGAAATATACCAACGCAAAGCTAATCCGCCTGTGTGTGCTATAAATCCTAAAAACAACAAGGAAGTGAAAATATTAATTCCCCATTTAAACTTGTATTTAGGCCACAAAATCTTGATAAACAATAAGATTAAAAGAAAGAATCCCAATAATCCGTCAACAAAAGCAATATTTTTAAATATGTCATAGCGGTTGTAAAAAACCTCTAATCCGAATTTAGCGGTATCTTTAATGCTCTCGGCAGCATATTTTTGTTGGTAAGAATAAATGGCATCCAAATAGAAATCAGCATCATCCCACTGATTAGTTGAAATACCTTTCTTTAAAGCTTCAAGGTAATAGCCAACAATGGATTTTACGAAAGCAGAATCAGCTGATGGAAATCCGGATAAAACATCTTTGCTGTTTTTCCAGGGTTCATCTGGTTTGTTTGGTACAGGGAAAATATTAAGAAATTGCCCGTTTACCGACATATAAAAAACATTTACGCGTTCATCAACCGTTATTATGTCTTTATCCAGCGTTGATCGTTTAGCAGGATTTTTTCGATAGGCTTCATCTATGTATTTGCTTAATTTATATGCTGTTTGCCTGCTATTGTCGAAGAAATTATTGAATGAAGCGCGTGGATCAGGATTCCCAATAATAGTTTTAAGCTCTGCGTTTGATACTTTTATTAAATCCTGACGCATCCAAAACGAAGGATCCAACATAAGACCAATAAATACCTGATCTGAGTTCAATCCTTTGTATTTGTTTTGGCGACTGAATTTTCTAAATGTTTCATCTGTTACAGAATTTAGTGGCTTAAAACGACCAGTATAACCCTGTATGATAAGCTTGCTAAATTTTTCCAGATGTTGAGCGGGAATCTTCTCTAATTTATCGATATTATTTTGGGCGCTAGCTGTTTTAACAGGAAAAAGTGTGAGTCCTGCAAACATCAGAAAAGCCAGAGCGAAAATGCTTGTATTTTTTGCCCGTATTAAAACCTGAAAGCGAGAGCTTCTTTCGAAAACGGCAAAAAACATAGCTAATATCATTAGCCCGTATCCAAAATAAGTAATGTTTTTTCCTAAACTGTCGTGATTGACAGAAAGTACAGTTCCTAATTCATCCTTATCGTAAGAAGACTGGAAAAAGCGATAGCCTTCATAATCGAGAACATTATTCATAAAAATTCGGAAATCGCGTTTTATGTCTTTGCGACCATCGAGCAAAGTCACTTCGCTGGCAAAAGAGGAAGGACTGTTTGAAGCTGGATAACGCTCAAGTATAAAGTCGTTTAAATGAAGACTGAAGGGCAGAAAAATGTTTTTTGAGCCATAACTTGCCACAAAAAGTTTTCCGTCGAATTTTATTTTTTGCACTACCGGATAATAACCAGGGCCTCCTTTTGCATAACTTTCAATTTGTTTGCCTTCAGAATTGTTCAATGTAAATTTTATAGCATTTATGCCATTTCCATTTCTGTCTTTGCTGCTTTCAACGCTCATTTGAGCGTGCGCATAATATTTGCGAAGCAAAACTGTTTGTTCGCCAACTTGATATAATTGGTTTTCTTCAAATGGATATATTGAATCCTTTAAAAGCATGGTGCTTTCGGTTGACATCATACTCGTTTTTTTACCATTTTCAGGCAAACGGATAAATAAACCCTCAGTGGTTTCTGTAATGTCAAAAGCATTTGGTGTTTTGCTTTCATTTTGGTACTGAATGCTATAGTCGCCTATTGATATTGTTTCTCCCTGAGACATAGAAAATCGGGTGAATCGTCCGTCGATGTTTGCACTTAAATTTAGCAGCGAGGGGCCGTCTTCTGCTTCGATGATGGTTTCCTGGGCGTTTGGAACGAATCCGATTGTTTTGAGTGTATAGGTATTGTCCTTTGTTTTAATGCGAATTTTTCCGTTTTTTGATGCAATTGGTGAAAAGAGGACATTGTCTTCTCCATAATATTCACTTTCCTGATCGATACATTTCAGCTGGATATAATTCTCTGATGATAAAATGATGTTGGATGATTGCCCTTCCCGAATACTCATAGTTCCTTCAAACCCAATATATCGAGTTACAGCAGCTCCCAAAATAATGAAAAGAAAAGCTAGGTGGAAGCCAAAAACTGCCAATTTTTTTGTTTTTAAAGGATTTATTTTAAATGTATTCCAGGCTATATTGAGAAAAGTTAGCAAAATAACAATTTCAAACCAGCGAGCATTATAAACAGCTGCTTTTGCACCAATAGCGCCAAAATCGTTTTCAATAAAAGTGGCATATCCTGCACCAAAAGAAATGATTAACAATAAGATACCTCCAAATTTGAGAGATAGGATAAAATTCAATAGATTTCGCATAATGTAAAATATTTGAGCATGTATATGCGACAAATATAATAACTCTATTCGATTGTTTATTTAAAAACAGTTTGTGTTATCTTTTATTTAACATGCTGCATTCAATTTTGATAAGCCAGAGCTATTTAGATATCTAAGTAGATATATATAACACGCTCATTTTTATAGCGAAAAATGCTAATTAAAAAAATAGAAGAAACGGGAATTGGGAAATGGCCAATAGCGAATTTTGTTTATTAAATTCCGCAGCTGAATAAAAATGAAAAGTTTAAATGAAAAAAACGGGTTTAATTTATCCCAAATCAAGTTGAGTGAATACTTTTTCGGCCGCCAATTTTTCAGCTCCTTTAATGGAGAAATCAAGTGCTTTATCCTTCAACTCTCCATTGATAAGCACCTCTACTTCGAATTGTTTTTTATAGCCAAGACCAATCTCATTGCTTACACGAAATTCCAAGTCCAGTTTTTCTTTTTGACAATATTCCAAAAGGGCACTTTTATGACTAATCTCGGTATTTTGTAATTCCTCAATATCGATATGAACGTTGATAATGCGATCGAGTATTATTTTGGAAGTAAAAATATACCCCTTATCTAAAAACAATGCTCCGACAAAAGCCTCAAAAGCATCGCCGTTGATCGATTTGAATTGTTTATTTTTATCGGTGTCGGCAGTAATCAAGCTGTTTATTCCCAGTTTTTGAGAAAGTTTATTCAATGCCGATCTGCTCACAATTTTAGAGCGCATCGAAGTTAAAAAGCCTTCGTCTTTTAAGGGGAATTTTTTAAATAGAAAATCTGCAACTACAGCTCCAAGAATAGCATCGCCCAAATATTCAAGACGCTCATTGTTTAGTCTTACACCGTTGTATTTTTCAATGGCGGCTGAGCGATGTCTGAATGCAAGTTTATATAAAAAAATATTCTTGGGGTAAAACCCAAAAATATTTTTTATGGATTGATAAAATGCTTTTTCTTTAGAGAAAGCAGCTTTTATGAAAAGTAAGCAATCAGAAATCAATTAAACAATTAATTTTTTAAAGATAATTGATGCATTGTGGCCACCAAATCCAAAAGTATTTGAGAGCGCTGCGTTTACGATCCGTTTTTTAGCTTTACCGAAAGTGAAATCAAGTTTATCGTCGATATTTGGATCGAGATTAAAATGATTTATGGTTGGTGGAACAATATCGTTTTTAACAGTTAAAACAGAGGCAACACCTTCAACAGCACCAGCGGCGCCTAAAAGATGACCTGTCATTGATTTTGTACTGTTAATAGAGATTTTGTATGCGTGTTCTCCAAAAGTTGTTTTAATTGCCAAAGGCTCAGAAATGTCTCCTTGTGGAGTTGAAGTTCCGTGGGTGTTAATATGATCGATTTCTTCTTTTTGCATCTCAGCGTCTTCCAATGCAGCTTTCATAGCCAACATAGCTCCATATCCTTCAGGATGAGGAGAGGTCATATGATACGCATCGGCGGAAAGTCCGCCACCGGCAACTTCAGCATATATTTTTGCACCACGTGCTAGTGCGTGTTCTAATTCTTCAAAAATTAGTCCGGCTCCCCCTTCAGCCATAACAAATCCATCACGGTCGACATCAAAAGGACGCGAGCCGGTTTTTGGATCGTCGTTACGCGTTGAAATAGCATGCATTGCATTAAAACCACCTACTCCGGCAGGATTAATAGCTGCTTCAGAACCACCAACAACAAAAGCATTGGCTTTGCCTAAACGTATATAATTATATGCATCTACCATAGCATTGGCAGAAGACGCACAGGCCGAAACCGTTGCAAAATTAGGGCCACGAAATCCATTCTTGATCGAAATATGACCAGCTGTTATATCAGCAATCATTTTGGGAATAAAGAAAGGATTGAAACGTGGAGTTCCATCTCCTTTGGCGAAATCCATTACTTCTTTAACAAAAGTTCCAATTCCGCCAATTCCTGCTGCCCAGATAACACCAATGCGGTCGCCATCAATTCCTTCGGCATCAATTCCAGCATCTGTAATTGCTTCTTGAGCTGCAACCAAACCAAATTGGGCATATAAATCGTATTTGCGAGCTTCCTTACGATCGAAATGATCGAGTGCATTGAAGCCTTTTACTACACATGCAAATTTAGTTTTGAATTTGGAGGTGTCAAATCTGGTTATCATTTCAGCACCTGAGACTCCATTAAGCAACCCATTCCATAATTCAGGAACAGTGTTGCCTAATGGAGTTACGGCACCAAGACCAGTAACTACTACTCGTCGTAATTCCATAAAATGAAATTTTATTGAGCGTGTTCTTCGATATAGGCAATAGCTTCGCCTACAGTTTGAATATTCTCAGCTTGATCATCTGGGATGCTCATATTGAATTCTTTTTCGAATTCCATGATCAATTCAACTGTATCTAATGAATCAGCACCTAAGTCGTTTGTGAAACTTGCTTCTGGTGTAACTTCACTAGGATCTACTCCTAATTTATCAACAATAATGTCGATAACTTTAGCTTTTTTGTCAGACATGTTTTTCTCCTTTTTTATTTAACAAGCGGCAAAGGAAAATATTTACAGCATACAAAGCAAAAAAAAATTGTTATATATTGTGAAAATACACCTTAATATATTGATAATCAGGCAACAAAATATTTCGAATATTCGACTGATAAATTCGATAAATAGCTAAAAATGGTGATTTTGATGATGATCAACGAAAATTTGGATGTGAGAACAGTTGAGCAATGATTGTTTTTTCTTGCTCAAAAAAGGTATTTTTGCATATAAATAGATTAATCAATTATATGAAAAATGCCGTAAGCCGAATTGCTATTTTCGCATCAGGAAATGGAAGTAATGCCGAGAATATTGTTTCCTATTTTCGGAAAAAACGAACCGCTGCTGTTGATTTAATAGTCAGTAATAAGGCCGATGCTTTTGTGCTGGAAAGAGCGGCAAAATTAGCAATCGATTCACATATAATAAATCGTACTGATTTTAAATCGCCTCAGCTTTTATTAGAGTTATTACAGAGTAAAAGCATTGATTATTTAGTACTTGCAGGTTTCTTGTGGTTAA
>Ga0307991_1001096_pt1 | contig 19265 bp, 18 predicted proteins | sample EllFjometagen131_FD_203146 | JGI IMG/M metagenome (GOLD analysis project Ga0307991, IMG submission 203146) | Marine microbial communities from Ellis Fjord, Antarctic Ocean - #131 | ecosystem: Environmental > Aquatic > Marine > Unclassified | place: Southern Ocean | collected 2014-10-08 | reverse complement strand
AAATCGCTTATTCTCTGGCTCTGAAGCCTAGCCTTAGGATATAGAATGCTTGAATAGTTACCCTCATACCAAGATTGGGCATACATATATGCTTTCTTGTCTGTAAGGAGTCTGTAATGGATAAGTGCAAGCAATGTATCCCTCTGGTTTGGTAAAATGTCATCAAAAAGATTAGAAAATGGTGTATTGCCTCTCAGGTACTGATCCAACATGAAGCTATCGCCGAAATCAAGAATGAGCTTTTCTCTCTTAATATCAGAGTGCAATATCTCAACCCCAGCTGGTGCATCTGTATATCCGCCGTCCAGAGTAAACGAATAAACACCCCTTTCCTTAGACTTGAACACTCCTTGTTCCTTATCGAGAACAATACCAAGATTTCCTATATATAAGTTCCTTTTTACCCCATCTACCCTGAGGGCATCCATAAGTTGAGCATAAGTTCTATCTTGTTTTTTCTGATATCTAATGAATTTTGCCATATTTAGCTCCCTAATTTATACTAATCGTAGTAGTGGTACTAATAGTTTCGTACCACAAAGATACCATAACTATAGTAAAATAGCAATAATGAGATGCTATTTCAGGAAGAAAATAGTAAAAAGTTTGTTCTTTATGTTAATAATGGAAAACTTGGATTAAAATCCCTAGAACATGAGAATAAATGATCTAAAAAGGATGTCTTTTCATCTGATTTAACAAAAAGACATATCTATTTAGAACTGTGGTACGAAAGAGCTTGGGAACTATAGTTAATATTACATTACCAGATTTACAATTTATTTATGAGGAGGGTTTTAGACATAGATATATTGGTTATGCTAGTGCTGTTACAGTTGTATTTACAATATTTTTAATTGTAGTCTCACTAATAATTAAGAGGGTATTACCAGATGAAACTAACTAGAAAAAAAACAAAGAAAATATTATTTTATATAGGTATAGATGTACTTGTAGGAATTACAACTTGAAAGAAAAATCTAAAGGAAGAAATTCCATCAATCTTTCCAGCTTCTACCAATTCTATTGGGTATGTAATAAAAGTTTGCCTAAATAAGAAAATATTCATTACATTAGCAACAAATGGTAAAATATACCCCGGTATTGTATTTAATAAATTTAAATTATTTACAACCAAATACATAGGTAAAATTATAGCTTCAATAGGAACAATCATCATAGCTATGATAAAAACAAATATCACTTTTTTACCTGGGTACTTATACATGGCTAGAGAATATCCCGCAAAACTATTTACGATTAATCCCAATACAACCATTATACTTGCATAAAGTAAGGAGTTAACAATATTTCTAAAAACATTATAATAATCTATTAACTGTGTATATGCAATAATAGTAGAATCATGGGGGATAAAAGCCATAAAGCTATCCATATCTTTATAAATATTTGCCTCTGTTTTAAAAGAGGAAACTATCATCCATTCTGTTGGAATTAAGAATAAAAAAGCTAATAGAGATATATATGTAACAGTGGGAGTATTAACATTTTTAGCTTCATGGAATGACTTTTTATGGCCTGTAATGGCTTTATCAAAACAAACAATGATGCCTATCCAAGTATCATTAAATGCTATATTTAGTGATAGAATGAATATTTTTACAAATCACACAATGGCTGCTTTAACTATAGCAAGTATACCTGTAATTATTATTTACAGTATTTTTCAAAGGTATATTGTAGAAGGCGCCGTAAAATCCGGTATAAAATAATAATCCTAAATTTTAGGATTACCATAATAATTTGTCGCTCTAGTGATTTATTGCTAGGGAGACTTCTTTAAATGAAATACCATTATAAAGAGAGAATATCTACAAAGGTAATTCTTTAATGATTTCACCCATAGTGGAGTTGTTTACAGTTCTTTAGCTATATAAAGCTAGTTAGGCTTAAATTTTTCTTTTGAGAATAATAATGAAACTCATGTTAAATTTATAATGGTGTTATAAAATCTTAACCAGAGGGGGTAAGAAATAAACATTCTTGATAGCATAAAAATAAATATTTGAAGTACAATAAGCTAAAATAAAACTTTTAACTCATTTATAATCCAAACTTAAACTTTGACAAATGTTAAATATATTGTATTTTATTGAAATGAATGAAAAAGAATATATATTAAAGATTTATGAAATATTGGATAAAAATTCTAGAGATGAAATAGTATTTCTAGATAAAAGAACACCTTTTCAATTTCTTATTTCAGTTGTCTTGTCTGCACAAACAACAGATAGAATTGTAAATATAGTGAGTAAAGATTTGTTTGAAAAATATCCAGATGCAGAAGCTTTAGCAAAAGCTGATTTTGATGATGTTGTGGCTTTGATTAAAAGAATAGGTTTATACAAAAACAAAGCTAAAAATATAATAAATTGTTCAAAAGCGTTAGTTGATAAAAAAATTCCTGATGAGATAGATGAACTAATAAAATTACCAGGAGTAGGAAGAAAAACTGCAAACTGTGTAATAGGGGACATTTATCATAAAGGTGCAGTAATTGTTGATACTCATGTAAATAGAGTATTAAATAAATTAAAAGTTGTACAAATAAAAGATCCTACTAAAATTGAAATGAAAATTAGAAGTTTATTAGAGGATAAATATTTGTATAGATTTTCTATGACAGTAAACCTTCATGGAAGAGAGTACTGTCATGCCAGAAAGCCTGATTGTAAAAATTGCACTCTTAGAGAACTTTGTCCTTCGAAAGATGAATAGTGTCTAAAGACTTATATTGGATAGTATTATCCTCAATTTTAATTTCAAGTATCTCAAGTCTGAAATCCTTGATAACAATCCTATCAACTTTAATTTGGTTTTGAAGAAATCCACCAATTTGAATTAAAGGATACTCTTGTTTCTCTTTTAATAAATTGAAGTATTTTGAATTAAAATTTATTTCATTAGAATCACACAGGTTATCCCTTAATGTATTAATAAAGGAACTGTTATTAGAAGCTATAAAGCTTATCTTGTCTTTAGATTGGATACTATCATCAAATACTAAAGACTCCTCTATAAAGTCAATTGTTACTGAATCAAAACTACTAAGAGTAGTTTTTCCTAGAATAACAATAGGTTCAATTATATTAAAACTAGGGTTGTTAGTTTTATTAAATATAGATTTTGAAATGTTTTTGAGATACAAAGTATCAGTGTCTTTTAGTTTAAAAGTAATAAGATTAATTTTCATAAAACCAATGTTATGATAAAAAAGTTAATAAGACTAGTATCCCCTTTTAAAGATTACTGAAATTTATATTAATAAATGTAAAATAGGTATAGAATAATATCTTAATATTTAATACAATATTTTTAGTTATTTAAATTTAAGCAAGAAAATAATTAATTATAGAAGATACTTTGCTATTAGCTGTGAAAAAGGTATTTACACAATCTATAATATTTGTTAATTTGCTTAGAGTTGAACTGCGCTTTTCAATTTTCTTTGCAGAATGCTCACGAGTAATACTCTCGTGCAAGGGTTTCTGATTAGCAATAACGTTTTAATAATCAATATTTTTTTATAAGGTGGATATATATGGCTCGTAGATGTGAAATTTGCGGAAAGGGAACAGTTGCAGGCAACAATGTTACCAGAAAAGGTCAAGCAAAAAAGAAGGGTGGTGTAGGCCAACATATTGGTGTAAAATCCAAACGTGTCTTCCGCCCAAATCTAGTTACTGTTAAAACAACAGTAAACGGTACTCCACGTACTGTAAAAGTTTGTACACGTTGCCTACGTAGCGGTGCAGTAGATAAACTATAATGTTTCTTTTTGCAACCTGTATGTAAAAGAGCCCGTGTGGGCTCTTTTTCGTCGATTAGGCTATTTGTTCACTATTAAGTTTATTATCTTAAACAGGAGATTTTGTTTGAAACATATTAATATACATGCATTAGAAGCTTCAATGCTTTTGAAAAAAGATGGTCGTGATAAATTATTAAAAATAATAACTCAAAATTTACAAGATAAATTAGTTTTAGTTTTAACTAGCGACAAAGAGCAAATAATTGAAGCTTCAACTTTAATAGATTTGGCAAAACAAAAAGAAGAAAAAGTATGGATAAAATTAGAAGAAAAAGAAGAATTTTTAAATACAATAATCTTTGATTTGGTTAATAGTGATTGCAGAAATCATTTAACTGATCTTTTAAAGAAGGATTTTACAAATATTGAAGATATTTTAAAAAGTGTATGGCTGGTCGGCGATGTTTCCTACGGAACTTTAGGCTATTTTGATTATGTTGTTGGAAATTGGATAAGCAATATTGCAAAAGCTATAGTTGAAGAAAAAAATATTAAACTACAATGTTTTGATGCTAATCAAATTTTAACAATAACTTCAGATGATTTACCAGATTGTTGTATTGTTACTCCTGCTATTCATAAAATAAGAGAATGTTTTAATGCAGAAATATTTGCTTCCAAATTAGCTGTTAAATTTAAAACATCAAATCTTGTTTTCTGGAATTCCAAATCTTTACTGACTACAGCAAATTTAAGTGAAGTTCCAAGTGCAACAGTTATAAGAAATCTTTGTTACAACGAAGCTACAGAATTATCTTTTTTTGGTTCTTCCTTAATCAATTCAAAAGCAATTGTTTATGCTATTTCTAAAGGAATAGATGTTAGACTTAAATGTTGGAAACAATTTGATGATGAAGGAACAATAATAAATAATGGTGAAACTTCAACAAAAGGTCCTGCAGTTAAAGGTTTTTCAGTTGTGCATGATGTGGCTTTAATAAGTATTGAAGGAGCTGGCTTAAGTGGAAGAGTAGGCTTCTCCTCTAAAGTTTTTAATGCAATGAAAAATGCAGGAGTTTCTGTAATATTATATTCTCAAGCTTCCTCTGAATATTCTATTTCAATTGCTATTCCTCAAAATCAAGCAGATAGAGCTATTGAAGCTGTAAGAATTTCTTTTAATGAAGAACTTAGAGAAGATATTGTTAATTCTATTGATTGCATAAAAGACTTAGCTGTTATTGCTGCTGTTGGAAATAATATGGCTGGAAAAAAAGGTGTTGCTGGTAAATTTTTTAGTTCCCTTGGAAAAGCTGGTGTAAATGTAAAAGCCATCGCTCAAGGAGCTAGTGAAAGAAATATTAGTGCTGTAATTGAAGGGAATGATAGTAAAAGAGCTCTAAGAGCTTTACATGCTGCTTTTTTCTTATCAAAACAAGCCTTATCTATTGGATTAATTGGCCCTGGAAATATTGGTGGTACTTTATTAGATCAAATAGCAAATGAATCTTCTTCTTTATATGAAAAATTTGGCATAGATTTAAGAATTCGAGCTATAGCTAGTAGTAAATTTATGTTACTTGATGAAGATGGTATAGATTTAACTACTTGGAGAGAGAATTTTAAAAATAATAGTATTCCAATTGATATACTTAAATTCGCAAAACATGTAGGAGCTACTTATTTCCCACATAGAGCAATTGTTGATTGTTCTTCTAGTAGTGAATTAGCTAGTAAATATATTGAATGGATGAATCACGGTATGCATATCGTAACTCCAAATAAAAAGGCTGGCACAGCTAATATTGAATATTATAAAGAATTATTTGATACTTGTTTGACTACAGGTAGAAGATTCTATTATGAAACTACTGTAGGAGCCGGTTTGCCAATAATTGGAACTTTAAAAGATTTAGTTCAGACAGGTGATAATGTAAGAATTATTGAAGGTATTGTTTCAGGAACACTAGCTTGGTTATTTAATAATTATGATGGAAATATTAAATTTAGTGACTTGGTTAAAAAAGCTAAACAAATGGGTTATACCGAACCAGATCCTAGAGATGATTTATCAGGAATGGATGTTGGCAGAAAAACCGTAATTCTAGCTAGAGAGTTAGGTTATGATGTTGAAGTCAATGATATGCCAATAGAGAGTTTAGTGCCAGAAGAACTTTCAAAATTACCAGTAGATGAATTTATGGAAAAGTTAAGTGAATTAGATCAACCTATTTTTGAAAAATATGAGCAAGCAAAAAAAGAGAATAAGAGACTTTGTTATGTTGGAAAAGTAGATGAAAATGGTAAGTGTAGTGTAGCTTTAAAAGGTTACCCTATGAGTCATCCTTTTTCTCAAGCAAGTGGCACAGATAATGTAATTTGTTTTACAACAGATAGATACTCAACTCAACCATTAGTAATAAAAGGCCCAGGGGCTGGTAGAGAAGTTACAGCAGGCGGAGTTTTTTCTGATATATTAAGATTAGCAGCATATTTAGGTGCAAGAGTTTAAGGAGATAAGCAATGGATTTTGTTTCAACAAGAGGCCTTTCTAAGAAAATAACAGCTGGAGAAGCAATATTAAAAGGATTAGCAGATGATGGAGGCTTATTTGTACCTGAAAAATTTCCATCCTTGGTTCATATAAATGTTAGTAGCATTTCATCCTTTCCTGAGATGGCTTTTGAAGTTTTAGCCCCATTTTTCAAAGATGATAAACTACTATCAATGGAAGATTTGGCAGAAATTTGTATGGATGCCTTCAACTTTGATGTTCCCTTGATTCAATTGGGAGACAAGGAAAGTGTTTTAGAATTGTATCACGGACCTACTGCCGCATTCAAAGATTTTGGAGCTAGATTTTTAGCTGCTGCTTTGGAAAAAATTATTAAAAAAACAAAAAAAGAATTAACAATATTAGTAGCCACCAGTGGCGATACAGGGGGAGCTGTAGCTTCTGCTTTCTATAAAAAAGAAGGCATTAAAGTAAAAGTTCTATATCCTAAAAACAGAGTTAGTGAGAGACAAAAAAAACAATTAACAGTTTTAGGTGAAAATATTCAAGCCTATGAAGTTGATGGCACTTTTGATGATTGTCAAAAAATGGTTAAAGATGCATTTATGGACAAGGCTTTAAGTGAAAAATGGGGATTAACTAGTGCTAATTCTATAAATTTAGGTCGCATATTACCACAGACTGTTTATTATGTGTATGCTAGTTACTTGTTTAGATCAATGTACAATGAAAATCCCAATATTATTATCCCAAGTGGAAATGTTGGAAATAGTTGCGCAGCCTATTGGGCCTTTACTATGGGAGTACCAATAGAATCAATTGTTCTTGCTGTAAATGCTAATAAAACTATTCCTGATTATCTTGAGACTGGCAAATATGAATCTAGAGCTAGTTTAAAGACTTTGGCTAATGCAATGGATGTAGGCGCTCCAAGTAATATGGAGAGATTGTTAGACTTATATGGCGATATAGAGTTGTTTAGACAATTTGTTAGCTCTTACAGTGTAAGCGATCAAGAAATAAAAGATACTATCAAAAAAACATATGATGAAACCTCTTATATCATTTGTCCTCATACAGCTTGTGCAAAAAAAGTTTATGAAACTTATTACAAAGATAAACCCTCTATTATTGTTTCAACAGCGCATCCAGCTAAATTTGAAACTATTGTAGAACCATTAATAGGTAAAGAAATACCAGTTCCTAATAATTTAAAAAAATTATTATATCTTGAAGGTAGTTTTATTAGTGTAACTACAAACTATAAAGATATTTTTTAATAAATATAATCTAGCTAAAGTTAAAATCTTTGGCTAGTTTTATTTTATAGATATATTTTTTATTCTATTAAGTGTAATCACTTTATATCAAAATCTATATTCAATTAACATTTTGAAATATTCAAAATCCTCTCAATTTATCTGTAAACTGGGAGGATAGTAATTAGCTGGCAATATTTTATATATAAATCTAGGTTATTTGTATAGTTTTTTAGAAAGATCACTCATTTTTAAACCAAAACTGAAGGCATATTTTTCTAGGGTAGAACATAAGATTTGATTTGAGATTTTACTATGCTCTCTGTTGCAAATATTAGTTTTATTTATTCCTGATTTTTTTGCTATTTGAGATTCAGAAAGGTTTAAGTTTGTTCTGACCGTTTTAAGTTTTTGGCATAATTCAGAAGGACTTATTTCTTCTTTTTTTATTACAAATTTCATTGTTATAGATTCTAATTGTCCAGCATTATGCTCAGCTATCATAAAAAAGCTTGAAATCGAGATATTAACTGTAGAGCATATTTTTTCAACAGTTGAATATTTTGGATTCCAGTCCTTTGTAGCGTGGCGAATTAAACTAGGTGAAATATCTGCTTTTTTAGCAAAATTTTCAATTGATAGTCCCGAATGCTCAATAATAAACAGCAAAGCTTTGTGATAATTATTAGGTACAAATTTATTCAAAATAAAACTCCTTTTAAATTCAAGAATTAGTGCAAATCCTTAAAATTGAATAATACTGCAATTTAATATACTAACTAGAATATGGATATAAATAATTTTTATTGTCGTATGAAAATATTATCAAAACTCAAGAAGATTGTCAAAAAATCAATTAAAATATTTAAAAAGATAATTACAAATTATAACAAGTGATTGAATTTGATTACTTAGAAAATTATTTTCACTTATAAATATATTTATATGTACTTAAGGTATAAAAATATAGCTAAAAGAAACATAGGTTTATAAAAGTTATAGTTACAGTAATATCAATAGTTGTCTATTAGAAATAATCATAATGGAAGGTATAAAGTAAAAAAATATTATTAAGTAATGCAATAATATACCTTGAAAAGAATTCCAAGGTATATTTTAAATATTATGCAAAACAAAGTGTTGGATATTGTCTAATGTTTAGCCATGTCACACTATTTTTACCAAAAACTTCTTCAATTTGTTTTATAACAAATTTAGTCTTGTTAAGAGGTATATATGCTTGTACAGTACCAGCAAATCCACCCCCGTGAACTCTCTTTGCACCCTCTCCATCTAAAATCGTTTCAAGTATTGCAAGAGCAAGACCAAGCCCTTGTTCTTTAGGATTATCATAAAGATTTTGTAAATAATTATATGAACTTTCTCCAGATTGATTTACTAATTTTAAATATGACTCTATATCTTCATTATCCAAAGCTTGTATCATTTTTTCAACTCGATTATTTTCATTAAAATAATGAATTGCTCTAAGTAGTGCTCTATCATTTTTCAAATATTCTCTCAACTTATTTATATTTTTCATAAAATGATTGAATGAAACTTCTCTTAAAACAGATTTGTTAAAAAACTTAGCAACATCTTTCATTTCTTTTGGAATTGCACTGTAGCAGTGAGTTAAATCATCGTGAGATCCTTTTGTGTCTATAATAATTAAATTATATCCAAACTGTTTAAAATTAAAAGGAATGTTTGTCACTATTGGATTATTATTGTCCTTAAAATCAATTGAAATAATGCCACCACTAGCACAAGCACTTTGGTCCATTAAACCACTAGGTTTCCCATAATAAGTGTTTTCGGCAAATTGTCCAATTTTAGCCAATTCTAAAGGTTCTAAAATATCATCATTATAAATATGATTAAAGATGGTCGCACACAATACTTCTATAGCAGCAGAAGAAGATAAGCCGCTTCCTTTTAAAACATTAGTACTAGTATTAGCAACAAACCCACCAATATTTAATCCTCGTTGCTTAAAAGCGTAGGCTATACCTCTTAGTAATCCTTGAGTAGTGTTTTCTTCCTCTTTAATATATTTTAAATCACCCAAATCTATACTAACAACGGGGAATCCTTCACTAATTAATACAGCAATATTATCATCGGTTTTATTAACGGCAGCTATTGTATCTAAATTAATAGTAGCAGCTAATACTTTACCTAAGTTATGATCAGTATGGTTTCCCCCAAGTTCACTTCTACCGGCTGTAGAAAATAATAAGGCTTGTTTTTTATTAAAAAATTGATCATGTTTTTTTAATAGATTAATAAATCGAAGATCAATTTCATCATAATTTTTTACATTACCATATAATTTAGGATAAATTTCATGAAGTTTAGAATTTTTAACTTTTTCGATATTTGTCATGTTTGCCTTCTCCTATAAAGATTTTAAGTAGTGAGTTGAACTTAAATCTCTTAATTGCTTAGCCGCAGCTTCAGCTGTAATATCTCTTTGAGCCATTGCAAGTAATTCATAACCAACCATAAATTTTTTTACAGTGGCAGATCTTAGAAGCGGTGGGAAATAATGAAAATGCATAATATTGCCACAATATTTATCTTTATTTGTTGGTTTTTGATGAACACCCATAGAGTAGGGGAAGTTGCTCTTAAATAGATTATCATATTTAATTGTTAAAACATTAATTGCTTTTGCTAAATTTATATCATTTTCAGGTGATAAATCATTTAAGCTTGTAAAAGCTTTTCTCAAAGGAATTATCATTGTTTCATAAGGCCAGATAGCCCAGAAAGGAACAACTATAATAAAGTCTTCATTACTATAAACAACTCTCGTATTTTGCTTTAATTCATATTGAGCATAGTCAAGCAACATAGCACTATTGTTTTTGTTAAAATATTCACTTTGTTTTTCTAATTCAATTTGTGGAAGATTTGGAATTACTTCTTCAGCCCAAATTTGACCGTGAGGGTGTGGGTTCGAACAACCCATAATTGCACCTTTGTTTTCAAATATTTGAACGTGGTTAATAAAGGATTTTTTAGCAAGTTCATTGTACTGTTCTCTCCAAACTTGAATAATTTTAACAATATTTTTAATTTCCATTCTTGCAACTGTCAAATCATGACGTGGAGAAAAACAAATAACTTTACAAATACCTTTTTCGCCTTTTGCTTTTAACATATTATTAGGACCAAAAGAAGAGCTTAAGCTATTAGTATCTTCTAAAAGAGATGAAAAATCATTTTTAAAAACAAAAGTTTCTTTATAGTCTGGATTGCTTTCGTCATTGCTTCTTGTATTTGTAGGGCATAGATAACATGATGGATCGTATTCGTTAACACTTGGTTTTTGAATATCTTCTACTTGTCCTTGCCAAGGTCTTTTGGTTCGATGAGGTGAAACCTTAACCCATTCTCCTGTTAAAGGATTCAATCGATTGTGTGTTGACTCTTGTAATTTTTCCATATATGCTCCTAAATATTGATATGTACACGTGTACATTATAATATTATAAAAAGCCTGTCAAGCAAATTGGAGGAAAGATGCCTATAACAAGAGATCAAGTAGCTAAGGAAGCTGGTGTAAGCAGCGCAACCGTTAGTAGAGTATTTAATAATCCAAATGCAGTATCTGAGACTTTAAGAGAAAAAGTTATATCTGTAGCCAAGAAATTAAATTATGTACCAAACAAGGCTGCCTCGCAGCTTAGGAGAAGTGGTACAGGTGTTATTGGTGTTGTCAAAATCAATAAAAGTGATAGATTGTATTATTGGGGATCAATAACTCTATTTGATTGGTTTTATGCTCAAGCTCAAAAGGGTATGCTTAAAGCAATTGAAAATACAAGTTATAGATTAAGTTTTTATACTATTAAAACACAAGAAGAACTACTCGATATTACCAAAAAGGTAGATGCAATTATAGGTTACGATATTGATACTAAAATTGAAGAATCATACTTTGAAAACATAAAAGTTCCATATCTGTTAGCACATCATATACGTCCAAATGATAATTTTCTTCATGTTTCAACAGATAATGAATTTGGTGGCAAATTACAAGGTGAATTTTTAAAACAAAAAGGTGTCAAAAATCCCTTATACATTACAGGATATTTGGATCAGGTTTTATCTCACAAACAAAGATATGATGGAATAAGACAAATTTATCCTAAAATATTAAAATTTGAAGTAGATTTTTTAGATAATAGTGAAATTTCTAAAATGGTAGCTTCTTTAGCTTTCCTTATAAGTGAAAAAAATATAGATGGAATAGCTTTTGTAAATGATTTGGTTCTAGTTAAAACTATTACAAAAGTAAATCTAGAATTACCTATTATAGGCTACGATGGTGCCCCTTATGTTTCCTTGATTGACAATGTTGCTTCAATAGATTTTCACATTGATGAAATATATGAATTGGCCTTAACAAAAATAATTAATATTCTCAATGGTAAAAGTGAAAAGGGTGAAAAAGTTTACCCAACAATTCTTTAAGGAAAATAATCAAACTAAACTAGTATTGCTACTTAATAAAAATAAATCAAAATAAAATTCAATTTATACAACAAAAATCAAGAAATTATATAAATATTTGTTGATTTATGTATATTTATATCTCTATTCAATTTATAAAAAAAGTGGGCTACCTTTATGTCATAACTTAAACTTTTTATAGATAATTTTTTTATTTTAAAATAAATATTTACTTTATTTTGCTATAGAAAGGTTTATTAGGTATTGATTAAACTAGATTTCGTGTTATAATCAACTTATAAATAAATTACAACTGGAGACATAAATGCCTAATGGTAGAACAATACTAATAGTAGATGATGATAAAATTCAAAGAAGAATGTTATCTGGAATACTTAAAAATAAATACAATACTATAGAAGCTGAAAATGGTGCTATAGGATTGGGTATTGCTATTGAGCGTCACAATGAAGTCTCTTTAATCATATTAGATTTGTCGATGCCTGTTATGGATGGATTTGAATTTCTAGAAAAAGCAGCTAAAAATATAGTATTTAATGAAATTCCTATTATTGTTTTAACTAGTGATGCGCAAGTTTCAAGTTTGTATAGAGCTTTAGAATTAGGTGCAAATGATATTCTTCCTAAACCTTTTCACACTGATAAATTACTTGAAAAAGTAAGTAATATAATTCATTCTTATCAATTACTCAAAGTAACACAAGACAAAAATTATTTTAATTTGACCGCTAAACAACTTGCATATGCAAATAATATAGACAATCTAACAGGCCTATTTAATAAAGAAGCTTTTTACAAGATTAGTACTGAGATTTTAGATAATAACCCACATGAAATGTATTATTTGATAAAATCTGATTTTGTTCGTTTCAAATTAGTTAATGAACTGTATGGTAAAAAGAAAGGTGATGAATTATTAAAAGCTTATGCGATGTTACTTGTTGAAATACTTGGTAAAGAAGCTGTTATTGCAAGATTTAATGATGATGATTTTATAGGTTTAATAAAAAAAGACAAAGAGGATTTGAAATTTGATTTAATCAAAGTTGAAAAATTCTTAAAAAGATATCCTTTAGATATTACTTTAAATAATGTTTTTGGTGTTTTTAAAATTGAAGATAGAAGTTTATCCATTGATTTGATGTGTGATAGAGCCTCTTATGCTTTAGCTAAAGCAAAAAAAAGTAGAGATAATTGTGTTTATGTTATTTACAATGAGAAATTGGATAAGTGGTTAAAGATTGAACAAGCTGTTGTAGCAGGGATTGATTCAGCTATAGAAAATGGTGATATTTTAATTTATTTCCAACCCAAATATTCTCTTAATGACAAATCTATTGTTGGGGCAGAAGCTCTAGTTAGATGGCAGCATCCTACTCTTGGAATGCTAAGTCCTGGTGTATTTATTCCTATTCTAGAGGCTAATGGTGTTATTCATCAATTAGATTATTATGTTTGGGATAAAACCTGTGAGAGTGTATCTAAATGGCATAAAATGGGCCTTCTTCATATACCTGTTTCAGTTAATGTTTCAAGAAATAATTTTTATAGAGATAAATTATGGGTAGAAATTCTTGATTTGATAAGCAAACATGGCATTACCCCTGATTGTATTAATATTGAAATAACAGAAACCTCCTACATGAATGATCCTGTGCAAGTTCAAAATGTTGTAACTAAATGTCAAGAGTCTGGCTTGAGTGTTCATATGGATGATTTTGGTAGTGGCTATTCTTCTCTTAATGTACTAAAAGATTTAGTCTTTGATGCATTAAAAATTGATTTAACCTTTTTGCAAGGTCTAGAATCAAATGAAAGAGCAGCAATTATATTAAAATCTATTATGGATATGAATAAACTGTTAAAACTTCCGGTAGTAGCAGAAGGAATTGAAACTCAAGAGCAAGAAAACTTTTTAAAAGAAATTGGTTGTGAAGTTGGACAAGGATTCTTATTTTCAAGACCAGTAGAGGAAAAAGTATTTATTGAAATGCTTAGAAAAGAAACTTCAAGACGAGAAGTTGTTTAAACCTTCTCTTTAACAAGTCCTGCTTTTTTACAAATCCAGCTCCTTTGTATCATCTTTTTTAGTCTAAAAACTCACACTATTATAATCCAATAGAGAAATTATTATTTTAAATATTAGTCTTATTGTCCCCTTTTTAATACATAGGGGATAAATTGTTATCCCTAATTCAATAAGGTTGCCTTTTGTTATATATTCCACTTTTAGAATAGATTGTGAAAAAATTAACATCAAAAATATTGCAACTAAAACAGGAATACCTTAGTACCAAAAAGCAGTGAGCCTAAAATGGTAAACTTCTTCTTGCAAGAAGTAATCTTCCACATTTTTATTCTTCTTCTCAATAGAAACTGCAAGCAATAGGATGATTACATGTAGCATTCAGCTAGTAGTAGATAAAATTTGAAATAAATTTTTCCTATTTTATTAATAGCATATTATTTGTTTGAAACAATACAATTAGTTTATAGTATTATTTATAATTGGAATATGTCAGAAAAAAAGCAAGTATTTTCCATTTTATTATTGACATATGTTTGATTGAACGCTATTTTTAATATATACAAATATTAATTAAGGAAGGTAAATTATATGAAAATCGGATTGGCAACAGTAGAAAAAGATTTAGAAAAACAAATAAATCAAACTTTTGGGAGAGCACCTTATTTTGCTATTTATGATAGTAAGACTAAAAAGGTTGAATTTTTTGATAACGATGCTAGAAATGCAGCTGGTGGTGCTGGTATTAAAGCAGCTCAATTCTTGGTAGACCAAAAACCTGAGGCAGTTATTGCTTACCGTATGGGTGAAAATTCTGTAAGAGTATTAGTAGGAGCTAAGATAAAATTATTTACTCCAAGTGATGATAAAAATGCAATTGATAATATTGAATTATTATTAGCAGATAAATTAGAGTCCTTAGTAGATATTCATAGCGGATACCATCACGGTTAGTCGGGATGAATAAAATTGCAGTATTAAGTGGCAAGGGTGGTAGTGGTAAAACTTTTATCTCTACCAACCTAGCTAATGTAATAGAGAATTCAACTTATTTAGATTGTGATGTTGAAGAACCCAATGGGTATATTTTTTTTAATAAAGATAATAGTGCTCTTGAGAGTAAAAAAGTTTATCGAGAGATTCCAACCTTTGATGGGGATAAATGTATCGGGTGTAGGGAATGTGTAGAATTTTGTAAATTTTCTGCTTTAGCTTTTATTGCAGATAAACCTTTGTTATTTGAAGAAATTTGTCATAGTTGTGGTGGTTGTGAGCTTGTTTGTAAACATGGTGCTATTACTAATAAAAAAATCGAAGTTGGCTCTTTATCTGTATATAAGGATAAAAGTATAAAAACAGTTAGTGGTCAAATGAGAATTGGAGAGGCTTCAGCGGTTTCTCTAATTAGTGAAGTATTAAAAGAAGCAACAGAAACTACAATTGTAGATTGTCCTCCTGGAAGTGCTTGCTCTACTATGGAAGCTATTAAAGGTGCAAATTATTGTATTTTAGTAACTGAGCCCACAATTTTTTCTTTGCATAATATTAAAATGATTGTTGAACTTGTAGAGTTATTTAAAATTCCTTATGGTTTTGTGATAAATAAAAGTGATGATCAACTTGATTACATTATAGAAGATTATATCAAATCTATTAATAAAGACTTACTTATGAAAGTTCCTTTTTCAAAGCAAATAGCTAGTATTACATCGATAGGAAAACTGGTTAGTGATGAAGATCTTGAATCAAAACAATTATTTGAGACTTTAAAGCAAGATTTAATAAAAAGGGCGGTATTATAATGAAAAAAGTATTGGTCATTTCAGGTAAGGGTGGCACTGGTAAAACAACTATCTCAGCTGCACTAATAGATTTTTTAAATGTAAAAGCCTTTGCAGATTGTGATGTTGATGCACCAAACTTGCATCTCATAAGTAGTGTAGATACTTCTAATGTAGAAGAGAAAGCTTACAAGGGTATGGATATTTATAGTGTAAATGAAAGTGAATGTATAAATTGTGGTAAATGTGCATCTTTGTGTAAATTTGATGCTTTTATCAAAAAAGAAAATTCATATCAGATAAATCCCTTAGCATGTGAGGGGTGTGGCGTTTGTGAATATTTTTGCCCAACTCATGCAATTTCTCCTTTAGATAATTATGTTGGTAATACTCAAGTATTTAAAGGGGCGGCAGTTTTTTCGACAGCACAACTTACAATGGGTAGTGGCAATAGTGGTAAATTAGTATCCCAAGTAAAAAAGAACTTAGATGATAATATAGCAACTCAAGATTTAGCTATAATTGATGGGTCCCCTGGAATAGGTTGTCCTGTAATAGCATCCCTTTCAGCAATCGATCTTGCTATTGTAGTAACAGAGCCGTCTCTCTCAGGTTTAAGTGATTTGAAAAGAATTGTTAAAACAGCAGAAGTTTTTAAAACTAAAACAACAATAATTATAAACAAAGCAAATTTAAACACGAGTGTTTCCCGTCTTATAAAAGATTATATTAAAAATGAAAATTTAGAGTTGCTAGGAGAGATTAATTATGATCCTAATGTATCAAAATTGATAAATGCTAATAGCTCAATTGCAAAGTCAAAAACACAAGTTTCAAGAGAATTAAAGATAATTTCTGACAAACTGTTACTAGAGTTACAAAAGCTATAATTTATTTGGTTTTAATAACTTAATTTTGCTACCCATTTTATATAGTACCAAAATTGGTTTCCCTTGTTTTCTCATATTTTTGACTTGCAAAAGAGCTCTAGGCAACTTACAATATTACTGTTATTTTAAATCTTAAAGGGAAAAACTAAAGATGGATGAAAAACTTAACAAGTTAAAAAATTGGGGGTGCGACATTAATGGCGCACTGGAAAGATTTTTAAACGACAAAGACTTATATTGTGAATGTTTGTTAATGTTTGTGGAAGATGATAATTTTAAATCATTAAAATTGCACATTAATGATGAAGACAAAAAAGTTCCTTTTTCATATGTACATACATTAAAGGGAGTAGCTGGAAATCTTGGTCTTTCACCACTATTTGAATCATTAAGCGAATTATGTGATGCATTAAGAGTTGATGATTATTATGTAAATAGTGGATTATATGAAAGAACGGTAGTTGATTACAATATATTTTTAGAAATTATGAAATAAATTTAGTAATCAATACTTTAACATTTCCACCACAAATCATACCCAATTGACTTGCCTTCGTATTTGACAAATTATGGCAAAACAATTGGGCTTTTTTATCAGAAGATTTCAGCATTTTTTTACCATCTTCAATAACTCTGGATTCAACAGCACCTCCACCTACTGTACCCATAATATCACCATTATTAAAAATTGCTAAAAAGGAGCCTTGCTCTCTGGGAGCTGAGCCTTTTTTTTCAACAATTCTAGCAACTATAAAAGAATCTTTTTCACTAGCTATACGCTTTAATAATGATACATCTATTTGAATTTGTTTTTTAATTCTTTTTGTAACTTGAATAATTTCAGCTACAATGGAAATGGCAATCTCCTCTGGAGTTTGTGCATTGATATCTATTCCAATAGGGGAATATATTCCCTCTAGTGTCGCTTTATCAATATTGATTTGATTTTTTTCAATTGCTGAGTATATTGCATTCTTTGTAGTTTGTACTTTTGTTTTCGATCCAATCATACCGATGTATCTACATTTCTTAACTAAAGCCGCTTCTAAACAAGTTTTATCATGTTTATGACCTCTTGTTGCTATAATTATTGCAACATTAGACAAATCTAGTTTTGATATTTCTTCATTATATTCGCCTAGTAAAAGAGTAGCTTCTGGATATTTATCAGGAGTGCAAAAATCTGATCTATCTTCTATGATAGTGATTTTCCAACCCAATAAAAAAGCTAAGTTGTAAATGGCTTGACCAATATGACCTCCACCACACATAACAACTTCTAGTTTTCCACCAAGTTTTTCACTCAAGTACTCTCCACTTGATATCTTATCCAAAGTATTAAAAGCAAGTAAATTATTATTCAAATCATATATTGCTTCAGCTCCTAAATTTAGATCATCCAATCTTGTTCTTCTTTCTACGGTATTATTTAAATTATTTAATATGGTTGTAAAATATTTGTTCATAAGTTGTCCTTCTGTATTATTTTTTGTTTTATGGATTGTATTATAATTTAAAATGCTAGTAATATCCATTATATATCATATTAATTAATGGTTATATTTAAAAAATAGAGTTATTTTTTATTATCATAAGGATAATATTAAAAAAATAAATAAATAGTAGCTTTAATTTTTTATAAAAAGTTGTAAAGTTATTTTCATGGAATCAATAAGAGAACTTTACAAAATTGGATATGGACCATCAAGTAGTCATACAATGGGGCCTAGATTTGCAACTGATTTGTTTTTAAAACAATGCCCAAATGCTTTTAAATATGAAGTTATATTATTTGGAGCATTAGCTGCCACGGGTAGGGGGCACTTAACTAATGTGGCTATTGAGCAAGATTTTAAGAAAATAAATAAACCCCTTGAAATTATTTGGAAACCTGAAATATTTAAAAAATATCATCCTAATGCCTTAACTTTTATTGCTTATGATGAAAATAATCAAGTTATATGTGAGGAAACCTATTACAGTGTAGGTGGTGGTTCTATTGAAAAAGAAGGGTCCGAGTCTCAAGGAAAACAAATACTTTACAGTGAAAAATTCAATAGCATGCAAAAAATCCTCACTCATTGTGAAGCTGAAGGCCTTCAGCTTTGGGAATTTGTAAAAGAGATTGAAGGCGATTCAATTATGATTTATATGCAAAAAATTTGGGATACAATGATTAAAGCCATTAAAAGAGGACTAGAAAGTGAGGGCGTTTTACCCGGTGGTCTTAAATTACAAAGAAAAGCTTCTATGTACTATTCAAAAAGTTTAAATTACACAGGTTCAATGAAACATAATAGTGAAGTTATCTCTTATGCATTAGCTGTTAGTGAGGAAAATGCTAGTGGTAATGTAATTGTAACAGCTCCCACTTGTGGAAGTTGCGGAATATTACCAGCTGTTTTATATTATTTATCAAAAAATATTAAAATTAATAAAATGAAAATACTAAATGCTTTATTAACTGCAGCCTTAGTTGGCAATATAGCAAAAGAAAACGCATCAATAAGCGGTGCAGAAGTTGGATGTCAGGGTGA
>Ga0307991_1001095_pt1 | contig 19290 bp, 15 predicted proteins | sample EllFjometagen131_FD_203146 | JGI IMG/M metagenome (GOLD analysis project Ga0307991, IMG submission 203146) | Marine microbial communities from Ellis Fjord, Antarctic Ocean - #131 | ecosystem: Environmental > Aquatic > Marine > Unclassified | place: Southern Ocean | collected 2014-10-08 | reverse complement strand
TTCTGGCACGAGTGTGCGCAATAATTTCCTTTCCGGAAGCGGGATCAACTCTAGCTATGCCGTCTATCAGGACTACACCGGCCGCGCCGAGGAGAGGGCACTTGCCATAGGGATTGCTATCGGCTCGGGCTATCTTTTCCCGACCACGTTTGAGAAGGAGGTGCACAGCGACCTCACAGGAGAGCGCGGAGTATTGATGGGCGCGCTCGCCGGGATCATGGAAGCGCAGTACGACGTGCTGAGGAAGAACGGGCATTCCCCGAGCGAGGCGTTCAACGAGACGGTCGAGGAGCTGACGCAGAGCCTGATCCGGCTCGTAGCGGAGAACGGAATGGATTGGATGTATGCCAACTGTAGCACCACCGCGCAGCGTGGGGCGCTCGACTGGAAGGGAACTTTCCGCGACGCGGTCGCGCCGGTCTTCGACGATCTATACCGAAGCGTGATCACTGGTGAGGAAACCAGGATTACGCTGGAAGCGAACAGCACCCCAGATTACAAGGAACGACTGGACGAAGAGCTGCGGCAGATCCATGAATCCGAGATGTGGCGTGCGGGAGCGGCGGTGCGCAGCCTCCGTCCAGAGAACTGGGAGAAGAAGGGGCAGTGATGGAGCAAGGAGAGAGAGTACTCATCTTTGACACCACGATGCGCGATGGGGAGCAGTCTCCCGGGGCCTCGTTGAGCGTTGCCGAGAAGGTAAAGCTCGGGCAGGAGCTTGCGCGGTTGCGGGTTGATGTGATCGAGGCCGGCTTTCCCGCCGCCTCTCCAGACGACCTGCGTGCTGTGCAGCAAGTGGGTGAGGTGGTGAGCGATATGCAGTACGTACCCGCGGTGTGCGCCCTTGCTCGCGCCGTGCGAAGCGACATCGACCTAGCGTGGGAGGGCGTGAAGTTCGCACATCATCCGAGGATACACGTCTTCATCGCCACCTCCGAGGTGCACATGCGCGACAAGCTGCTCATGAGCCGGGAGGAGGTGCTGGCGCGCGCACGGGAGATGGTCGCCTACGCCAAGGAGCGCTGCGACGAGATCGAGTTCTCTCCCGAGGATGCCACCCGCTCCGACCCAAAGTTCCTGCATGAGGTGATCGCCGCTGCGGTCGAGGCGGGGGCAAGCGTGATCAACGTCCCAGATACCGTCGGCTACACGACGCCGGATGAGTTCGGTTATTTGATTGGCGGGATTGTGGAAAATGTCCCCGACATCGAGCGCGCGATCATCTCCGTTCACTGTCACGACGACCTGGGAATGGCGACGTCCAACACCCTCGCTGGGCTGCAGGCCGGGGCGCGCCAGGCAGAGGTGACGATAAACGGTATCGGTGAGCGAGCGGGGAACGCCGCGCTGGAAGAGGTGGTGATGGCCCTACGAACGCGAGCCGATTCGTACGACCTGCACACCGGAATCGATGCATCCCGGATCACCCGCGTAAGCCGGCTGGTGTGCAACCTGACCGGGATCCCAGTGCAGGTGAACAAGGCAATTGTCGGAGCCAACGCGTTTGCGCACGAGGCCGGAATCCACCAGGACGGCCTCCTCAAGAACCCGAATACCTACGAGATCATGCGTCCCGAGGATGTCGGCCTATCGCAGTCGAAGCTTGTCCTCGGCAAACACTCGGGGAGACACGCGCTGCGCGAGCGTCTGACACAGATGGGTTGCGACCTTGATCCCGACGAGCTCGAAGTAGCGTTCAACCGGTTCAAGGAGCTGGGGGATAAGAAGCGAGAGGTGACCGACGCCGATCTCGAGGCTCTGATCGCTGACCTCTTCTACCAGCCACGTGAGGTATACGGGCTTGTCGACCTACAGGTGGTCGCCGGGCGGTCGGGGATGCCGACAGCGACAGTGAAGCTTCTCGGCCCAGATGGGGATGAACAGGTGGCGGTGGCGGTTGGAGCTGGCCCGGTCGACGCCACGTATCGGGCGATCGATGCGATCGTCCCCACGACTGCCGAGCTCTTGGAATACGACGTGCACGCGATCACCTCTGGGATCGACGCCCAGGGGGAAGTGAGCGTGCGCACAACCGATGGCGCGCGGGTCTTCCGCGGATATGGTGCTGACACGGACATCATCGTGGCGAGCGCTAAAGCATATCTGAACTCATTAAATAGACTTCTAACGAGAGCCAAAAGGAGGAAGGATGAACAGACAGTCATCTCATGAACAGGAACGGTCGGTCGATACACAAAGACTTGATGACAATCGTGATGATAATGAAGCGTGGGCCCTCAAGTGGGACAGCGCCGCCCTGGCCGAGATGAAAGGGAAGAGAGGGGGCGAGGACAGATGGGACAGACCTTAGCAGAAATGATCCTCTCCGCACATACGGACGGACCGGTGCGTGCAGGCGATTTCGCCGATGTGCGGGTCGATGTCGTTCTGGCAAACGACGTAACTGCTCCAATTGCCATTCGCGAGTTCGATAAGCTTGGGGTGGAACGCGTATTCGATCGCGACAGGATCGTCCTCGTGCCCGACCACTTCGCCCCGAACAAAGACATCAAATCGGCGGCTCAGTGCGCGTTGATGCGCAACTTCGCTCGCGCCCAGGAGATATCTCACTACTTCGAGGTGGGGAAGATGGGGATCGAGCACGTTCTCCTTCCGGAGCAGGGGCTTGTCCTGCCAGGAGATGTGGTGGTCGGCGCCGACTCCCACACTTGTACCTACGGAGCACTCGGGGCCTTCTCCACTGGGATGGGCTCGACCGACATCGCTGTCGCCATGGCGACCGGCGCGACCTGGATGCGCGTTCCGGAGACAGTCAGGTTTGTGTACACCGGAAGTCTGCAGCCATGGGTCGGTGGCAAGGACCTGATCCTGTACACGATCGGTAACATTGGGGTGAGTGGTGCCTTGTACAAGGCGATGGAGTTCTCCGGGCCGACGATAGATGCGCTATCTATGGCCGGGAGGTTCACCATGGCCAACATGGCGATCGAGGCCGGAGCGAAGGCCGGTCTCTTCCCGTTCGATGATGCCACGCGCGCCTACGTAAACGAGCGTGCGTCGCGACGGTACACAGCGTACTACGTGGACGACGACGCTGAATACGCGGCCACGATCGAGATCGACGCGAGTGCGATCGAACCACAGGTGGCATTCCCGTACCTACCGGAGAACGCGTGCCCCGTCTCCGAAGCGGGCGACATCCCGATTGATCAGGTGGTGATCGGCTCGTGTACCAACGGGCGAGTGGAGGATCTACGCGTCGCTGCGAAGATCCTGCACGGCCGTAAGATCCACCAGAGGGTGCGCTGCATAGTCCTTCCGGGGAGCCAACAAGTGTACCTCAACGCGCTACGCGAGGGGCTGATCGAGGATTTCATCATTGCCGGAGCTGCCGTGAGCACTCCAACGTGTGGGCCCTGCCTGGGCGGGCACATGGGCGTCCTGGCTGCGGGGGAGCGGGCGGTGAGCACGACCAATCGCAACTTTCGCGGGCGGATGGGGCACCCTGAGAGCGAAGTCTATCTCACCGGACCGGCGGTGGCCGCAGCATCGGCGATCGCGGGCAGGATCGTCGCCCCACAGGAGGTGCTGTGATGATGCTGAAGGGAAGAGCGTGGAAGTACGGCGACAACGTGGATACTGACGTCATTATCCCCGCCCGCTACCTGAACGTCTCCACCGCGAAGGAGCTGGCCGTTCACTGTATGGAGGACATCGACCCTGACTTCGCCGCTTCAGTGAAGGACGGTGACATCATCGTTGCCGGTGAGAACTTTGGCTGTGGCTCATCGCGCGAGCACGCGCCACTGGCAATCAAAGGCTCGGGGGTGAGCTGCATCATCGCATCGAGCTACGCACGCATCTTCTACCGCAACGCGATCAACATAGGCGTCCCCATCCTGGAGTCCCCGGATGCGGTGCGCGATGCGCAGTTCGGACACGAGATCGAGGTCCAGATAGAGGAAGGGATGATCCGCAATCTGACGCTTGGGAAGACTTATCGGACAACGCCGTACCCCAGGTTCATGCTGGAGATCATAGGAGCCGGAGGGCTTGTCCCATATACGGTGGCAAGAATCAAAGGAAGGAGGAGAGTGTGAAGAGTTCGGAGAATGTGTGGCTCGATGGAAGGCTAGTTCCCTGGAACCAGGCGACGGTGCATGTGGCATCGCACGCCATCCACTACGGGTCGAGCGTCTTTGAGGGGATCAGGGCGTACGCTGTGTCCTCCGGGCCGGCGGTCTTCCGCCTGGATACCCACTTGGAGCGCCTGTGGAACTCGTGCAAGGTGTACCACATGGAGATCCCCTACTCCAAGGAACAGATCGGCGACGCGATCATGGAGACCATCACCGCTAACGATCAGATGTCCTGCTACATCCGTCCGGTCGTTTTTCGCGGATGGGAGACGTTCGCTGTCAACGGCCTGAGCTGCCCCACGCACGTCTCCGTGATTACCGTGGAGATGGGACGGTACCTCGGCCCCGATGCTCTGGAGAATGGGGTTGATGCTGGTGTCAGCTCGTGGCGACGGATGGCACCGGACACGTATCCGGCGGCGGCGAAGATCGGCGGGCAGTACATTAATTCACAATTTATCGCTATGGAAGCGGCCGAGCACGGCTACAATGAGGGGATCGCTCTCGACATCAACGGCTACGTATCCGAGGGTAGTGGGGAGAACGTGTTTATCGTGAAGCGTGGGGAGCTGTACACACCCCCTCTTGCCAACTCGATCCTCGACGGGATCACTCGCCGCTGTGTGATGACCCTGGCTGTGGAGCTCGGGATCCCGGTGCACGAGGAGGCCCTCCCGCGCGAGTCGCTCTATCTAGCGGACGAGGCGTTCTTCTGTGGTACCGCTGCCGAGATCACGCCGATCCGCTCGGTCGACGGCATCGTTGTTGGAAGCGGGAAGCGCGGGCCGATCACGGCGAGACTGATGGATGCATTCTTCGCCATTGTGGAGGGAACGGTCGCGGACCGTCACGGTTGGCTGACCCCAGTAGTCAGATGAAGATAACGCTCTACGACACTACCTTGCGTGATGGGTCACAACGGGAAGGGATCTCCTTCTCCGTCGAGGACAAGCTGTGCATCGCTTCCGCCCTCGACCGCCTCGGTGTCGACTACATCGAGGGGGGATGGCCCGGCTCAAACCCGAAGGACATGGAGTTCTTCAAGCGCGTGGGAGAATTGCACTTGCGGCACGCGATCATCACCGCCTTCGGCAGCACGCGCCGCGTCGGTATCGCAGTCGATGAAGACCCCAATATACGCGCGCTCCTCTCCGTGGGGACGGAGTGCGTGACGGTCTTCGGGAAGAGCTCGGATGCGCAGGTGAGGCATGTGCTCGAAACGACGCGGGATGAGAACCTGCGCATGATTGCGGAGACGATCTCCTACCTGAAGGATGCCGAGAGGGAGGTGATCTACGATGCCGAGCACTTCTTCGACGGCTACCGCGACAATCCGAGCTACGCCATCGCTACCGTCCGCGCCGCTGCCGAGGCCGGGGCGGACGCGATCGTCCTCTGTGACACGAACGGAGGGGTCCTTCCAGAGACGATTGCCAAGGTGACAGCGCAAGTGAAGGGCAAGATAGCACTCCCGCTGGGGATCCACGCTCACAACGACTCGGAGATGGCGGTAGCCAACACAATCGCCTCAGTGTCGGCCGGGGCCACGCATGCACAGGGGACGATCAACGGCTACGGGGAGCGCTGCGGGAACGCCAATCTCTGCTCGGTGATCCCCGCGCTTATGCTGAAGCTCGACCACGACTGCGACGTCGATCTCTCTCTACTCAGGGAGACGGCCCGCTACGTGAGCGAGCTGGCGAATCTCCCACTCGATCCTCACCTTCCCTACGTCGGAACGAGCGCCTTCGCCCACAAGGGTGGGGTGCACGTAAACGCCCTCCTCAAGTGGGAGAACAGCTACCAGCACGTCGACCCACGCCTGTTCGGCAACCGCCGCCGTGTCCTCATCTCCGAGCTTTCGGGAAGGAGCAACATCACCTATAAGGCGCGCGAGCTGGGGTTGGAGCTGCAGGATGGGTCGCCGCAGGCAGAGCGGGTCCTCGATCGCGTCAAGGAGCTCGAACGAGAAGGGTTTCAATTCGAGGGGGCAGATGGTTCGGTGGAGCTTCTCATGCGTCGGGCGAGCGCGGACTACCGCCCTCCGTTCACCCTGCGCGGGTTCCACGTGCTGGTGAAGGAGGGGAACGGGAGCGGAATGGTCTCCGATGCAACGGTGAAGGTGGAGGTGAATGATGAAGTGATCCACACCGCTTCGGAGGGGAACGGGCCGGTCGACGCCCTGAACGCTGCGGTTAGGAAGGCGATCCTCCCGTTCTATCCGCATCTCGCCGACGTGCGCCTCACCGATTACAAGGTGCGAATTCTCGACGGGAAAGCAGGAACCGCGGCGCGCACCCGCGTGCTCATCACATCGTCCGACCACAGGCGGAGCTGGAGCACGGTCGGAAGCTCGGCAAACATCATCGAGGCGAGCTGGTACGCGCTGGTCGACGCCTTGGAATATGCAATCTTAATTATGGAAAAGGAGAAAGTATGAGTGCAAATATAGTCCTGCTCCCCGGAGATGGGATCGGGCCGGAGGTCGTCGCGCAAGCGGTGAAGGTTCTGCACACGGTGGCAGACGCGTACGGACACGACTTTAAGTTCAGCGAGCAACCGATCGGAGGGGTAGCGATCGATTGGATTGGAAGCCCACTCCCAGAAGACACGCTGTCGGCTTGTCGTGATGCCGACGCTGTTCTTCTCGGTGCGGTTGGCGGGCCGAAGTGGTCCGATCCGAGCGCCGCAGTCCGCCCGGAGCAGGGGCTTCTGGGCATAAGGGAAGGCCTGGAGCTGTACGCCAACTTGAGGCCGGTGCGCGTCTACGAGGAACTCGTCGATTCCTCCTCCCTCAAGGCGGAGACGATTTCCGGGGTCGATCTCCTCGTTGTGCGTGAGCTGACCGGAGGGATCTACTTTGGCAAGCGACAAGAAGGAGAGCAGAGCGCGTACGACACGATGATCTACACCGAGGCTGAGGTGCAGCGGATCGCGCGTGTCGCCTTTCAGACAGCGATGAATAGGAGGAGGATGGTGGCATCGGTCGACAAGGCCAACGTTCTCGCCTCATCGCGCCTGTGGCGGCGAGTCGTTGAGAAAGTGGCCGCTGACTACCCCGAGGTAACACTGGAGCACATGCTCGTTGATTCGGCGGCTATGAAGCTGATCAGGTACCCGGCGGAGTTCGACGTAATCGTGACCGCGAACATGTTCGGCGACATTCTCACCGACGAGGCGTCGATGCTCTCCGGATCACTCGGGATGCTCCCATCCGCCTCTCTCGGGGATGGAAAGGCCGGGATGTACGAGCCGGTACACGGAAGCGCGCCGGACATTGCGGGAAAGAACCTGGCTAACCCAATTGCGGCGATCGCGAGCGCGGCGATGCTCCTGCGAAGCTCCTTGGACTTGAAGGAGGAAGCCGCGGCGGTGGAGGCGGCGATCGAAGCGGTTCTCTCTAGCGGCTACCGCACTGCGGACATCGCCGGGCCGAGCGATACAAAAGTATCGACAGAGGAGATGGGTGAGCTGATAGTGAGCGCAATAGAAGGGGGAAAGAATGCACAGTGACGTAGTTAAGAAAGGATTTGAGCGGGCCCCGCACCGGAGCCTGTTCTACGCGAGCGGGCTGACACCGGAGGATCTCAATAAGCCGCTGATCGGAGTCGTCAACTCGTACAACGAGATCGTCCCTGGGCACATCAACCTAGATAAGATTGGCGAGGCGGTGAAGGCCGGTGTGTGGGCAGCCGGCGGGACGCCGCTCTTGTTTAACGTGATCGGCGTGTGCGATGGGATCGCGATGGGGCACCCGGGAATGCGCTATTCTCTCCCCTCTCGCGAGCTGATCGCCGATTCAGTGGAGACGATGGCGATCGCCCACGGCTTCGACGGACTCGTCTTTGTCCCCAACTGCGACAAGATCGTACCCGGAATGCTCATTGCCGCAGCGCGGCTGAACATCCCGTCCATTTTTGTTAGTGGCGGGCCGATGCTGGCCGGGAGATACAACGGCGAAGATGTGGATGTGAAGAACGTCTTTGAAGCTGTTGGCGAGTACAAAGCGGGTAGGATGAATGACGAAGAGCTCGCCAGGCTTGAACTAAACGCCTGCCCGGGGTGCGGATCGTGCGCAGGGTTGTTTACCGCTAATTCGATGAACTCTCTCACCGAAGCGCTCGGGATGGGCCTTCCCAGAAATGGGACGATTCCGGCGGTGTCCGCGGCAAGGATTCGGCTGGCCAAGTCCGCCGGTAGACGGATCCTCGACATCGTAAAGCAGGATCTAAAGCCACGTGACATCATGACGGAGAAGGCGTTCGAGAACGCGATTGCCGCCGACATGGCCCTTGGCGGCTCCACTAACACAGTACTGCACCTGCTCGCGATTGCCCATGCCGCCTCAGTGAATCTCCCGCTCGCTCGCTTCGATGAGATAAGCGCGCGTACCCCGTACCTGGTCAAGCTTAGCCCGTCCGGTAAGTACCACATGCAGGACCTCGATGAGGCGGGCGGTGTCCCAGCGGTGATGGCCGAGCTCCTTTCCGTCGGGCTAATACACGGGGACGCTCAAACGGTGACCGGGAAGACGGTCGCCGAGGACCTGAGCGGGGTGAAAAAACGTGGAGAGATGATCAGAGACCTGGGGAGCCCACACCGCCCCGACGGTGGGATCGCCATCCTGTGGGGGAACCTCGCGCCCTCCGGTGCGGTGGTGAAGGCTGGGGCAGTGTTGGCAGAGATGGCGCACCACCGCGGTCCAGCGCGCGTGTTCACCAGCGAAGAGGATTCGATGGCAGCCATCCTCAGTGGAAAGGTCGACCCGGGTGATGTGATCGTCATCCGCTACGAGGGGCCACGCGGCGGACCAGGGATGCGGGAAATGCTCCTTCCCACCTCGGCCCTTGCCGGGATGGGACTCGATGACAAGGTTGCCCTGATCACCGATGGTCGTTTCTCCGGGGCGACCAAAGGAGCAGCGATTGGCCACGTCTCTCCTGAGGCAGCGACCGGTGGACCGATCGGGCTTGTGGAAGAAGGAGACATGATCGAATTCGATCTGGAAGGAAAGCGCCTGCAGCTTCTCGTCTCCGATGAGGAACTCGCTTGCCGAAAAGAGAATTGGGCCCCCGAATCGCCGCGCGTCACATCTGGGTATCTTTCGCGCTACGCCGCGGCGGTGGGCGATGCCAGCACCGGCGCGGTCTTGGATTAGTTAAGAGTGAAATTACAGCAACTCCTTGTTGCCTTGCCCGAAGCACCCGCTTGATCCCCCATCCGCAAGGGCGGGGGATCTTGCCCGTTATGCGTCTTGATTTGGATGCCACTCACTGCCGTTGTAACACGAAAACATGTGACGACTTGTGACTCCGTACTCCGTTTCGAAGCTCAGAAGTTGTTTCTTCATCGCAAACGCTGCGCAAATGGCTCATACGTATCATTAGCGCACTGTCTTTGACGAGCAAAGCGAATGTCTTTCATGGGATTGCTATCCATTGACTTGCTTTGGGGTAGCTCACTCGTGTGATGCGTATGTCAGGGAGAACATTGTATCGGTGAGCCACTTCCTGAACGAGTCATTGTCGCTGAACTGCTTGAAAAGCTGCGTGTCATCACTCAGAAGTGCGGTCATCACACGAACGAGAGCCTTGTCATGTTCGATGCGAGCGTTTTCCCTGTCGGAGTTCTTGATCGCATTGCGATAGGCGACGTCAGCAGAGACCCGAGCCGGTATCTCTTCCGTGATCAGTTTCCGCACCCTGTCTTCGTCTTTCCAGTCTATGTTGCCGAACTGATCGTTGAACACCTTGAGAATGTTGCTGAGGTGATCCAATTCGGGTTCCGGCCTACGTCCTGCATCGCTCGTCGGCACGGGGCCAATCGTTCCATCCTCGTCGGGCAACTGGATCTTCATTGCTGTCTGCTTTTCGACACGATAGCTGTCCATATCGATTGCTTCAAGAATTCCTCGTGAGAGATCCTCCTCGATCGGAGCAGGCAGCTTTGGCACGAGGAAACTCAGGAAGATCGACAGCTTCTCCCACTGCGCGCTCGTGTACGGCAGGATCGACGCAAGGAAGTTGTACGTACGCACGAAGGTCTTCGCTTTCCCCTTGAATGCTACCTGTTGATCCTCGTCCAAACTATTGTTGTAAACAGCTACGCACGCATCGAGAATCGGATCAAGCTGTTCACGGCTTGCCCCTTCCAGATAGAGCTGGACAAAATTGTGTACCTCCGCAGGAGCATAGACCTGTAGTCCGTCCAGATCGTTCTTAAGATCGTGAAGCTTGTTCGGATCGGTCTCCTCGCTGAGGATCGTCGTGCGGTAGTAGTCCGAGAATGCCGCTTGGATCGTGTCCGCATCGTTCATGAAGTCGAGAACGAATACATCGTGCTTCTTCGGGTGCGCGCGATTGAGCCGCGAGAGCGTCTGCACTGCCCTGATGCCAGAGAGGGGCTTGTCGACATACATCGTATGTAGCAGCGGTTCGTCGTAGCCGGTTTGGAACTTATCGGCGCATACGAGAAATCGATACGGCTCCTGTTGGATCTTCTCGGTGATCTGGTTGCTGGCAAAACCGTTGAGTGAGGCTTCTGTTACCCTCTGCCCGCCGTACTCGTGGTCTCCCGAGAAGGCGACGATCGCTTCAAACGGACTCTTCGATTCCCGTAGGTAATCCTGTATCGCATGGTAGTACTGAATTGCCCGTTCTATTCCACTGGTAACAACCATCGCGCGTGCTTGGCCGCCGATCTTCCCCAATCCCGCCACTTGTTCGTGAAAGTGGTCCACGATGATCTCGGCCTTGAGGCGGATGGCGTGATCGTTTGACTCAACGTAACGGCGCAGCTTCTTGCGCGCTTTCTTAGTGTCGTACTCCGGATCGGCTTCTACGGTCCTAATCAACCGGTAGTAACTATAGACCGGGGTGTAGTTTGCCAGCACGTCAAGGATGAACCCCTCCTGAATTGCCTGTTTCATGCTGTAGCTATGGAACGGCCGGTGGCTGACCGTACCATCTAGTTGTGGATCGGGCTCTCCGAAGATTTCGAGTGTCTTATTCTTGGGGGTGGCGGTGAATGCGAAGTAGCTTGCGTTACTGAGCATCTTGCGCCCTTCCATGATCTGGTTGATCTTGTCTTCGAACGTCTCTGGCTCATCCTCGTCTGCGGTGGCCGATAGAGCCATGCTCATCTTTGCGGATGTCCTTCCGCCTTGACTGGAATGTGCCTCATCGATGATGATGGCGAAGCTCCTTCCTCCCTGATCGCTCTGGATCTCGTTGTAGATGAACGGGAACTTCTGGATCGTGGTGATGATGATCTTCTTCCCGCCTTCGATGAACCTGCGGAGATCGCCCGAGTGGTCCGCATGCCCGAGCGTTGCGCTCACCTGCAGGTATTGCTTGATAGTGTCACGAATCTGTCTATCGAGAATGATCCGATCAGTCACCACAATGATCGAATCGTACACGTCCCGTTCGTCCTTGCTCAGACCGATTAATTGATGTGCCAACCAAGCGATTGAGTTCGACTTGCCGCTGCCGGCCGAGTGCTGAATGAGGTAGCGGTGCCCCGCGTTACGACTGGCTGCGTCCGCGAGGAGCTTGCGGACTACATCAAGCTGATGGTATCGAGGGAAGATCTGCTCGCGTCGTTTCTTGCCCGCCTTCCTGTCACGCTTCTCGACGATCTGGGCGTAGTTCTCGATGATGTTCGTTAGGCTGCGCGGTTCGAGGATCTCCTTCCAGAGGTAGTCGGTCTTGAGCCCGCTAGGGTTGGGTGGATTCCCGGCTCCGTCCTTGTACCCCTTGTTGAACGGAAGAAACCATGAGGCCTTGCCTTTCAGGTGAGTGCACATTCTCACCTGGGCGTCATCGACTGCAAAATGCACCGCGCAACGACCGAACTGGAAGAGCAGCTCCTTCGGATCACGATCGCGCATGTACTGCTGCACGGCGTCACCCACCGTTTGTTTCGTTAGCGAGTTCTTCAGTTCGAACGTAGCAAACGGCAACCCATTGATGAAGAGACACAGATCGAGCGCTAGTTGCGTCTCGTCGCGGCTGTAACGAAGCTGGCGTGTAATCGAAAAACGGTTAGCTTTGTTCCGCTCGACGGCTAGAGTATTGTCTGGCGAAGGCGTTCCGTAGAACAGATCGACAGAGTGAGGTCCGTGTTTGATCCCGTTTCGCAGCACGTCAACCACGCCACGTTTGGTGACCTCTCCTTGGAGACGGGCGAGGAAGTTCCGCCGTGTCGGGGAGTCGTTCTCCAAATCGAGAGCTTCCAGCACCTCAGGTTGCGTCTCTGCGAGGAATTCGCGCAAGTGATGAAGATCAACGGCATACTCCCGGTCATAGTCGCGGGGAAATCCAAGTATGTAGCCCAGTCCGCCATAGCTCTCAAGCGGATAGGCGACGTGATCGTCGCTACCGAGGCCGGAACCAAGGGGAAGACCCGTCAGCGCGGAGACAATCAAATTCTCAAAGCCTTTCTCAGTTGTGTCAGTCGTCATCGGCTCTTCCTCATCCTTTCCAACCAATAGATGGCCGGGTAATGTCCGAATACCTGAACGCATTTAGACCTGCATTTACCGGATTGACCTTTCAGGTCGCTGTTTTCGTCCTCTTCCATTCTCGGCGCTCTCCCTTAGTTCGTGTCCAGATCCTGTCCGGACATGTCCGGATGTCTTGATTCCACCGAATGGGCATCAGATTTCTATGAGAGCTCTCCCTCTTCTCAGTTAGAATCGTGCTCCCAGGTTTCTTAACATTGAATATGTATTGAGACAGTTTACATCAAAGCGCTTGCAAATGTTAGGTATCTTTGGTTTCTTCGAGTAGTCATCAACCATCGTTTCATGGGTGATGACTACGGCGTCCTCCACCTTTGCATGAGCGATCACCCACGCATCGGCACCATCAAGAAACGTCTGTGACTGGTGTTCGGGGTATCTCGTTTGTACGTACACCGCGACTTCATTAAAGACCCTCTGTACATCCTCAGAAGGATCACGAAATAGACCAGTACCCTTTCGTTGCTTTGCCCAGATAGTTAGCTCGTCGTCTCCGGCTACTAACTCTCTGTAAACCACTGTAGAACTGCAAATCACACCAGCTTCAGCCTGTTCATCCAACAGTCTCCAGAATGAAGGCGCGATATCCATACCATATGGGCCGTTCTTGGCTTGGATAAATACATTGGCATCCAGATAGTAACGACACATTGCCAGCTACCGCCCTTCCATCCTTTCTCTTAGCCCATCTAGTGTCTTAACCTTCACACCAAGGAGACTAGCAGCGTCCCGAAACAGTAGCCGCCCTTCAAACGCTACAGAAATAACTGTCTGCGTGAGGCGTCTGCTGTTTCGAGTCCAGTAGGTTGCGTATGGATCCCCACCACTGCTCTCTTTAACCGGTCGCTGCTTTTCCAGTTCCCGTTTGTATTGTTTGAGGAAGCTGCCTCGATTTATCCGTCCCAATTCCAACGCGCGGCGTAAGACGACTACAGAGCTAACCTTGTAGTACCTAGTTATCTCATCGATATTCTCTTCCAAGCTGTTCTGACTATTCCATCTTTGCAGAAAATCTGCACGCGGTGCCAATACTTCGGCAGCAACCTGGTTACAAAACCTCTCGACTTGGTACTCATCTTCTGTAGGACTGTACGCCAGATTGGGATTGGAAATGGCGCTCTTCCCGATCCATAAATGAACCAATTCATGCGCAAGCGTAAAGATCTGCGCTGCTTTAGCATCTCGACTGTTAATAAACACCACAGGGGCCAGCTTGTCACTGAGTGCGAACCCGCGGAATTCCTTGACAGAGAGAGGGCGGTGATTGTTGTTCTTCACCACACTGTTGCGCATAACTAGTATCCCAACAGATTCTGCCTTCTCTGTGAATAGGCTTAGAAAGTCCTGCCAATTTCGCGCATCGCGCCGCAGTGTATGACCGATCTCTAACGTAGAGCGTATATCTCTTGCAACTCTTACAACCGCATCATCCACAGAGTAACGTGCGATGAAAGCCAGCGGCTCAGCTCCCTCTTGTTGGAGGTATTCGCGGTACCAGTCCTGCTTTCGTAGAGCATCATTCAGCGTATCAAGGAAATCAACACTTAATTGGAGATACCCCTCATCACGAATGGTCCTGAGATCTGCTATTGCAGGCGTCTCGTCTGGTGGTTCGGATAAGAACAAGTAACCAAATGGAATTCGAAGAGTCCGGGCAAGCATCTGCGCCTGTCGAAACGTCGGATGAGCCTTACCCAATTCCCACATGGCGAATTTCTCAGGTTTGACTGGGAGCTTCTTTGCCACGTATTCCGCTGGCCATTCTAGACGTTCGCGCGCCCAGCGTAGCATAACTGGATGAATCAAAGCCTGCGTCATGGCACTCTATCCTCCCTCTGGTGTCGTATCGCTCTGTTCTACCACATTATAACCCCGCACGTCGAGCTTGCCGGTGACGACATCGGCGATCAGGCGGGTGCGGTACTCGCCTAAGAGCTCGGTCTCGCGGTTGGCACGGGCGATGGCGGTGTTGATGCCGGTGGAGGCCTCATCGAGTTCAGCAATGATCAGGTCTTGTTCAGGAACTGGTGGCACGGGCACCCGAATGTCGTAGAAGTCATCTGTGTAGAGGCGCCAGAAGCCCTCGACGATTCCTTTGGCTCGGATTCGCAACTCACGCCTGCAGGCCGGAGATCGAAGCACCAGCTCGAAGTAGGTCGTGCTTATCGGTCGCTTCTTGCGAAAAACCGAGTAGTCCGGACTGATTACGCCTGCCTGTTTCGCCAAAGCAAACACGCCAAGATGTGCTTTAAGTCTGTTGAGCACTAGATCCTCGGCCTCACATAGCTTCCCACCAATGTATGACTCAGACTTCAAAGTGCTCTGGACCATGTCACTCGGAACCAGCCCGAGTTTCTGGCTCATTGACAAATGTGTTTCTTCTCCGGTGGTCGATCCGGTATCCACTTCCCGGAAGACGTGCTTCGTTCTGAGGACCTTCCAATGCTCTGGCACATCGCCGAGCCACTCTACGCCAGAGGGCTTGTAGGCGGGGTAGGGCTTGCCGGTGCGGACGTCGATCTGGCCAGTGACGGCCTGATGGATGATGGCCTGCTTCTGCTCTTCCAACAGCTTGATCAGCTTCTGCTTCGCCCGGATGTACCGCCGAATCTGCCGATCAACATACTCGATGAACCGCACGATGGCGGCTTGTTCGGGGAGGGATGGGATGGCGAGGGAATCTCGACTCAGTCTACTATAATCGATGTTCTGGCCTTCCCGAATCCCAGTCACGCTGAGTCGAAGTCCATGGATGAGCGGCGCAGACTTAAAAAGCCACCGAACGAACGGGCCAACCTCTACTGCGATGGGTGTTAGCACTGTATATGCTGGACTAATGATTCCGCGAGTGTGCGAAATCTCTATACCGCCTTGAAAAGAGCGTAGACTGATCACGAAGTCCCCGACTTCGACAAGCTTCAGGAGATGGAGATCCTTTTGCGCTGTTACAGTGCGATTCTCGTAGTCTCCCTTTTGCACAACTCCCTTAGTCTGTGTGGCTGCGAGAAGAGGCTCACTTGGGAAGCCCTTCTGTACTCGCTCGGAAAACAGGGTCTTGAATCGGTGAAGCTCCCAGTGCTCCGGCACCTTGCCCAGCCACGGAATACCAGAATCCTTTATCGCGGGATAGGGCTTGAGTTCGGCGATCATGCGTCTGCCTCGCGGTTGTCAAGCACTCGCTGCGACAGCTCGATCGCAGTGTGGAGCTTCTGTTGCAAGACCTTCTTGGCAGGCAAGGCAGTGAGGTATTCGGCCACATGGATGCCCGACTTGTCCAGTTCTAGAAGCTCGATTTGCTCCTGTTTCTTGCCAGCACACAGAATGATGCCCAACGGAGCGCCTTCCCCAGGCTGGCGCTCGTGTCTGTCCAGCCAACGCAGGTAGAGTTCCATCTGCCCTTTGTATTCCGCCTTGAAGTCACCCAGTTTCAGCTCGATGGCGATCAGTTGCTTGAGTGGCCGGTGGAAGAAAAGCAGATCTATGTAGAAATCATCCTCATCAATCTGGATGCGCTTCTGACGGGCAAGGAAGGCGAAGCCGCTCCCCAACTCGAGCAGGAAGCTCTCCATCTCGCGCAATATCGCATCTTCGAGATCCTTCTCCAGATAGCGATCCTGCAACCCCAGGAAGTCGAGAAAATAGGGGTCTCGAAAAACAAGGTCCGGCGTCATTCGGTCGGATTCGCGCAGGCTCTCCAGTTCATGCTGTGCTGTCTCTTCAGGTTTTTTCGATATAGCTGTCCGTTCATAGAGCATCGAATCAATCTTCTTCCGCAAAGTCCGCACGCTCCATCGCTCAATGCGACACAATTCCACGTAGAAATCCCGTTTCAGGGAATCATCCAAGGAGATAACCTGCCGAAAGTGACTCCAACTCAATTTTGCACACAGTGTCTGCAAAATCTGCTCGTTGGGAAAGACCTCGGCAAAACGGATCATGTAGGCCATATTGCGCTTGCTCCAGCCTCTTCCGTATTCGGCAGTCAATTTTGCCGACAGTGACGGCACAATCTGCTGCCCGTATTCCGCCCGCTTGCAATGGAAGATTTCTTCTCTGATTCTCTTCCCAACGCGCCAATACAAGATAGTAAGTCCGGCATTGACCGTAGTAGCAACAGCCTCTCGCGTTTCTTCGATCATCCGACGGATGTCGGTGACAAGCTCGGAATCGTTGGACGTCTGGAGAGCGCCTTGTGTCATCTGCTTGTTGTCTCCCTCTATCACAACAAGCCCTCCTTTGCGTCTTCGCGTGAGAGTTTCTCCGAAACGATTTCATCGAGCAGCCCTTCAGTCTCTCGCTCCACTGCCAGAATGTCGGCGCGAATTTCTTCCAAGCTGCGCATGGGGTGAGGCTTGTAAAAGTAACGGGTGAAGCTGATCTCGTAGCCCGTCTTGACGCTCTTCGGGTCACACCAGGCATCGGGCGCGTAGGGCAGTACCTCGCGCTGCAGGAAAGCGTCTATCCCGCCGTTTTCCAGGAGCGGGATCTGTTCTGTGTCGCGCAGTTCCGTATCCGGCTCATATTCCACTATCCGCTTGTGCCCATTGATCTCTGCTTCGAAGAGTCCGTGCAGCCGATCGGCCTCCACGCCAGTCTTGTGGATCTTCTTGATCACAGTAGGCGCATCCTCAGAGCGCTCGTGGGTTTCCTTCAGACGTTTGATCTCGGCAGCTTTGTATGTGCGAGTTGGATCGGCGCCCACCAAGCGCAGCGGCCGTTCAACGGTGATTTTCCAGTACCCCAATGCCTTGTTGGGGAAGATCTTCGATTCCTCGGTCTCCTCGAATGCTAGGAACACATCGCAGATGCGCCGAATGTCTTCTTCAGATAACTCGCAGTTCTTCTTACCGAGGTTCTTGCGGAGCGGCTTGAACCACTTCGTTGCATCGATTAGCTGAACCTTGCCACGCCGATGCTCAGGCTTCCGATTGCTCACTACCCAAATGTAGGTGGCAATGCCGGTGTTGTAGAACATGTTCAGTGGCAATGCGACGATCGCTTCAAGCCAGTCATTCTCGATGATCCAACGGCGGATGTTGCTCTCGCCTTGGCCAGCATCCCCTGTGAATAGCGAACTACCGTTGTGGACTTCGGCGATGCGGCTGCCAAGGGGAGACGCGTGCTTCATCTTGGAGAGCATGTTGGCGAGGAACAGCATCTGTCCGTCACTCGATCGGGTGACCAGGGAATACTCGGGATCGCCAGAGTGCGTGATCTTGAAGCGAGGATCGGTCATACCCTTCTTGCCGCCCATTCGATCAAGGTCGCTCTTCCAGCTCTTTCCATACGGAGGATTGGAGAGCATAAAGTCGAACTCGCGCGCGCGAAAGGCGTCGTTGGAGAGAGTGGAGTACTCTGGCCCACCGATGATGTTATCTGCTGCTTCCCCCTCGCCCTTGAGCAGCAAATCAGCCTTACAGATTGCGTAGGTTTCCGGATTGATCTCCTGTCCATACAGGTGCGTGGCAACCTGTTTACCCTGAGCCCTCGCAAGTTCTTGAAACGTCTCTTCAGCAACTGTCAGCATCCCGCCTGTTCCACACGCCCCATCGTAGAGTAGGTACGTGCCCGATTCGATCTGCTCGGCGATGGGCTCGAAGATAAGGCGAGCCATCAGTTTGACTGCGTCGCGTGGAGTCCAGTGCTCGCCCGCCTCCTCATTGTTCTCCTCGTTGAACTTGCGAAGCAGTTCCTCAAAGATCGTCCCCATCGCGTGGTTGTCGAGCCCTGGATACTTCACTGCTCCATCGCCATTTAGCACCGGATTAGGGCTCAGGTTTATCGCAGGATCGAGGAATTTCTCAATCAGTGTTCCTAGTGCATCGGCTCTGGACAGACGTGGAATCTGGTGCCGGAAGTCGAAGTTGTCCAGGATCTCTTGCACGTTGGGTGAGAAGCCATCAAGATAGGCCTCAAAGTCGGCTTTGAGTTGCTGTTGGGTTGCACGAGCGCGCAGGTCACGGAGCGTGAACTTGGATGTGTTATAAAAATCTTGCCCGGCTGCCTCGCGAAGAGGCGCATCTTGGTGTGTGATGCCTTCCTTGTCGAGCGCTGCTTTCATATCCAGGACCGCTTGCTTGGTCGGCTCCAACACAGCATCAAGACGGCGCAAGACCGTCATCGGCAGGATGACATCGCGGTACTTGCCTCGCACATAAAGATCGCGAAGCACGTCATCCGCAACGTTCCAGATGAAACTTACAATCATCACGTATTGCGACTGATCCATTACCTGTCTCCAGTGATTACTCGGATGATTATCCGATACAGGCGCTCAGTCTCGTTCATCCGAATCAAGGCAAGTGTAACGAAAGCGCTGTCTCTTTCCAAACCTACAATCAGGTTTCGAGGATGCAGGCGCAGCACAGTGGTTGATTGTAGCGCGGTGCCGCACGCGTCAGATATTTCCATCCTGGAGGCTGCCTATCTGAGATGCAGACAGGTCTCCAGCGTTACTTTCTCAGCCTTATATTAAGGGCTGTCTTCAACATGGGAGCTGACCTGGGCCATATCTAATGCTGCCTTCATTACAGGAGGTCGTTCTTGGAATGGCTTCATGCTCATCTTGTATGAGACAACTCTCGGGGTTGACATATTGCCGTTTGCTGTATAGCATATGCTATCTTTGGCATATGATGAGGTGTGCGATGCTAGAACGTTGGGCAG
>Ga0307991_1001094_pt1 | contig 19291 bp, 13 predicted proteins | sample EllFjometagen131_FD_203146 | JGI IMG/M metagenome (GOLD analysis project Ga0307991, IMG submission 203146) | Marine microbial communities from Ellis Fjord, Antarctic Ocean - #131 | ecosystem: Environmental > Aquatic > Marine > Unclassified | place: Southern Ocean | collected 2014-10-08 | reverse complement strand
CTTTTTAATTATGAGAATTACGGTGTTTCTATTACTATTTAGTGTAATTCAGGTTATGGGAGAGAATTCTTATTCTCAGAATACCCGGCTTTCTCTGAATCTAAAAGATGTATCGATAGAAAACGTTCTGGATGAAATAGAAAACCAGAGTGAGTTCTATTTCTTATTCAACCATAAGCTGGTAAATGTCGATCGTAAGGTTGACATAAATGCTAAGAACAAAAAGATCAAAGATATATTAGCTAATCTTTTTGCCAGCGAAAATGTTAATTGCATGGTCCTTGACCGTCAGATCCTATTGTCACCCGAATATATGACAGAAACGGTAATTGTTACAAGAGACCGGCAACCCCAGGAAATAGTTGTTACAGGTAAAGTAACCAGCGAAGATGGAAATTCGCTTCCGGGGGTTAATATTTTAATTAAGGGAACTATAACTGGAACCATTAGCAATATGGATGGCGATTTTAGCATCGAAGTGGATGACCCAGAGGCGGCTGTGTTGGTATTTTCTTTTATTGGGTATAGAGCCCAGGAGGTTGCGATATCCGGACGAAGTGTGATTAATATTACTTTGGCCGAAGAAGTTTTTGGCCTGGAAGAGGTGGTTGCCATTGGGTATGGTACGCAAAGGAAAAGACAATTAACTGGTTCCGTATCAGCGGTTAAAACAGATAAATTGGAAGATATACCTGTAACACAGGTCATGCAAAAGCTCCAGGGGCAATTGGCTGGTGTTCAGATCAACCAGACCTCTGGTACACCAGGAAGCGGCATGAATATTCGTATTCGCGGTGCCGCTTCAATCTCGGCTGGAAATGAACCCTTGTATGTAGTGGATGGCTTTCCAATAGTAAATGGGATTAATTCGATCAACTCAAATGAAATTCAAGAAATTTCCATATTGAAAGGTGTTGCTGCAGCTTCACTTTATGGCTCAAGGGCAGCCAATGGTGTTGTATTAGTAACAACCAAACAAGCTAAGAAAGGTGATCAATTAAATCTTAAAGTTAATGCTACATTTGGTGTTGGTGTAATACCAGAAAATACGAAGCCCGAAGTAATGAATGCGAAAGAGTTTCTAACGAGTAATAAATACTTTTGGGAAGATAAAATAAGGTATCAGGGTGCCAATCCTGACGATATGCCTGAAATATATAAAAATCCTGATGCCTGGACAGGAGTAGATACCTATTGGTTTGATGAATTATTGCGCAAATCCCGGTATCAGGATTATAATATTAGCCTTTCGCATGGTTCAGATAAAGTACAAACCTCAAATGTTATGTCTTTCCATGACGAAAAAGGGATAGTACTTAACTCAGGGTATAAAAGGTTTTCATTACGATCAAATAATACATTCAATGTTAGTGACAATATTAGGGCAGGTATTAATATTGCACCCACTTTATATACTTCTAGTAATGTGGATACTGATGGTAACTACCGAATTATTATGAGCTCATTTATCACTCCTCCAATATTTGATCCAAACAAAAAAAACCCAGATGGATCTCTTGTAGGTAGCTATCCTGAAGCACAAAGTCCTGTTTTCCCATATTTTAATCCAAAACAAGTACTATTGGAAAGCACCGATGAAGCATCCTCCGTTCGTTTACTTTCCAATGCTTTTGTAGAAATTGATTTTCTGAAGGACTTTCAGATTAGAAGTATGGCTTCTGCAGAATCTGGTGCTTCATTATCCAGGGAATATATCCCTTCCTATGTTGCCAATAGAATATGGCAGATGCCTCCCCGGAAAGCTACAGGCAGTTCCCGAACTAATTCTAATTTAAATTGGGTTTGGGAGAATACCCTTAAATATAATAAAACAATAGGCAACAAGCATAATATTGATTTTTTGCTTGGTTATTCTGCTCAGAAATATAAGCAAGATTATGTTTATGGGCAAGGTAATACATTTGCTGATGATGAAATTCGCTATATATCAGCAGCTATCAATAAGACAGCATCTGCAGGCGCGGAGGAATGGTCTTTGGCTTCAATATTTAGCAGGCTGAATTACAATTACAACGGTAAATATCTGCTGTCTGCTTCGTTTCGTCGGGATGGATGTTCCCGTTTTGGACAAAATAACCTATGGGGATCATTCCCATCTGTTTCCGCTGGTTGGATTGTGTCAGAAGAGGAGTTTGCCAAAGACTTACCAGTTCTTAGTTATTTAAAACTGAGAGCTGAATATGGTAAAGCCGGGAATTACAATGTTGGTAATTATTCTCATTTTGGTAGTATTAGTGGCGCTAATTATGTTATTGACGGTAGTATTGTTCCAGGTAGGCAGCAAACTTCAATTTCGAATGCAGCTTTGACCTGGGAAACAACAGAAGGTTTGGGAGTTGGCCTTGATGTTGGTTTTTTAAAAGACAGGCTGTCTTTTGTTTTTGATTACTATAATAAAACTACTGACGGCTTGTTGTACAGGATTGATATTCCTATTGCAACAGGTTATACAAGTATAAACAGCAATATCGGAGAATTTAATTTCTGGGGCTATGAATTTAGTGCAATAACAAAAAATTTGGTCGGTTCATTTAAATGGAATACTAATTTCAATATTTCATTTGACCGCAATAAAGTTATCAAGTTAGGTACAGAGAATTCCCCAATCGGAGGTGGGTCGACTCAAGCAGTACATGCAGCTAACAGAACCGAAGTTGGTCAACCAATTGGACAATTCTGGGGAGCTGTTTCAGATGGAATTTATGAAACTCAGGCAGAGTTAGACTCTGAGCCTAAGGCTGATTGGAATGAGCTTGGATCGGCAAAATACAAAGATATTAATGGTGATGGCATTGTCACTGACACTGATGATGATAAGACTTTTCTTGGAAATCCACAACCTGATTTTACTTTTGGTATGGCCAATAGTTTGTCATATAAAAACTTTGATTTAAGTATTCAAATTACTGGTTCTTATGGAAATAAATTGCAATATGGAGTAAGAGAATGGACAGAGAGTCTTACTGGATTCTTTAATATGGAAAAATACTTGTTAGACCGATGGCGCTCGCCGGAAAACCCGGGTTCAGGTATTGTTCCGGGTACCGCAATGGGTAATACTCATATGTTCTCAATACTTAGTGACAGACAAATCTGTGATGCATCGTATTTGGCTATAAAAAACATCACTTTGGGTTATAATTTACCAAAATTCACAAAGCATATTAAAAATGCACGTGTTTATGGAAGTATCCAGCAAGCTTTAGTTATAACTAAATATCCGGGATCAAATCCTGAAGCATCTAACTTGAATGGATTATTTGGTGGAGTTGATAACGGAAACTATCCGATTCCAAGAACTATTGCTTTTGGATTAAATTTTACTTTCTAACCTTAAATCTTAATAAAATGAAAAATATAATATATTTATTAGTAATAACTGTTGTTTTAATAACATCATGTTCTGAAGACTTCCTGGAGTTGAGTCCTGGGTATGCAATTACATCTGGTAATTATTTCAAAACAGAAGCTCATTTTAATGAGGCGTTAAATGGAACTTATGCTAAGCTCAGGGGGGCTTTAAATGATGATCATTCCTGGTTGCATGGAGAAATGAGATCTGATAATACACATTTTACTTACGGTACGAACCAGCCTTTAGCTGTAATAAACAAGGAATTATCTGAACAATTTCTTGATAGGAGTGACTTTGGGGATGTATACAATAAATACGCAGAATTATATTCTGTAATTTCATCGGCAAATTTAATAATTGGTAAGATTGATGCCGTAGGATTGGAAGCCAGCGTAACAGACCCTATTATTGGACAGGCAAAATTTATTCGCGCTTTATGTTATTTCGAATTGGTCCGTTACTTTGGTGGCGTACCAATTTATGATGAAGCAGTAGAAGATCCGGATAATGCTTTTATTGCACGGTCCTCTGTTGAGAATGTGTACGAGTTTATCAAATCAGATGCAAAGGAGGCAGTGGATAAACTACCCAAACCAACATTCCCGCAAAAAGGTTATGCAAGCAAATCATCAGCAAGAATGTTGCTTGGATACGTATATATAACTTTAAAGAATTATAACGAAGCTTTAACTCAATTCCAGGAAATTACAAACTATGGACATAACTTGTTGCCAAATTATGCTTCTGTATTTGAATTGGAAAATAAAAACAGCCGGGAGTCTATCTTTGAATTACAGTATTCAAAAGAAATAGATAAGGGACAGCACAATTCAACTCCTTATTTATTCTTGCCCTTTACATATGATTTAAGTATGATTGTTGGCATTTCACCTTCAGTTAATATATGGGATTCTGGTTGGAATGTACCAACATGGGAAATGATTAATAGTTATGAGCCAGGTGATGAACGTCTGGATGCTTCAATCGCAATTGCAGAGGGGACAGGAACGGTTCCTAAATTCGTTATCGAAGCCATAAAGAGTCCTGTCGGGTATTCTACCCCTGCTGACAAAATATCATATCCTTATATAAAAAAGTTAATTCATGCTCATAATGTATTAAAGCAAACAGATGATAATTTTATAATTTATCGTTATGCTGAAGTTTTACTTTTTATTGCTGAATCTTTTAATGAATTAAATAAACCGGATGAAGCATTAGCTTATATAAATCAGGTAAGAAATCGTGCAGGACTTGAGAATATTACCGAAACCTCACAATCTGCATTACGTGATATTATTGTACACGAAAGACGTATCGAATTAGCTTTTGAAAATAAGCGGTATCAGGATCTGGTAAGGACAGGTAAAGCTGTTGAGATAATGAATGCTAATGGAGTTTATATTAAAAACTTCTTTAGACAGGGTGGTTACTTACTACAAAACGGATATGACGTAACTGAAGAAAAGCTAATCTTACCAATTCCGGAAAGAGAAACAAGAATTGCAGGATTGAAGCAAAATCCAGGCTATTATTAGTAGAATTATTCGCTAATAAAAGATACAGACCGTACCGTGCTTAAATTGTTCGGTGCGGTCTATTTAAGATTATTTATGCCAAAATAAGAAACAAGCATCTGAAATGAAATTTCCTACAGAAGCATAATGTGTAAATAAAAGTCCATTTTATACACTGACTATGAACTTATACCGCTTATCAATTAAAATGCGCCTTTTGCTTACTTTGTTGCAAAAGCCACTTTAATTGTATAGCGGCACTAACCATTGTAAATTTTAAAATGCACTTTCAGCGCATTTCAAAATACAATTGGTATAATAGACCTTGCAATAGATCCCTGCACAATAAATTTATTGAAGAAACTTTAAGAATCTGGAAAAATGAAAAACAAAGGTATCCCCTTCTGGTGCGTGGTGCCAGGCAGGTTGGAAAATCATATTCCATAATAAAATTCGGAGAAAAAGAATTTGATAATTTGGATTTCATTGAGCATACCTATGTCAAGACGCCTAAAAAACTATTCCAGTTATAATGGGCGTCAAGCTGGATTGGAAAATTAAATTTAATTATGATGAAAAAAAAAATAAGTAGTTCGTTGAAATTAAGCGCATTAATTGCACTCATCATGGTGTTTGTCTCCTGTACAGATCAGCAAACTTGGCAACTAGCTTCCCCTGATGGTAAAGTGATGGTGACTGTGGAAAATGTACAACCGGAAAACAGGCTTTTTTACCAGGTTACATCTCGTACAGATACAGGTGATATCATGGTAATTTCATCCTCACCCCTGGGGATTGAAAGGGAGGATCAGCAATTCATTCAAGGATTGTCATTCATGTCGGCATCACCGGTTGAAACAGTTGATGAAAGATACATCCTGCTGCATGGAAAACGTAGGGATTGTCATGACTTTTCCAATCAGCGCACTCTTCAATTTAATAATGAGCAGGGAAGCAAGCTGGATCTGGTTTTAAGAGCCTATAATGATGGCGTTGCTTTCAGGTACCGGTTTCCTGAGAAAGATGGTGAGAGGCACACTGTGATCAATGAAACCACAGGTTTCTCTTTGCCTGAGAACGGTGTAGCCTTTATGCTCCCTCATGCGGATCCGAGCAATTATGGGCCTGCTTACGAACAGTATTATCAGAAAGAGATAGAAGTTGGAACTCCTTCCCCCAATAGGGCAGGTTGGTCTTTCCCTGCCCTGTTTCAGATCCATAATGAGAGATTCTGGGTTTTAATCTCCGAGGCGGGACTGGATAAATCATACTGTGGTTCCCGATTTAAGCAGGAGGCTGATAATGGCGTCTATCATATCCGGATGCCTGATGCAGAGGAGGGCGGAGGCATCGGTGATGTCTATCCTTCTTCTTCACTGCCATGGACCACACCCTGGCGTTTAATTATTATAGGTGAATCATTGAAACCCATTGTTGAATCCTCCATGGTAACCCATCTGAGTCCTTCATCTTTAGTTGAGAAAACGGATTGGATAAAGCCCGGTCGGGCATCATGGAGTTGGTGGTCCGATAGTGATAGTCCCAGGAACTATAATAGACTGCTTGATTTTATCGATTTAGCCGCTGAGATGGGCTGGGAATATTCCCTGGTTGATGCCAACTGGCAGGAACATGGAGAAGAGAAGATCAGGGAACTGACCAACTATGCAAATGAGAAATCAGTCGGGCTTCTTTTCTGGTACAATTCCGGGGGTGATCATAATAAAGTTTCTGAGCAACCGCAATACCGGATGCAGGAGCGCTCTGTTCGCCGGGAGGAATTTAAGTATCTGAACGAAATCGGGGCCAAAGGCATTAAGGTAGATTACTTTCATAGTGATAAGCAGGACCGGATTCAGCAATACCTGGGTATTCTGGAGGATGCAGAGGATTTCCAGCTTATGGTAAATTATCATGGATGTACATTGCCCCGCGGTTGGTCAAGAACATATCCCCATCTCATGTCGATGGAATCGGTAAAGGGTGGAGAGTGGTATAAGCTCGTTGAAACCTATCCGGAGCGTGCACCCTGGCACAATACCATATTACCCTTTACAAGGAATGTCGTAGGTCCAATGGACTATACACCGGTTACATTTTCTGATGTCAAATACCCGCATCTGACAACCAATGCACATGAACTGGCTCTGTCGGTGGTATTTGAGTCGGGCTGGGTGCATTTTGCCGATGCGGTTGAAAGCTATCGCAAGATGCCTGAAGCAGTATCGGATTTTCTTAAAACTGTTCCGGCTGCATGGGATGAAATAAAATTCCTGTCAGGTTACCCGGGTAAATTTGTAGTAATGGCCCGTCAGAGAGATGGAAACTGGTATGTGGGAGGGATCAATGGCGAGCCTGCAGATAAACCGGTAAAGATCGATCTTTCATTCCTGGAGGAAGGAGAATTCGACATGCTCCTGATTAAAGACGGTGAAACATCCAGGGAATTTTCCATAGAAAACCGTCCTGTCCGGTCGGCCCAGACCATAGAACTTGTGATGCCTGCTTTTGGAGGTTTTGCAGCGCGGTTAACAAAATAGGATGTTGAATTAAAATAAAATATAAACAAATAAAAGGCACAGACATGAGCACATTATTAAGATTCAGATCGTCTACCAACAGCATGATGCTGTTAACCTCCATTTTGTTATTAATGTTGAACTCCGCAACTATTAAAGGTCAGGAAAAGGCCATCATTTTTCCACTTCCACAACATATAGAGAAGACCGGGGAATGGTTTAACCTGGATGAGCAAACGGTGATTTTAATCCCTCAGAATGCCTCAGAAAACGACCTGAGGCTGGCAAGGTCATTGGTGAGGGAGCTAAGCGATAAATATGGTATCGCCTTGAATATAAAGCATGTGTCAGCTATGCCGGATGATGACAGAAATTATATCGTTATGGGAGTGATTGACAATCCGCTTATTAATAAGTATTGTACAACAAATAGTATTGAAATTTCTTTAAAGAGCCCGGGAAAGGAAGGATACGTATTAAAGGTTGAAAAAAACAGAGTGGTTGTAGCCGGATGGGATGAAGCGGGGGCTTTTTACGGTTACCAATCACTTAGACAATTAGTACGTGAAAAAGAAGATGGGTTTAAACTGGTTGGTGTTGATGTACGCGATTGGCCGGTTATGCCATTCAGAGGGATAAAGCTGTTTATACCCGGGCCTGAACAAGTATCATTTTTCAATCGCTTTTTAAGAGATTTTATGGCTTTGTACAAATACAACAAGGTAATTATTGAAGTGAATTGTATGCGGCTGAACAGACATCCCGAGCTAAGTGCCGGATGGTTGGATTTTACTAAATATATGAAATATACACGTTCCACTGAATTGCAGGGAATTCATGGACAGGTTAGAAATGCAGTACATCAGGATGCCGGAGATGGTTTTATTGTGGAACAGGATTATGTAAAAAGCATGGTCGATTTTGCCAATGCCAATTTCATTGAAGTGATTCCGGAGTTACCCTCCCTCTCCCATTCATACTATCTCCTGACACGTCATCCTGAAATTGCCGAATATGAAGCTGATATCTGGCATGATACTTATTGTCCCTCAAACCCTAAGTCATATGAATTAATGTTTGATGTGTTTGATGAATATATAGAGGTGATGAATCCGAAAATGATACACATCGGGCATGATGAATGGCGGGGTGCACCTTTGGGGGTCTGTCCAAGATGCAAAGGGAAAGATTATTCAGAACTTTTCGCAAAGGACGTTAATATGCTTTATGACTATTTGACGAAAAAAAATATAAAAGTAGCCATGTGGGGCGATCACCTTTTGGAAAGTGTTAAGAGTAAGGGCCCCCGGGACAGGACTTCTTTAACCGGCTATAAGTATCAGACTCCCGGTGGATTAAGGCCAGAGGTAGTCCGGGAATCTATTCCCAAGGATATATTAATATTTAACTGGTTTTATGGGAACCAGGAGTTTGATATGGAATTACAGCAGTTTGGCTTCAGACAGATATACGGTAATTTTAGTTCAGCTATTAGCAATTGGGATAATAGGATATTGGATGTTGATGTAGTGGGAGGAGCACCTTCAGCCTGGTTTTCCACCAATGAATTTACTTTCGGGAAAGATATGGTCTTGGATTTCTTAGGTTGTGCCAACTTATTGTGGTCGAAGCATACAATTCAACAAAGTGATTTGGACGAATATGTATGGGAACAATTGCCTGTTGTAAGGCGAAACTTCAGGGGTTACAGCGCTCCAAGTGACGACGGTGATCCTGTTGTGCCGGTTGATATCTCTTCACATTTTAACCATAAATCTGTTTCAGATGTGTTTGGTTTAAACTTAAAATCATTGAAATCAGGGACCCTAACCAATGGAAAGCAAAACTTCAATTTAGCGAACTCTGAAAATGCAAATGATAATACTGTTATAGCTGTGGGAGTTAAAGGCAAAGGTGAAAATCCCTTTATTCATGAAGTTGAAGGGATTAAAATCGATGAAGACGTAAGCAGCCTGGTATTTCTGCATGCCTGCGTCTTACCGGCCCAAAACCAGATGTCATGTTTTGGCATTTTTAATACTTTTGATGCTTCCGATCTGCTGGGCTGGTACGAAGTAGTCTATGAAGATGGTTATAAAGAGATTATCCCTATTCAGTATGGTGTTAATATATTGGAATGGAATACGGGTGGTCGCAATGCTGATAAAAAATATATGTTCGGTGATCAAAACAGCTATTGCTATATGGCAGATGCTGTTGATTGTTCATCGGATATGAAGGATAATCCGATCCGGTTCTTCGCCTTTGAATGGATCAACAAGCGCTTTGGGAAAAAAATCAAAGAAGTAAATATGTCAGGTTCCGATCATTTCCAGGCTCTTCAACCGGTCTGGTCTACCTGGACTACTGAACCCCTCTCAAGTAATGCTATTATGTTGCTGGGAATCAGTAAAGTAACAAAAAGAGAAATTGCACCCTGGATTCATTGAAATCATGGTAACACTTTAATTCTTAAATTATTTAAAATTTCTACTATGAACTATTCCAAATTAAAACTATCAATTTCCTGGATATTAGTATTTTTCTTAATCTCCAGCTGCACAGAGCAATTACAACCTAAAGAAGAAGTTCAAACAAAGGTAATGAACGAGCCTTTGCGAGTCTGCGAGGACAACCCCAGGTACTTTTCAGATGCAGATGGCAAGGCCATCTATCTGACGGGCGCTCATACGTGGAACATCCTGTCTGATATGAGCAGGATCAGTAAAACAGCCAAATCAGGCGGGCCATCCTTATCCGAAATTGACTTCAAAAATCATCAACCAAAGTCATTGGATTTTGTTGCGTACTTCGACTATCTGGAGGACTTTCATCACAATTTCATAAGGATGTGGACCTGGGAGACCTGGGCCTTCAACTGCCCTGCGAACTCGCATTGGGGAGGGGGAGGCAGGATGCATGTCTGGCCGCACCCGTACGCCCGCACTGGTCCGGGTGAAGCCCTGGATGGGAGACCGAAGTTCGACCTGACGAAGTATGATCAGGAGTACTTCAACCGCCTCCGGTCAAGGGTCGAAGAGGCCGGCAAGCGCGGCATTTATGTCTCGGTCATGCTCTTTGAAGGCTGGGGTATCTATGGAGATCCTGAAGCGAAAGAGACACATCCCTATAATTCTGCCAATAACATCAATGGTATCAATGGAGATCCGAACGGGGACGGTAAGTTGTACGAGACACACCAGCTTGTGGAGAAAAAGATTACCGCCCTACAGGAGGCTTACGTCAGAAAGGTTATTGAAACGGTGAATGACCTGGATAACGTGCTTTATGAGATTGCGAACGAAGATGGTCCAGGGGCAAGCATAAAGGAATGGCAGTATCACATGGTCAATTTTGTTAAGGAGACTGAAAGTACCAAACCGAATCAGCATCCCGTTGGCATGACTCCGTTCTTTGGAGATAAAGCTGGATTGAAAGCACTGTTTGAGAGCCCGGCCGACTGGATATCACCGGCGTCCTGGGGCGGGGAAGAATGGGCCAAAGGACGACTATACAAGTACGATCCGCCCGCCAACGACGGAAGGAAGGTAATTTTCACGGACACTGATCACCTTTGGGGAATCGGTGCAACTGTGCACTGGGTATGGGCTAGTTTCACACGCGGGCTACAACCGATCTTTATGGATCCTTACGATGCCGGACTATACGGGTATAATCCTTTCGAGCCCAAGTACAGAAACATCAACCTTGCCATGGGTGACACCCGCCGTTTTGCAGAGCGGATGAACCTGACCGCTATGACACCACACTCCGACCTGGCAACCTCAAAGTATTGTTTGGCCGATCCCGGCAATGAATATTTCGCCTACCTTCCAAACGTGGAGAACGGCAAGGTCACGATTGATCTGAGGGCAGTTGAAGGGCAGCTTGCAGTGGAATGGTTCAATCCATACACCCGTGAGACAGCAGATGGTGGTCAGGTGGATGGTGGTGCACCCCGTACTCTGGTTTCACCCTTTGGCGAGGCAATGGCATTGGTCTACCTCCGCAGGGAATAGCCAATGAATTAGTGTCAAATAACTATGAAGATCATTAGAATATAATGAATCTGACTATTCTTGACTGGCTGATTATTTTAGTGTATGTACTAGTGATTTTTTATGCTAGCTACTATGCAAAAAGATATGTTGGGAAAATTTCCGATTTTCTGGTTGCTGACAGATCCATGGGATTTCACCTTGGACTGGTTTCTTTAATGAGTACCGAAATCGGGATTATCACATTTATGTATCTCGCCGAAGCTGGCTATACCAATGGTTTTGTTGCACTTATGATTGGAATTCCTTTTTTTATAGTCTTTATTTTTCTAGGCAAAACCGGTTTTATTATCAAGCCTTTGATGGAAATGAAAATCATGACCATTGCGGAACTTTTTCAGAAAAAATATGGGAAAGGGGTTCGGTTTTATGCAGCACTTCTGATGGCAGTGGGGGGTATCATTAATTTTGGAGTTTTTCCGGGAGTAGAAGCGAAATTTATCAATACTGTGACGGGCATTCCGCAAGAATATCTTTTATTAACCATGGTAATCATTTTGTCCATGGTTCTGATTTATACCGCAGTGGGGGGAATGGTATCTTTAATTATAACAAATTACGTGCAATTCATTTTACTAAGCTTCGGAATGATTTTTATCACTGTTTTTGGAGTTTACAAAATTGGCTGGTCCAATATTATCCTCACGGTACAGGAAAATTATAGTACCCAGGGATTTAATGCCTTTGCAAAAGGTGGCAACTTTGGCTTATCCTTCTTATTGTGGCAGTTACTTTTCCAACTCGCGGTATTAACTATATCACCCTATATCACAATGCGTTTGTTTTCCGCGAAAAATACTAAAACAGGCAAAAAGATATTCACCTGGTCAAGTATCATGTTTCTAGCAAGAGGGGTAATTCCTGTGTTTTGGGGAATTTTAGCGCTGACTTATCTCACTACGAAACCTGAGGATCCCTTGTTGGCTTTGCCTTTAATGATTGTAGATCTGACTCCAAAGGGAATACTCGGATTGGTAATGGCAGCATTTCTGGCGGCTTCAATGTCAACTTACGCCAGTTACCTTCTTTCCTGGAGCTCGGTTATTTCACAAGATTTGCTTGGTGTTGCAATAAGACAAATAACCAAAAAAGAGATCAGCAATAAAACACAGTTGATTATTAGCCGCAGTACAATGACTGTTGTAATGCTTTTTATTATCTGGTGGTCGTTCTTTTACCAGACCGAAGGTTTGCTTTTCTTTTACCTGATGCTGGCAGTAAATTTATTTTTAGCTGGCACACTCGTTTCGGCCACTTTTGGAATTTACTTCATGAAAAATAAATATGGTATCTTGAAAGCCAGGTCTTTAGGGGCATATATGGCATTTTCTCTTGGCGCTTTTCCAACAATCTGGTATTTCTTTCCGAATCATCCCCCTGCAAGTCAACTTGGCATTTGGGGGTTCGTCCTTGCATTTTTAGGGATGATTGTGGGTTCGGTTTTTCAAAATATTTTCCAACCAATAACCATTCAGGAGATAGAAAAATGATGACTTCAGGCTATATATGGGGAATGATTATTCTGTTCTCAGTAGGATCATTTGTAATTATTTCGGTGATTATTATCATCAAAGGTTTTGGGGAAATCAAAGATATTTTCAAAAAACTTTCTATGAAAAATGAAACAAATAATAACAAATAATTAATGAAATATATTTAAAAAGGAGATAGTATGAGAAAATTAAGCACCATTGCTCCGGATTGGTGGGATTACACCACCCTGGACAAAGAAATCATCAGAGATGCGGCTGAATTAGCAGAAAAGGATATTGAACAACTCACCCGGCCCGGGTTTAATATCAAATTTCACGACACGCATGAGTCATTCTATCTTGCCGAAGCGCTGGAATATATAGATGCCTGGCAGCAGGCAACCGATAGTGAACCGGCCGGTATATGCGGTCCAATTGGGCCAACGGAACAGTTGCCATTGGTTGCACAGCTTGTGAATACATTTAAGATCAATCTTAAAAACTGTCATTTTTGGGGCATGGATGAATGGGTTGTTGACGGCAAAGAAGTGGAATATGAACATCCTCTCGGGTTTGCCCGCGCAGATATGAAATTATGTTTTGACCAGATTGACAAAAAACTGGCAATGCCAAAAGAAAATCTACATTTTCCAAAAGTGAGCACCATTGAAGACTATTCTGGATACTTTGACACAGTACGATGTGTAGTGATGCAGGGCGGTCAGGGAGAAGTTAAACATTGGGCATTCAACGATCCTCTAAAACGAGACGGCAAATACATAGACAATCCACCTTCACCGGAAGAATACAGGACCCTGAAAACAAGAATTACAGATCTTCATCCCATGACACTGATCCAAAATGCACGGACATCCGGTAAAGGCAATGTCAGTGCTGTCCCCCATCAGGCAATAACGGTGGGTCCTCAGGAGACCTGGAAAAGTGAAAAAGTTTCGATCTGGCATTACGGAATACATGATAATCCTTTTGGTATGAGGCTGACTGCCCTGATGATTTCAAAAAAGATTATGGATTCTTCGGTACCCATGTCTTTGCTTGGAGATCATCCAAATGTCCAATTTAATTATTACAGACCGGGTATTGGTAGTTGTGAAATAGATATGCATTAGTATTAATTAGAACAAAACAATCTTAGATGAAGACAAAAAAGGTTTTAGCAATCGCTGCTCATCCGGATGATATTGAATTAATGATGGCTGGAACGCTGTTTTTGCTGAAAGAACAAGGATGTGAGCTTCACTACCTTAATATCGCAAACGGCAGTTGTGGCTCTGAACTAAAATCGAAAGAAGAAATAGTTAAAATCAGGGAAGAAGAAGCGAAGAATGCAGCATCGTTCCTCAATGCAAAACATTATAAATCCATAACAGATGACTTTGGAATCCTGTATTCTGAAAATTTAGTCAAGAAAGTAGCGGCCGTTGTTCGAAAATGCAACCCGGACATTCTGCTCGTTCCTTCTTTGGACGATTACATGGAAGATCATATTATGTCTGCAAGAATTGCAGTAACGGCTGCTTTCGTCAGAAATATGCCCAATTATCCAACAGATCCGCCATTGAAGCCAATTTCAAACGATATTGCCATATATCATGCACTTCCATATGGGTTACGGGATGAAACGAGAAGAAAGGTTTTTCCTGAATATTATGTTAACATTGAAACTGTGATGGACAAAAAGACAGAAATGCTGGCGATGCATAAAAGTCAAAAGGAGTGGCTGGATAAAAGCCAGGGGATAGATTCATATTTAAGAATGATGCAAGATATGAGCAGGCAAATTGGAAAAGACTCAAAGCAATTTCAATATGCAGAAGGATGGCACAGACATTCTCATTTAGGTTTCGCTTCAGAAGATTTTGACCCGTTATTACGCATCCTTAATAAATTCATCCAATCGCAATTATCATGAATAAGTATCTGGTTCAAATCAAAATGGCAGCTATCTTTTTTGTGATATTGATTGCTGCAGGAAATCTTCACGCTCAGGAGAACCAAAGGATGGTCTTTGCCCATTATATGGTGGGCATGCCAATGTACGGGGACCCTGCCAGTGCGACTGTCGCTGATTTAAAAAAAGATATTGTCGATGCCAGCGACCAGGGTATTAACGCCTTCCAGATCAACATTCACGACTGGAGTGAGAGCGACGCCCGTCAGGTAACAGCAAGGCTTTACCAGGCTGCCTCAGAATGCAAATTCCCGTTCTATCTGTTTCCGAGTGTTGATTATAACGAAAATGACGGGACCCGGTGGTTGTACGAAGACATTTATGATTATATGAGGCTCTACGCTGAGCACCCAAACCAACTTCTTGTTAATGACCGCCCCTTCTTCACCTCCTGGCTGGGGCAGCTCAAGGGTGTGGATTTCTGGCGGAATATAAAGGAAAGTCTCCATAAAGAGCTTGGATTGGATATCTACTATGTCCCGTTTCACGCTATTACCTGTGAACAAACATCTGCACAAGTCGAAGCGTATCTGGACAAATGGGATGATGTTATAGACGGCTATTTCTCGTGGGGAGCTTCAAGACCTCCCTTTTTCACTGGCCCTTCAAAATGGGCCACTACTCCTGAGGCCAATGAGAACATGTCGGCGGCCTTACTAAGTCGTGGACTCTCTTATATGACCCCAATTATCCCTGCCTTCTGGGCCACCTGTAAATTGCCCTGTAAATATACGGAACACCAGGGGGCAAAAGGCATGAAGACCCAGTGGATGTCGATTATCAATAACCAGACTGCAAACTGGGTCAATCTGGTGACCTGGAACGATTTGGGAGAGGACAGTCATTGGAGTCCTCATCCTAATCCCAACAGATCTACACAGGAAGGACCCGTATGGACCCATGCCGGATATGCGGAGCTGAACAAGTATTATATACAATGGTGGAAGAGCGGTCAGCAGCCACCCATCGATAGTGACAAGCTGTTTTATTTCTATCGCAATCAGTTTCAGGATGCCATACCACTTAATGCGTCTTGTCCGCAAGAGTGCAACCGGCACATTCCGGACAAAGTCTATGTAACAACGATGCTGACCAGACCGGCAACGCTTACTATTAAAAGCGGGGCGAAAATCACCGTCCATGACATTCCTGCTGGTATTCATAACTGGGAAGGGGAGCTGGGAGTAGGCAACCAATGTTTTACAATCATCCGGGATGATAAGGTGGTACTCGAAGCAACCGGCGGAGTGACAGTTGACAACACGCCTGAGTACAAATCCTGGAGTCTCTATTCGGGTTTTGCTGGGGGGAAGCCTACAATTAGAAGCGATGGGAAATAGAAAAACATATAAAAGCACAAAAATTATGAATAAGTATCTTGTTCAATTCAAGAGGGTAGCAATCTATTTTGTATTAATGCTTGCTGCAGGAAATCTTCACGCCCAGGAGAATCAGAGGATGGTCGTCGCCTGTTATATGGTGCGCATGCCCATGTACGGGGACGCCGTCAGCGTGACTGTTGCCGATTTGAAGAAGGACATTCTTGATGCCAACGACCAGGGGATTAGCGCCTTTCAAATCAATATCCACGACTGGAAAGAGAGCGAGGTACGTCAGGTAACAGCGCGGCTTTACCAGGCTGCCTCGGAGTGCAACTTCCCGTTCTATCTGTTTCCGAGCGTTGATTATAACGAAAATGACGGGACCCGGTGGTTGTTCGAAGACATTTATGATTACATGAGGCTCTATGCAAATCACCCCAACCATCTACAGGTAGATAACCGTCCCTTATTCACCTCCTGGTTGGGACAGGGAAAGGGCGTTGACTTCTGGCGAACAATAGAGGAAAGTCTCCATAAAGAGCTTGGGTTAGATATCTACTATGTCCCGTTTCATGCTATTGGCCGTAAACTCTCACCCGAACAAATTGAGGTGTACCTTGATAAATGGGACGATGTTATAGAGGGCTACTTCATGTTTGGAGGTTCAACCCCTCCCTTTCCTGTGGACTCGGACCTTAGTACTTCAAAAAGGGCCAGGATCTCTGAGGGCGCTGAGAACCTGTCAGCCGCTTTAAAGAGCCGAGGGCTCTCTTTTATGACACCCGTTGTCCCGGCATTCTGGGCTACCTGCAAAACACCTTGTAAATATACAGACCACCAGGGAGCGAAAGGTATGGACATCCAGTGGATGTCGATTATCAATAACCAGACTGCAAACTGGGTCAATCTGGTGACATGGAACGATTTGGGAGAAGATTCCCACTGGAGTCCCCATCCAAATCCCAATAGATCGACTGAGAGAGGACCCGTATGGACCCATGCCGGTTACGCCGAGCTGAACAAGTACTACATACAATGGTGGAAGAGCGGTCGTCAGCCTCCTATTGAAAGGGACAAACTGTTTTATTTCTATCGCAATCAGTTTCAGGATGCCACACCACTTAAGGCTTCCTGTCCGCATGAGTGTAGCCGTCGCATTCCTGACAAAGTCTATGTAACAACCATGCTGACCAGCCCGGCAAAGCTTACCATCAAAAGCGGGACGGAAATCACCGTCCATAACGTCCCTGCTGGAATTCAAAACTGGGAAGGGGAGCTGGGAGAAGGCAAACAGTGTTTTACAATCGTCCGGGATGGTAAAGTGGTACTCGATGCAACCGGCGGAATGACGGTTGATAGGATGCCTGAGTACAAATCATGGAGCCTCTACTCGGGTTTTGCTAAGAGGAAAACTCGCAATTAACACCCATAATTAATAATACTTAGATGATAGCAGTATGAAGAAAACAACCTTAATCGCCCTGGTTCTAATGACAGGTTTTTGCACTAAGACTTACACTCAAACCATGGGCACGATGACCGATCCACGCGATGGGCAGATTTATAAAACAGTAAGCTTTGAAAACGAGTTTACAGGCACCTCAATCACCTGGATGGCCGAAAACCTCAACTATAAAACATCCGGTAGTTTTGCTTATGAGAATAATGAAAAGTTTCGAAATAACGTAGGTTTACTGTATACCTGGGAGACCGCAACTAAGGCCTGTCCCAGCGGTTGGCACTTACCTTCAGATGGCGAGTGGAAAGTATTGGTCAGTAAATATGGGGGCGAAGACAAAGCTGGAGAAGCACTAAAGGGTGAAAAAGACTGGAATGAGGGAGGCAATGGCACCAATAGCAGTGGTTTTATTGGCCTTCCTGCTGGTTGCAGCGGCCCTGGCGGATTCGGCTACCTTGGTAAATCCGGTTACTGGTGGTCATCTACGGTTTATAGCTGTGGTGAAGCCTGGAGGTATGGATTAAGTAGCAGTAATTCAGAGGTGACTCGCATTTACTACTACAAACACTATGCGTACTCATGTCGGTGTATCCGGGATTGACATAAGGGTACCTCTAACAATATTGAAACTGTGAATAAGAAGGATCTATATTAGTTTATATGCTAATGTTTGAAAAACTTTACCTGATTATGAATTTACTTGTCAGTTATATTAGAATAATCATTGTCATTCCACTGGCATTCTTGGTCTCCTGTTCGCCGGATGAAACTGTTTATATCAGGGTTGAGAATAATGCATCACTCTTACCCTTCAGTTTTGCTGCCACAGAGCTGGTGGAAAAACTGGGGGCCATTTACCCGGAAACCCACTTCAGCATTGATTCCTCCCGGACCGGCAGGAAGAGAGTTATCTATCTGAACACAGGCGATTCAGTACCAAGTTCAGATATAGAGATTGAGCAGCCGGCAAGGGTGCAGAACTAATCCGAAAAGCTGTTTCTGAAAGAGGAAGAGCAAATATTATTGTTGCAACCGGAGCATCATAGTTTGAGATGTTGAATGAACTGGTAAAAGAGGAAATAGACTGGTCTAAAGTTACTGCTTTTCACCTGGATGAGTATATTGGGATACCTGAATGACCAATGTGTTACAGTGGCAGAAGTATTAAAAACGGGGGGATCCCAAACCTTTATTGATTGGTTTATTTCTGTACTTGCAAAGATAATCAATAGAGGACATCAAACAGAATTAAAAATAATGAACACTTAACAAAAAAAAAATCAAAAAATGAAAACGTCAAAAGTTAAATTGCATACCGGTTCGGTTAATTCACAGACAAAATGGGATAATAGAGAAATATTCCTTTTACAAATACTAATTTTGGTAATGTTTACCACTTCTTTATCTGCTCAAAATTGGAAAGAATTATTCAACGGGAAAAACTTCGATAATTGGGAGAAGAAAAATGGTAATGCTGAATACCAAATCAAAGGGGACGAAATAGTTGGTATTTCGCATCTTAATACTCCAAATACATTTTTATGTACTAAAGAAACATATGGTGATTTTATATTAAAATTGGATGTTAAGGTTGAT
>Ga0307991_1001093_pt1 | contig 19299 bp, 14 predicted proteins | sample EllFjometagen131_FD_203146 | JGI IMG/M metagenome (GOLD analysis project Ga0307991, IMG submission 203146) | Marine microbial communities from Ellis Fjord, Antarctic Ocean - #131 | ecosystem: Environmental > Aquatic > Marine > Unclassified | place: Southern Ocean | collected 2014-10-08 | reverse complement strand
GTCATTCATTAGTCATTCATTAGTCATTCATTAGTCATTCATTAGTCATTCATTAGTCATTCATTAGTCATTCATTAGTCATTCATTAGTCATTCATTAGTCATTCATTAGTCATTCATTAGTCATTCATTAGTCATTTGGCTTCGCTGTTTATCCGCCTCTGGCGTGGTCATTTGTTGTCATTAATTTTTCAGGATATAAAGTTTAAAACTAATTAATTCATTCATATTTCAGTATTTTTATTTCTTTATTAAGAACCATAAGTCCGTTCATAGCGAGTGCTTTCATTTCGTCTTCTCCCGGATAAACGAATACAGGAGCAATAAAAGAGACACGTTCTTTAATAGCATCAACAAAAGGTTTACCATAAGTAACTCCGCCTGTAAGGAGTATAGCATCAACTTCACCTTTTAGTACTGTTGCTTTTGCACCGATTGCTTTTGCCACCTGATAAGCCATAGCATCTTGAATGAGTTTAGCTTTTTCGTCTCCTGCCTCTGCTTTTTTTTCTATTTTAAAAGCATCATTTGTTCCAAGGTATGCGACATAGCCACCTTTGCCTGTAATCATTTTTTTTATTTCTGCTTTAGTATATTTATTACTGAAGCACAAATCAACAATGTCTGCCATTGGCAAAGTGCCACTTCTTTCAGGAGAGAAAGGACCTTCACCATTCAATGCCTGATTAACATCAATGACTCTTCCTTTTCTGTGTGCTCCTATACTAATGCCTCCGCCTATATGAGCTACAATAAGATTTATATCTTCATATTTTTTTGATATAGATTTTGAATATTCTCTGGCAATGGCTTTTTGGTTTAAAGCATGGAATATAGATATTCTTTGAAATAAAGGGTGTCCTGATATTCTTGCTATATCTTCCAGTTCATCAACAACAACAGGGTCAGCAATATAAGCTTTTGCCCTTGGCAAAGATTTTGCAATATTATCAGCTATTAAACCGCCTAAATTACTTGCGTGTTGTCCTAATACACCTTTTTTTAAATCTTCAATCATTTGCTGATTAACAATATAAATTCCTGATTTAATAGGTTTTATAAGTCCTCCTCTTGCAACAACGATTTTTATAGAATTAATAGATATGTTAGCATTTTTTAGTTCTTCAAGGATAATATTTTTTCTAAAATCGTATTGGTCAGTAATTTTTTTAAAATTTCCAATTTCTTTAGAAGAGTGTTTTATATTTTTAAGGAATATTTGCTTTGTGTTATCAAAGACAGCAATTTTGGTAGATGTTGAACCGGGATTAATAACTAATATCCTTTGTCTTTGAATTATCATTATTTTTTTATTTTATATGTTTTTGATATTAAATTTATTTTGCCATTAAACAAGACAAAGCGATGCAATAGAATTTAGATTTTGGACTTTCGCTTCTAGACATAACAACAACAGGTTTTATTGTCCCCTGTATCAATCCTGCTAATTCTCCTCCGCAAAAAAGCATCAAGCCTTTATAAAAGGCATTGCATTCCTCTAAAGAGGGGAATATCAAAATATCAGCATCGCCATTAATAGGTGTTTTAACTCCTTTTATCTGAACACTTTTTTTATCACAAGCCAGAAAAATATCAAGTGGTCCGTCAACTATACAATTTTTAATCTGTCCTCTTTCTGCCATTTTGCTTATTACAGCGTAATCTATACTATTTGGAAAATTAGGACTTACTTTTTCTGATACTCCTATAAGTGCGACTTTTGGTTTCTCTATACCAAATTTTCGTGCCATATTTACAGAATAATTCACCATTGCTATTTTCTGTTTGATATCAGGGAAAGGAAGAACAGCAGTATCAGAAATGAATAACAATTTATGATATTTAGGTATTTCTATTGCACATACGTAACTCATAACTGTTTTAGAAAGCAAAAGCCCTTTTTCTTTATCAAGAACAGCTTTTAGAAATTTGTCTGTACCTACAAGACCTTTCATTAAAATGTCACATTCGTCTTGTTTTACCATACGTACTGCCTCTTTTGTGGCCTCAATTTCATTAGGAATATTAATAATATTAAAAATATCAGATGAAATTGCTTCTTTATTTGCTTTTGTAATAATTTCTTTTTTATCGCCAATCATATAAGCTTCAACAAAGCCTTCCTTGATTGCAGAAGCAATAGCTCTTATTGTGTTCGGGTCCTGGGCATAAGCAACAGCTATTTTTTTCTTTTTACCCGATTTGCGAAGATGTTCTAACATCTCATCTAATGTGCGTATTGGTCGCATTTTGCTTTTATTTCTGAAATTTAAAATTTATGATAAATCTTATAAATTTTAAAGCATTGAATACTAAAAAATATTATTTTCAATTAGAATGCAGATAGTTATCATATAAAATATCAACATCTTAATTTTCAAAAGTTAATCCACAGTTATTTAGCCATTAAGCCTGAGAGTGCAATAGAGTATAATTTTGTTTTAATGCTATCACCTCGGGATGATAATATAGCGGGTACTTTAGCACCTGTAACAATAGCTCCTAATTCAGCGCCGGCAAGTTTAGTATTTGTTTTATAGAATACATTAGCTGCTTCAATATTAGGGAATAGAATACAATCGGCATCACCTGCGACAGGGCTATTAATTTTTTTTATTTTAGCAGATTCTTTATCAATGGCAAGGTCAAGACCGAAAGGTCCGTCAATGACAGCTCCTTTTATTTGTCCTCTGTCAGCCATTTTTGAGATAATAGCAGCGTCGACGCATGCCGGCATTTTATAAAGCATTTGTTCTGATGCAGCTACAATAGCTAATTTTGGTTTTTCTATACCAAGAGCATGGGCTGTTTGGATAAGATAATTTGTTATGGCAATTTTTTGTTTTAAATCAGGAGACGGAATAACAGCAACATCTCCACAGATTATTAATTTATGATAATTAGGATTTTCAATTACAGTAACATGGCTTAGGATAGCTTTGGGAGGCAGTAGTCCTTTTTCTTTGTTAAGAATAGCACGCATATATTTATCAGAACTTACCAATCCTTTCATCAGAATATTGCCTTGTCCTGCATTGATTAATTCAACAGCTTTATTAGCTGCTTGCATATCTGTATTTGCTTGTACTATTTTAAATTTATTTACATCAATATTTTCTTTTTTGCAGGTTTCTTTTATTATTGTTTCATCACCTACTATGGTTGCATCAACGATTCCAATATCAATAGCTTTGCTTAAAGCACATATAGTGTGTGAATCGTTAGCCCATGCTGCAACAAGAATTTTTTTATTTTTATTTTTTAAGACCTCAAACATTTGGTCAAGTTTAGTAATAGACATTTTATTTCCCTTTATTTTTATAAAGTTAATTATATAATTTTTGACAAATTTAGTAATTTTTTATAGAATGTTATAAAATAAATTAAAAATATTTTTTTTATCAGTAGCAGAACTCTTTGGTGTGTCTTTATAGTGTATAAAATGTTATTATAAAAGATTAAAAGTTTATATTAGCATTTTATTTTTTTTAAGCAAAATAAATATATAAATCAAATAGGATAATTCTTATATGGAGAGTTTAAGATATAAATTTGTAATAGTAGGTGCAGGAATAAACGGACTGATAATAGCTGATGAGCTTTCAAAATATTATTGTGGGGAAATTATTTTACTTGAAAAAGAGGATGAAACAGGAGGGCTTTGTAAGACAATAAGAAAAAACGGATTATCTTATGATTTTGGTTCTCATCGTTTTCATAAAGAAATAAATAAAGAAACGCTTGATTTTATAGATAATATTTCGGGTAATCTGTTAATAAAAAAAACAAGACAAGGGAAACTAATATTAAAGAAATCATATATAGAATATCCTGTTAAGTCGTTTAGATTGTTTACAGAATTGGGTATAAAGGAATTATTTTTATGTAGTATTTCTTTTTTTTTAAGGGTATTGTTCTATAAAGGACTTAATTATGAGAGTTGTTTAAAGAGAGAGGTAGGGAACAGGGCATATAATATATTTTATAAATCTTATGCCAAGAAACTTTGGGGTTGTGATCCAAAATATATTTCTTTTAAAGCTGCTAAGAGCAGGACATCTATGTCAAAGAATCCATTAGCTTTGTTGAAAGATATGTTTCTTTATTATTTTAAGGGAGGCGAAGATTATTTTTATTATTTAGACGGAGGAATAGGAATTTTTGCGAATGGTTTAGAAAAAAAAATAAAAAATAAAGGAGTTAAGATAATAAAAGGTGTTAAAGATTTTTTGATAGAGAATCCGAAAGCTGATAAGAGGATATTTTTTAATGCACAAGGAAATAGTTATAGTATTGAGTTTGATAAGTTAATTTCAACAATACCTATAGATGATTTAGTATTGAAGTTAAATCCAGATAAAAAGATTTGTAATATACTTGGTAAAATAAGATGGCGTGGCTTAAAATTAATTTATATGCATATAAAAGAGGATCCGAAGCTTGAAGGAGAGACATTTTATTTTCCCGAGGAGAAATATAAAATAGGGCGAGTGTCAATTCCAAAAAGATTTTCTGATTTGATGCAGAGAGATAATAGTTTTACAAGTTTTGTTTGTGAGATTCCTTGTAGTAAAGGTGATGATATATGGAATATGTGTTCTAAAGATATTTATGATATTTGTTTTAATGATTTAGTAGTATCAGGATTAATTTCAGGAGCGTATGGATATTTATCAGAGAAAAATTTTATAATTAACTTACCTAGTGTTTATCCTGTTTTTGTTACAGGATGGCAAGAATCAATTAACTCTGTTTTAGAATATTTGAGCAAAGAGTTTCCTTATATATATGTAAGCGGGAGGAGAGGACTTTTTTTACAATCCAACTCTGACCATTCAATAGATATAGGTAAATTGTTAGCACAGTATCTTTTACAAGGAAAATCATCAAAGGAATGGTATAAGAATATAAATTTTTTTCAAAATTTAAAGTCAAGGGATTAGTTAACAGTTATTGTTTTAGGTTAAATATATTTTCTTCAATTATTTTGTTGTATATATTTTGTGCCATAAGTTTATAGCCTTTAGCATTGCAATGCGAGCCCCGATTTTTGGGTTGAAAAAATCTGTCTTGTTGTTCTCCTAATTGATAAAATATTTGATTGTTGTCTATAAAAGTGATAGAATATTTTTGTGCAATATTTTCAAGTGTTTGATTTTCTGATATAGCATCATTAGACCCATATCGCATGGGATAGTTCTGTATAATAAGTTTGATTTTTTGTTTTTTGCAAATTTTTATAATTTTTTCTATATCTGATGTTACCCAATAAATAACTAAAGGTCCATTTTGGGTATTTTTTTTATTTATTTTATCTTTATTATATAAAATATTTTGTTTTTTATTGCTCTCTTTTTGTTTAAACCAATTTATAAACTCATCATCATGAGACATTAGGTTAGTATAAATAATATTTATATAGTTGTTATAATCTTTTTGATTTGTTTTTATATTTTTTTCAAATATATTTATAGTTTTCAGAAACCATTTATGTGCATTTGCAGAATCCCCGATAGATTTATAAATATGTGCAATTCCATAATACAGGATAAAATTATCAGGATTTGTTTCTAATTTATGTTTAGACCATATTATAGATTCATTATTTTTATTTATTAAATTATAAGCTGTATTAATAGCTATATAATTATCAAAGATATCAGGATTTGTTTTTATATTTTGTTTTAATACATTTATTTCTTTAATAATCCAATCATTTTGATATTGTTGAATATTTTTTTTGGTTAAGAGGTTCCATAAATTAATATTGCTTGGATTTTCTTTTATTTTTTGTTTAATCCATTTTATAGATAAATCTTTTTTGTCTAAACAATTATAAGCATAATACAATCCTTTGTAGTTTGCAGGTTCTTTACAATCTATTTTTATTCCTTTTTCAAACCATTTTATAGCTTGGCGATAGTCCTTTTTTATATATAAATAATAACCTCCTATGTTATAGTAATTTCTACTATTTTTAGGGTCTGTTTTTAGAGCATTTTTAAATTGTTTTATTGCTTTTTCATTTTCAGAAGAAAATTCGTCATTATTCATTTTTTTGTCTTTTATGTTAAGATATATAAGTTTTATAAATTTATAAACACGAATTCTATATAATAAGTTATTAGTATAGTTATTATATCCCCATAGATTCCATCTATTGGCTTGTCCGGCTAAAAGAATAATAATATCTGGCTTTACAATGTTTATTTGTGATTGTAGTTTATTTAAAACCTGTGCTGTGTTTTGTCCTGATTGTCCTCCGTTAACGACTTTAAAAGTTTTGTTAGTTTTAGAGTTGAGTATTTGCTGAAGTTGTGTTGGATAATTTTTGCCTTTTGGTGCGCCAATACCTTCGGTAAAAGAATCGCCAATAGATAATATTGTATAATCACTTTTCCCATGCCTATCTAAATCAGAAGATGCATTTTTTATATGAATATATCCAGTAATTCGTAAGCATATTTCTAAAATGATGAGAGCTGTAATCAGTCCTGTAAGAAAAGTTAATAATTTTTTCATATTTGTTTATTTATACTATTAATATTGAGATGAGATGCGATTAAGATTTTTTAATTTACTATAAGCGAATCATTTTTTGTTTTTATTGTATCCATGTTAAATATATTTTCTTCTAAAATTTTATTATAAATACTTTGAGCCATAAGTTTATAACCTTTTGCATTACAATGTCCGTCAGGAGCAAAAAAATTATCTTTTTCTGTCCCTAGCGAATCAAATATTTTTTTGTTGTCAACAAGAGGTATATTGTGTTGCTTTGCAAAATTTGTTAAGATTATATTTTCAGGTAAATTGCGTTGATTGGGTGATGTGCATTTGTAAGGATAATTTTGCATAATTATTTTGATTTTTTGTGTTTTACAGATTTTTATAATTTTTTCTATATCAGATTTCATCCAGTTCATAGTTAAAGAATTTTCTAATATATTTAATTCATCTATATCTTGTGTATTTAAGAGAGTTGGATTTTTTTTCATTTCTTTTTTATACCAATTTATGAATTTATCATCCTGATTGATTAGATTGTTATTAAAGAAAGTGATATAATCGTCAGGTTTTATTTGCTTAGGTGAACTTGTTTTTATTTCTTTTTTAAATAAATCAATTGCTTTATCAAACCATTCTTGAGATTTACCGCACTTTTTTAAATATGCATATTGTTTAGCGAGCATATAGTAAGAGATGACATTTTCCGGATTTTGTTTTATATATTTTTCATACCATTTTATAAGTTTTGCGTTTTGATGCATTGTGTTTTTTGCATAATCAATAGCAAGATAATTGTCATAGTTTGTTGGCTCTGCTTTTATATTTTCTTTTAATTTGTTTATTGCTTTAGCATACCATTTTTGTTTTTCAGGATGTTTCCCTAATGATTCATATTTTGCTTGTATTAACTGCCATAATTGTATGTTTTGAGGATTTTTTACAATTTCTTTTTTAATCCATTTTATAAGTTCTTTATTTTGTTTTGTTTTATTAAAGATATCAGAGATATACCAGGATATATCATAACTTTTTTTTGTATTTAAGATTACTGCTTTTTTAAAATATTTTAGAGATTGTTCATAATTTTTTATGTTATAATAAGATAAGCCAATGGAAAAATAGTTAAAGTAGTTATTATTGTTTATAGGGTCCTTATATGTATTTTTTTTTAATTGTTGTATAGCTATCTTATTATTATAGATAAATTTATTTTTTTTTGATATATCAAGATATAATAGTTTAATTAATTTGTAAATACGGATTCTGTATAATAGATTATTTGCTGATTTATTTATTGATTTACCATGGGAAATTGATGGATTATCATATCCCCATAAGTTCCATTTATTAGATCCTCCAATAAGAAGTATAATAAGGTCTGGTTTTACAGTATTTATTTGTAATTGTAGTTTGTTCAAAATTTGTGCTGTGTTATCTCCTGCCCGTGCTACATTAACGACTTTAAAAGTTTTCTTGGTTTTAGAGTTAAGTATTTGCTGAAGTTGAGTTGGATAATCTTTATCTTTGGGTGCGCCAACGCCTTCGGTAAAAGAATCGCCAATAGATAATATTGTATAATCATTTTTCCCCTGCCTATCTAAATCAGAAGATGTATTTTTTGCATGAATATATCCAATAATTCGTAAGCATATTTCTAAAATGATAAGAATTAAAATTAGTCCTGTAAAAAAAACTGATATTTTTTTTAATACTTTTTTCATATCGTTTATACTATGCAGAAGTTATTCTGCCTAAAGCGGATTAAAATTTGTCATTACATTCAGTTGTCATTTGCTGAAGCATCATTAATAGTCATTTGGCTTTGCTGCCTGCCCAGTGAATTAAGCGAAGCGATTTCACGAACACCTTTAAAAATAAAATAATGATGTGAGTAAATTGCGAAGCAATATTTCATCAGAGTCATTTATTTACTTAAATTTATGCTATATATATAAGATGCGATTAAGATTTTTTAATTTACTATAAGCGAATCATTTTTTGCTTTTATTGTGTCTAAATTAAATATGTTTTCTTCTAAAATTTTATTATAAACATTTTGTGCCATAAGTTGGTAGCCATTAGCATTGCAATGTATAGCATTTGTTTGTGGTTGAAAGAGGTCTTTTTTTCTTTCTTTTATCAGGTCAAATGTTTTCCAATTGTTTACAAAAGTAATAGAATATTTTTCTGCAATATTTTTTAATATTTCATTTTCTATGCTTTTGACAGGAGGATTTGCCTTGACAGGATAATTTTGTATTATTAATTTAATTTTTTGTGATTCACAGATTTTTACAATTTTTTCTATGTCAGATTCCATCCAGTTAAAGACAAGCAAATCATTTTTTTTGCTCAAAGTTTTAATATTTTTTTTTAATGATATTTCATCTTCATACCATATTTTTTGTGTCTTATTGATTTGATATTTATATTTTTTGTAAAGAGAGTCATATAAATAGGAGTTTATATGATTTTTTTCTTTTTCTTTACTGAACCATTCTATAAACTCATCGTTTTCATTAATCAGGTAAACATTGGCAAAAGCAGTATAATTATAATATTTTGATGTATTTGCAGTTTTTTCTTTTTCAAAAATATCTATAGCTTTTATAGTATATTTATGTGCTTTGTCATAGTTTGCCTGCGACTTGTATATGTGGCTAAGGGCATAATAGAATATAAACTTATTTGAATTTTCTTTTATTTTCTGTTCAGCCCATTTTATAAATTCATGGTCTTGTTTCATCATATTATAAGCATAATATACACCATAATAATTAGAAAGGTTGTCAGGGTCTGTTTTTATTCCTTTTTCAAAACAGTTTATCGCATTATCACCATTTTTTTCGTGTATATAAAAAAATCCTATATCAAAATAATTATCACTGTTATTTGTTCTTTTTTTAACACCATTTTTAAAATTTTTTATGATTTTTTTATATTTATCTTGTTCCAGGCGAGTTTTGCTATCTGCTAATTCATATATTAACTCTTTGTTTCCTTTATATTTTATATCATAATACAAAAGTTTAATCAACTTAAAAGTTCGAATTCTATATAATAATTTATTTATTGATTTGTTTGTTTCAGAACTTCCATATCCCCAAAAGTTCCATTTATTAGCTACTCCAATTAAAAGTATAATAAGATTGGGCTTTACATCATTTATATTTGATTGTAACAGATTTAAAACCTGTGCAGTATTTTGGCTTGACATTCCTCTGTTAACGACTTTAAATGTTTTGTTGGTTTTGGTGTTAAGTATTTGCTGAAGTTGTGTTGGATAATCCTTATCTTTGGGTGCGCCAACGCCTTCTGTAAAAGAATCGCCAATAGATAATATTGTATAATCATTTTTCCCCTGCCTATCTAAATCAGAAGATGTATTTTTTGCATGAATATATCCAGTAATTCGTAAGCATATTTCAAAAATGATAAGAATTAAAATTAGTCCTGTAAAAAAAACTGATATTTTTTTTAAAATATTATTCATCTGTTTATACCGTTGGATTAAAGTAGGATATTATCGAATCGGGTAAACTCCTAAGATAATATCCAACGGGGCGGCATTTATATTTTTAATTTTAGTTCATTTTATTTTTTTTGCAACAAAATTTCCTAATACCAAATAGTCCATTTTACTTTTTTGAAAATCGTTTATAGCATCATCCGGTGAACATACTATTGGCTCACCTCTTAAATTAAAAGAGGTGTTTATTATTATTGGCACGCCTGTTATTTTTTCAAATTCGTTAATTAAGTTCCAGAGCAAAGGATTTATTTTTTTATTTATTGTTTGCACTCTTGCTGTTTTATCTATATGAGTTATGGAAGGCACGAGTTTTTCTTTGTCTTTTTTAACTTTTGGTGCCAGCAGCATAAAAGGTGAAGAGCTTTGCAGAGCAAAAAAATCATTTGCTTTTTCTTCTAATATTATAGGAGCATAAGGTCTGAAAGATTCTCTTTTTTTTATCTTATCATTTAAAATATTTTTCATATCAGGATTACAGGGATTACCAAATATAGACCTGTTGCCTAAAGCACGAGGTCCAAATTCCATTCTTCCCTGAAACCAGCCAATTGTATTGTTTTGCGATATTTTTTTTGCTATATATTTGGTGAGTTCATCATTTTCATATCTTCTGAAAGTAATATTTGCTTTTAACAGACATTTTTTAATTTGATTTTCAGAAAAGTCAGGTCCTAAATAGGCATTTTCCATAACATAATTTCTTGGATTATTTAAAATGCTGTTATAGATATATTGAGCAACACCAAGTGCACCACCAGCATCACCGGCAGCTGGCTGGATAAAAATTTTTTTAAATGGTGTTTCTTCAAGTATTCTATTGTTTGCCACACAATTAAGAAATATTCCTCCTGCAAGACAAAGATTGTCCATTTTGGTTTCTTTATAAACATTTTTTGCTATTGCAATAAGTGTATCTTCGGTAAATTTTTGCAAGCTTGCTGCAATATCACAATGTCTTTGCTCTATTTTTTCTTTAGTTTTTCTTGGTTTTCCAAAAGTTTTTATAAATTTTTTGCTATACATTCTTGTTCCTTTATTAAAGCCAAAGAAACTATTGTCAATTTTAAAACTGCCGTCAGGTTTAACTGTAATTATCTCTTTAAACTTATCAATATAAGTCGGTTTTCCATAGGAAGATAATCCCATTGTCTTTCCTTCTCCTGTGTTTGCTTCAAATCCCAAATAAGATGTAATTGCTGTATAAACCAAACCCAGCGAATTAGGATATTGTAATTCTTTGATAATCCTGATATTATTTTTTTTGCCATATCCATAAGTTGTAGTTGCAAATTCGCCTAGGCCATCTGCTGTGATAATTGCTGCTTCTTCAAACGGTGAGACAAGGAATGCACTTGCAGCGTGTGATATATGATGTTTTACAAACAATGTTTTACCTTCATAGCATAATTCTTTTTTTAATAATACAGGTATTATTAATCTATCCTGAAGCCAATAAGGTATTGTTCTTAAGAAATTTTTAAAAGAGAAAGGATATGAATTTAAGTGGTCTGTAATTACGCGTGAAAATTTAAGATATGGCTTTTCATAAAATCCAATGTAATCAATATCATCAAATGTTATTTCTCCTTTTTGTATGCAATAGTTAATAGCATTAACAGGAAAATCAGAAGAGTTTTTAATCCTGTTAAATCTTTCTTCCTGAGCAGCTGCTATCACTTTCCCGTCTTTTACAAGGCATGCCGCAGAGTCGTGATAAAAACATGATATGCCTAATATATTCATCTGTTTATGTTTTTGCAATTAACTTATTTTTAGTTACTTATATTTTTAACAAGACAAAAGACAAAAGTTTTTAGTTTCCTGTTTCCAGTTATTAACCCCTCAAAACTCAAAACTGCATACTACTTACTGTTTATACACCTGCATAAATAAAAGTTACTATAACAGAAGGTCCAATATAAAAAATTAAAAATGCCAGCAGAGCAAGTATTATAAGTATAGGAGCCAAAAAGATTAATTTATGTTTTTTAATTAAAAAAAACATTTCTTTTAATATGTATTTAATTTTTCTCATATCTTATTTATTTTGGATTTACGATTGATGAATACTTTCTTTAATATCAGCATTATAATCTTTAGCTTTATTCCAGAAAGTATATTCTGATTCATAATTTTGTTTTAACATGTTCTTTTTAAAAATTAAAATAAAGATTAATGTAATTCCAAAAAATATGAAATAAAGTAAAAACAAAAATATTGTTATTAATATTTTTTGAACAAATTTAATAATATTTTGTATTACTATTTTATAAATATATTTTATTTTTTTAAACATTATAAAATTGTTATTTAGTGTCTGAACGGGAATGCTATAAACTACATTGTATATGTTTAATGATATTTTTTTTTGAATAATTAATTGTTGAGTCCTCTCCGAAAAGTCAAAATTGTGTCATTCCGAATAACGTCATCCTGAACTCGTTTCAGGGTTAGTTCGGAATCTCTAATTTCAATAATATCAAAAGATGCTGAAACAAGTTTACCCTGTTAGATAATTTTAAGTTAGAGTATTGATTATTATATAATCTTATATCTAACAGGGTGAAGCATGACAAATAAGTAAATATCTACTTTTCGGAGCGGGCTCATTGTTAAATGGTTAAATTGTTGTCATAATTTGTTTATTTATAACGTAATAGCAATATAACAATTTAGCAATTTTTAATAAACATTCATTAGATGAATTTTTATGTTTCTTATAACGAAAGATGCCGAATTTTTCGTTCAAACACTATTTATATTTCACATTCTATTTTTTTAAGGACATCATTAACAATTTTTTTATCAAAATTTATTTCCAAATCTTTTAAAGCTTGCTTTTTGGTTGTTTCGCCTATTCTTATTTGTTTACTCATTTCTATATGATAGTGTGTATATCCGTAATGTTTTATTGTTAAATAAGTACTTGGAAAGTTCATCATACAATTTGTTGAACCAGCCGGATAACTTAGTTTTGGAACTTTCCATTTGAGTTTATCATTTAAGATTTTTATATTTTTTTCTTGTTCCCATTCCAAATACCAGTGAGGAGAAATCATAACATTTTTAAATTTTTTCTTTGATATTTTTATTGCTTCATTTACACTTCTTGGAAATTTTTTGTATTTGAAAATTTTTCGCATCTTATTATTTATAAAGTCATAAGTTGCTTTTGACATTTCAGCATATTCTATTCCTGATTCATTCCCTTGTGTAGATTGTCCTTTTGTCCATCCTGCAATTATCAAAGGAATTTTATATTTTGCAGCAAATTCATATACAAGTTGTATATGCCAGATAGTGCAAATATGACATATAGGAACTTTGCTATTTGTCTTTATTATCAAAGCAAAAGCATCGTTAATAAAATCTGTTTTGTGATAAATCCAGTCAACTTTTAATATATCAACAGCATTTTTTATATTACTTATTGCTTCACTACTTTCAAATCCATTGTCAAATGTAAAAGCCAAAGGATTCATTTTGTATCGTTCTTTCATATAATACAAAGCCATAGTGCTGTCTTTACCGCCACTACACATAACCAGACAGTCATACTTTCCTTTTCCCTGATATTTTTTCAATATTTTGATTATGTCTGATTCCAATAATGGTTTTTCTACACCCAAGGCAGATATTTTTTTTTCTTTATCAAAACCATTACAGATATTACAAATGCCATCATTATCTAACCAAATATCCGGTTTATGTTCAATTAGCAAACATCTCTTACATTGTTTGTTTTGTAATGTCATTTTTTTTATTTTTTATCAATAGATTTTATTTCCCAATTTAATAAAGGTTTTAGGAAAATATACTATCTAATTGAATTAAAATATTTATACCAAACGCAAAAATCAATAAAAAAATCATGTATTCGGTTGTCGTTAATTAATTTTTTTAATTTTTTGATATTAAAAAAATTCATATCATAGATTTCCTCATCTTTTAACAAATTTAATATTAGTTCATCATCATTATTTTTCCAGAAAGACAGAGGATTTTTATGTTTATCATAAAAATTAAAACAAGTGCCTTGTGTTTTGCCTACTAGTGAATTGGTCGGAATATTTAATAATTCATGGAAGTTATTTTTATAAATTTCATTATAAAAATTGTTTTTTGTAAAACTTAATTTTTCTATTGGAATATTTTTAAAAAGCATTATTATTTCGTGTGCAGTAAAAGGCATATAGGCATTTTTAAAAAACATTTCGGGTTGAACCCATCCACTTCTTGAACCACGATAAACATTAGTAAAAAAACTTCTGGTGATAAAATCCAGTGAATATGCAATGGCTTCGGAATATGAAATGTTATGTAAATACTTGCTTTGTTTATTAAGTGTATCCCAGTCAACATCGGAAGTAAAATTTTTTAATAAAATTTTTTTTAAATTTAAGTTATTTATCCTTTTCTTTTTATTTTTTTTTGAATCTGTTTGTTGATCATAAATCCAACTATAGTTAACATTAAGTTTATAGTTATCGCAAAAGTAATTATATATTATTTTTGGAACTATTGCAATAAATTCAGCTTTAAAGAATTCACTGCCATACATTCCTAAACATGGAAAGTCCGCGGGAAAAGATTTTCTTATATCATAAAAATATTGCTTATTAAAAACAGATGGGTATGGAAATAATTTGTTTGAAAGAATATCATGAGGAATACCCAACTGTTTTGCTATCATTGCAGAAATTAGTATTTCATTATTGTCAGAATCAGATATATTTGGTTCATTTAAAGTAAAAAAACGGGATTTTGATTTAAATTGTTCAGGAATACATCCTGCAATAATCCTTGTATCTACTCCGCCAGTTAACGAAAATGTGGGATTATCACAAATGTCAAAATAACTTTTAATTGTTTTTTTTAAAATCGAAGGAAAACTATTTAGTATCTCATTATAATATATTTTTTTATTTGGAAGTATATAGTCATTTTTAACAAAATTTATATTTTCATAAATGCATCTGATTGTAACTTTAGGTGGCAATAGTTTTATTTGTTTTATAAATGTACTGTTTTGAGATGTGGCTCCAAAATAAAAATAGTGAGCTATAGATGTTTTGTCAAGTTGTGGTAAAGGTAATAATTTGAGTAAAGGTTCATATTCATTACAGAATGCAAATATATTATTATTGTTTATGTAATACATTGGGAAATGTCCGTCAGCATCATTTTGCACAATAATCTTTTTTTCTTCTTTATTGTATTCAATTAACTGATACTTCCCATTAATTTTTCCAAAAGGGTGTTTAACAGGAATTTTTTCCGTTGAATATCCGGCTATAGCCCATATTGTCCCATCATTTTCAAAAATATTATCATTAACATTTGCATATTTAGGATACAGAAATAATCTAAAATTTTGAGAATGATACTGATAATAATTACGTGTATTATTTAATAGAAAATCATTGAGAGATTTTTTAATTAAATAATCAATATTTTTTTCTGTTTTATTATAAATGCCTAAAACAAAATTCATTTTTTTATTAAATATTTGCTATGGATTAATATTCTACCGGCTCTATTATTATTAAGATTTTTTTCAACAAAAATTTGTCCTATATAAATAGCTAGTATTATTGGTGTATTGTTTTCAAAAATTATTAAATCTACTGGATAAGTGCCACTCATTAACAACGTTTTGGGAAAAATAATTTCTATTTCGTGTAATCCGGGAGATATACCTCTTGATATTTTATTTTTGGTTTCTCCAATAGGAGTATCATTATTGTCTTTGATAAGCAAATTAATTGATATGTCTTCAAATGTTATTTCTGTTTCGAACATAATTTGAACTATGATTTCGTCATTTTTATCATTAATAATGTTGAATCTAAAATTTGTTATTTGCTTACCTGATGCTTTTAATATTTGAATATTACATTTTTCCTGTTGATTATTTTTTTGTTTAAAATTTTCCTGAATATTATAACTGTTTATTACTGATAAAGGTTGCCCTATATTGTTAATACTAGCATCCCATAATAAAATAAAAGTATCACATACAGAAACTATCTGGTTAGGAAGATGTGTTACTATAAGAATACTTTTATTTTTATTTTTTAAGTCAGTAATAGTTTTTTGTACATTTTTCCGAAACTGGGCATCTCCTACACTTAATACTTCATCAAACAAATATATATCAGCTTGTACGTGTGTTACCAAGGCAAAAGCAAGACGCATATACATTCCTGTAGAATAATATTTAACCTGAGTATTAATAAAGTCAGGAAATCCAAACATTTTAATAATATCGTCAAGATTTTTATCAACTTCCTTTTTAGATAGTCCGTAAAGTTTGCCTGACAGATAAATATTTTCTATTCCTGTAAGGTCATTCTGAAAACCGATACCTACATCAAGTATTGATGCTACTTTGCCGTTAATTTCAATGCTTCCAATAGTTGGAGGTGTAACTTTACTAATTATTTTTAATAAGGTACTTTTCCCTGATCCGTTAGGACCGATAATTCCTGTTACCTCTCCTTTTTTTAATTCAAATGATATATCTTTCAAAGCCCAAAGTTCTTTTGAACTATTATTATTTTTATGCCTGTTAAATAAAGATGTTGTATATTTAATTAAGGATTCTTTAAAATTTTCTCCACGCGATTTATCCAAATGATAAAGCTTTGATAAATTTTCAACTCTTATAGCAATTTCAGACATAATAACTATTGTTAATTATTACAGTAAATAAAATAACTTATGCTTCGTAATTACGAAAAAATTATTTTTAAAAAAGTTTAATTTATGATTGCAAATATAACTTAAAATTAGCATCAGGCAATTGCCTGATAAAAATAATGTCCCTATTTAAAGTTTATTCATAATGTCGCCATTTTTTAAAATTATAAGTCATTCCGTCAGGCAACTCCCGATAGGAATCTAAAAGGGAAGTAAAAAGCAAATGAATATAGAACAGTTGAACAATCGGGTAATGAACAAAAACAAATAATTCGTCATTCTTCATTCAATTGTTCTATTGTTCATTATGGAAATGGTTAATCCTACGGTATTAACAAATAAATGTAATAGATGACGAACTCGTTTTATCCTTTTAATCCCCGGTCATTTTTTTACTTTTTTCAAACTAAGCAGGTTCATAGAGTTAATACCCAGCCCTTTTATATTGTTTTGTGTAAATCTTAATACCTGATCATAATAAAGAGGAACCACTATTGCCTGTTTCATAATAATATTGTCCATTTTTTGATAATAGATAAATCTGACCGAGTCATTTATTTCTTTTTGTGCTTTTTCATACAGAGCATCAAATTTTTTATCTGAAAAATGAGTATAATTAGGTCCTTTGGGACAGAAATTTTTACTGTAAAATAAAGACAAATAGTTTTCTGCATCAGCATAATCAGCTATCCACGAGCCCCTGAAAAAAACTACTTTTGATTTTGCTATAACTTCTCTGAGAGTAGCCGGTGGATTGACATCAATTTTAATATTAATACCAATTTCAGAAAGCTGATGCTGAATATATTTGCATAAGTCAAGATAAGATGATGTTGTTGTAAGAGTAATATCCGATAAATTTTCTCCGCTTACAAAGCCCGCATCAGCAAGCAGTTTCCGTGCTTTATCAGGATTATAATTATATCCTGTAACTTTTGTGCTGTCAAAACAAGGCATACCTTTAGGTATAAAACCATTTAAAGCAGGAGTGCCAATATTATTGCGAAGATAACGTATCATCTTTTCTCTGTCAAAACCATAATTTATTGCCTGACGAACAGCCATTATTCTTAAAGGACTTTGTTTTACAACATCTAAACTTGTATCAACAAGAAAACCTAAATATTCTGTATTCAAATATGGTTGTGTTATGATTTTGAATTTATCTTTATATTTAGGATTTAATCCTCCATTGTGTGTAAGAAGTTCATCTTTGTAGCTGGCATCAATACCAGACATAAAATCAATATCACCTTTAACAAATTTAAAAAAAACCGTCTGTTTGTCAATGATAAAAGAAATAGAAACAGCATCAAGATAAGGAAGCTTTTTGCCTTTATCATTTTTTTCAAAATAGTTTTTGTTTTTTACAAGGACTAATTTAATGTTTTGTCTCCACATCTTAAATTTAAAAGGTCCTGTGCCTACCGGATTTTTACGAAAGTCCTTGGCATAAAATTCTACTATCTCATAAGGCACAACAGAGCAGTATTGCATTGTTAATAAGCTCAAAAAAGGAGGAAACGGCTGTTTTAAATCAATCTTAAAACAGGAATCATTGACAGCAGTCCAGCAAAAAGAGCCATCATTATTTTGTTTTACATTATTAAATATCCATGCACCGGGACAGGCAATTTTTTTATCAATAATTCTGTTAAAACTGTAAACAAAATCTGATGCTTTTACTTTTCTTGTTTTTCCATTCTTAAACAAATGACTATTATGAAAATATACATCAGTTCTTAAATAAAAGATATATGTTCTTCCTTTATTTAAAATTTTCCAGGATTTTGCTATACACGGCTTTACTTCAAGTTTATCGTTTAATTGCACTAATCCGTTAAACAGTTGATTTGTTGCCCATATATTTGCCTGGTCTTTTGCAAAAGCAGGGTCTAATGATGTTATACCTGCTGACTCATTATATCTGAACACTGTCCTTGTATCTTTTTCCCCTGCTTTTCTGTTACAGGAAAATAAAACAATGCTTATAATTAGAATAATATAATATTTCATAAAAATTTTAAACAAATTATCAGTTTTCGTTCAGAAACTATATAAAAATCCCAAAATTAATATTTTTTTAAAAAATAAATTTATTTAAAAAATAAAAAAAATATATATTTGCACTTTTTATTGTTATAACTAGCTGAAGTTTCGGACTTGCTAAGTTGTTGTTAATCAATAAAAGAATATTAATCAGGCGACTGCCTGACAAAAGCATTAACCAAAACTATAAAATATGTTATAAAATTACAAGCCCTGAAAGGGCATAATCAATAACACAGGGCGACAGCCCTGTGAATGAACAATAACAGATGACTTAAGCTCTGAAAGAGCGTAATCAAAATTGGAAAAAGTGAAATCTCATTCATCACAGGAAAAAGACCTTTCAGGAAGAATATTTAGAGTTCCTGAAGGAGTATAATATAGAGTATGATGAAAGATACTTATGGGATTGAGATTACACCCTTTCAGGGCTTAGCGTGGTCAGGCAGTTGCCTGACTCACAGGGCTACACCCTGCGTTGATATATAATGCCCTTTCAGGGCTTCA
>Ga0307991_1001092_pt1 | contig 19304 bp, 18 predicted proteins | sample EllFjometagen131_FD_203146 | JGI IMG/M metagenome (GOLD analysis project Ga0307991, IMG submission 203146) | Marine microbial communities from Ellis Fjord, Antarctic Ocean - #131 | ecosystem: Environmental > Aquatic > Marine > Unclassified | place: Southern Ocean | collected 2014-10-08 | reverse complement strand
TCAAAAATGTTATTAATATCTTTAGTATTAGGATTCTCCATATTTATAAGCTGTTCAATTGGTTCAAAATAAACCTGAACAAAATCATTCTCAGTTACAGTTGCAAGCTGTGTTCCGCTTGCTTTTACATAAAAACTATCAGCAATATCTTTAACCTCAATTTTAGCCGAAGTATTACCTTCTCCAATAATTGCAAGATGATAGTCTTCTCTTCCAAGATCATTAGAAAGTTTTATCAGTTGATGCAAAATATCGATTTTAATATCCTGCCATTCCTTCATTTTTCTTCCCCTCTCATAGTTATTAATTTCTCTTACTGGTTACCTTACTTTCATACCTATGAATATCATTTATTATTTCTGCCTCAACAGGAACATTCATCTTCTGACAATAATAATCCCAAATCATACCAAAAGGCATTGTTTTTAGTTCTTCAAAAAGAGCTAACCTAGCAAAATTATCCCCTTTCCCCTCATATTCTTTAAGTTTTTTTGTAGGCTCCAAAAAGGCAATTAATAAACTTTTCAAGGTAGCCCTTGCCCCAATAGTCCAGGCACCAATCCTGTTTATAGAGGCATCAAAAAAATCCAGGCCAAGATGAATTTTATCAATATTTCCACTTCTTACTACTTCTTCGCTTAAAAATTTTAAATCATCATTTAAAATAACTACATGATCACTGTCCCATCTTACTGGTCTGCTTATGTGGATAAGTAATTCGTCAGAAAATTGTAAAATAGAAGAGACTTTATCAGCAACTAACTCTGTAGGATGGAAATGTCCGAGGTCAAGACATACTATTTTCCTATGAGTAAAAGCATATCCCAGATAAAATTCATGAGAACCTACTACAAATGCCTCGCTACCAATACCAAAGAGTTTTGATTCAAGAGCATCTTTTAATTCACTCTTCTTATATTTTACGGAAAATATCTCATCTAAAGACTCTTTTAAGATTTTTCTATATCCAAATCGATCAACAGGTAAATCTTTTGATCCATCTGGTATCCATAAATTATGAATACAAGGGTCGTTTTGTTCTTTACCAATAAATGCACTTATTTCTCTTGCTTTCTTGACATGATTAATCCAAAAAACACGGATAGATTTTTCTTTGCTGCTTAAGGTAAAACCAGAATCAGCCATGGGATGAGAAAAACAGGTGGAATTAAAATCAAGTTTTAAATCATTCTTTTTGGCCCACACAATCCATTCCTTAAAATGTTCTGGTGATATCTGGTCTCGATCAATATATTTTCCACCAAAATCACCATAAATAGAATGGAGATTTAATCTATGCTTACCTGGTATTAAAGAATATACTTTGCTTAGGTCTATTTTAAGTTCATTAATATTTCTTGCTTTTCCCGGATAATTACCACTAACTTGTATTCCTCCTCCAGATAATTTCGAGTCCGGTTTTTCAAATCCTGCTACATCATCTCCTTGCCAACAATGGATAGAAAGAGATATTCTGTTTAATTTATCTAAAGCATCTTCTACATCTACTCCCAGCTCAGCATATTTCTCTTTGGCAATTTTATAGATATTAATAATCTCTCCGTTACTCATTATAACCCCTTTCAACCCAATCTATAATTAATTTTTTAAATACAAATATAAATCCTCTGTAATAAATAAACTTTAATTTATTCAAGGAATAACGACTTCTAATCCATATGAAAAACTTCATCTAAAGCAGTAGTAACCGGCGAATCGTCAGGATTAGTCTCCATAATATCCTTCATATAATCCCACCATTTTTTCATGATCTCTTTTGAAGGAAGTTCTTCAACTGTATTATTATCTTTTAATTTTTGCACCCCAAAGAGAGTAAGTGTTTCTTTATCAAGAAATATGGAATAATCATAAATTCCCGTTCTGTATAATTTTTCTTTAAGTTCAGGCCAGATTTTATTATGTCTCTTTTTATATTCTTCTTCAAAGCCAGCTTTTAATTTCATTTTAAATGCTACTCTTTCCATTAACCTACTCCTAAATCTATTTTTTAAGGATTACTAAAACTATTTTTAGGCTTTAATTTTTTAAGTAATTGGGGAAGCATAATTGCTAAAATTAATAATAATCCTATAATAATATTCATAACTTTTCCAGGAACGTTAATTAAACCCATCCCGAATTTAAGAAATCCAATGATAAAAATAGAAATAACTACTCCAAAAATTTTTCCTTTTCCGCCAGTAATAGCTACACCGCCCAATACAACTGTGGTTATAATCTCCAACTCCCATCCATAAGCAATATTCGGACGGGTACTTCCAATCCGCGAAGTAAGCAGGATTGAGGCCAATCCAGAACAGAGACCGGTAACTGTAAAAATAATAAGACGTATTCTGTTTACAGGTATCCCTGAAAAACGAGCAGCAGTAGGATTATTCCCAATTGCAAATACCTTCCGTCCTATAGTAGTTCTATGCAAAATTATACCAAAAATTATTGCCAGCATTAAAAAAAGGATCAATTCAAAAGGAACCATAGTATTTCCTATGTACCCCTGCCCAAAATAAGCAAAAGATATCGGGTACCTGGTAAATGCCTTATCTCCAAGAATTACATAAGCAATCCCTCTAAACAAAGACATACTTCCTAAAGTAACAGCAATTGCAGGAATTCCAAATTTCGTTATAATGAAACCATTTAAAAAACCTGCCACCGAACCCGTAAAAAGTCCTATTATAACTAATCCAAAAGTATCAACTCCTGCTTGAGAAGCCATGCCCATAAAAACTGAAGATAAAGCTATAATAGAGGCAACAGAAATATCAATATCGCCACACATGATAACAAAAATCATGGGGAGAGCAATTATCGCCTTTTCCATAAAATTAAAAGTTGTGTTCATAAGATTAGTATAATCTAAAAAATAGGGAGATAGATTAGAATTTATTATTATAATCATAATAAAAATAAAAAGTAGAATAATTTCCCATTGCCACAGAATATCTAACCAGGACGTTTTTCTGATTTTATTAATATCAAGTACATCATCTTGCCTATTCATTAAAGCTTCTCCTTCTTAACATCAGTTGCTGATTGCGTTTATCCATAACAGTATTTATTATAATTGCAAAAAGTATAATAAAGCCCTGAATTGCCATCTGCCAGAAGGGAGAAACATTAATCATAGTTAGAGCATTATAAACAATTCCCATAAAAAAAGCCCCCAGTATAACCCCGATAATCGTCCCGGAACCACCTATAATACTTACCCCGCCAATTACACAGGCCGCAATAGTCTGCAGTTCAAAACCGATAGCAGTTTCACTTTGAGCTGCGGCATAACGAGCAACCCAGAGAAATCCAGCTAAACCAGTAATCCCTCCACATAAAGTAAAGACAATATATTGAATTTTCTTCAGGTTAATACCCACATATTGAGAGGCTATCTTATTACCACCTACCCCGTAGATCTCTCTTCCGGTTTTGGTTAAATTTAAGAAAATTAGAAATAATATCACTATTAGTATCGATATAAATATAAGACTGGATATACCTAAAAAACTTCTTCTGGGAAACCCCCGGAAAACCTCGGTCATCTCATGTGCGCTAACCCAGGTTCCCTTACAAAGCACAAATACTAAGCCCCTATATATACTCATAGTTCCGAGCGTAGTTATGATAGGTGGAATTTTACCCAGGGAAACCAACAAGCCATTTATCGAACCAAGCAAGAGTCCAATGGCTATTGAAATTAAAATGATCATAAAGATAGGAATTCCAGGGTAATATTGATTTAAAAGTGCTACACTCATACCAGTTAAAGCAACACTGGAACCGACAGACAAATCTATACCCCCCGTAACAATAACCATAAGTTGCCCAATGGCAACTATAGACAGAATAGCAGTATCATTTAAAATATCAACAAAATTATTAATATCTAAAAAATTGGGGTTTCTCAAACTAACCCCAAATATTATAAATAAAATAAAAACAAAAAGATTAAACTCTCTTTTCTTAAACAAACTCATCATTTTTAAAATCCCCTCACTTTGAAATACTCCCAATTGCAGCTTTAATTATCTTTTCGGAATTTGCTTCTTCGCGGGTAAATTTTGCAGTCACAACCCCCTCATGCATTACTACAATATTATTAGACATACCGAGAATCTCTGTAAGTTCAGAGGAAATAAGAATTATTGCTATCCCCTGTTTTGCAAGTTCAGAAATAAAATTATGTACAGTAGCTTTGGTGGCTACATCAATCCCCTTAGTTGGTTCATCCATAATCAATATTCGTGGCTTGGTGACAATCCATTTAGCTAAGACTACCTTCTGTTGATTACCTCCTGACAAATTTTCTACCAGCTGATCCCAACCTGAGGCTTTTATTTCTATATATTTTCCGTATTCATCAGTAATTTCAAATTCCCTAACACGGTCTAAAAAAATATGTCTGCTTATTCTATCAATTATCGGTAGGGTAATATTCTCCTTAATATTCATTTCTAAAATTGCACCTTGTAATTGCCGGTCTTCAGGGATATAGGCAAGGCCATAATTCATGGCATCTTCGGGATTGGTAATTTTAACTTTTTTTCCATTAATAAAAACTCCCCCCGAGGTCATCGGTTCAATTCCAAAAATGGTCTGCATTACTTCTGATCTCCCCGCTCCCACTAATCCAAAAAATCCCAATATTTCACCTTTATGCAACTCAAAAGATATATTTTTAAATATGCCAATCTTGGTAAGATTTTCAACTTTTAGGATAATATCGCCTTGCTCTGCCTCTAATTTCGGATACATGTGTTTAAGACTGCGTCCAATCACCATCTGAATAATTTTGTCTATACTAACATCGGCAATCTTTCCTTCACCAATATATTTCCCATCTCTAAGTACGGTAAAATAATCTGCAATTTCAGATATCTCCTCAAATTTATGAGAAATAAAGATGATGGCTTTTCCTTCTGATTTTAATTTTCTAATAATTTTATATAGATATTCAACTTCTTTAATAGTAAGAGCAGAGGTTGGCTCATCCATAATTACTATTCTTGCATTCAGTGAGAGTGCTTTGGCAATCTCCACCATATGTCTTTGAGCAACACTTAAATTTCTTACTTTAGTATCGGGGCGAATATCCAATTCAAGCTTATCAAGAAGTGACTGAGTTTTATCTTTCATTTCTTCCCAAGAAAGCAGTCCATTAGATTTATTTATAATATGATGGCCCATGAAGATATTTTCGGTAACAGAGAGTTCGAGAAACATTGTAGCTTCCTGATGTATAACAGATATTCCAGCCTGTTGCGAGAATAGGGGAGATGGAAATTGAACAGGTTTATCGTGGAAAATGATGGTGCCGGCAGTAGGTTGATACACACCGGCCAAAATCTTTACCAGAGTCGATTTCCCTGCACCATTTTCACCAATAAGAGCATGTACTTCACCAGTTCTTATTTTAAAATCTACTCCATCAAGTGCTTTAACACCATAAAAATACTTTTTAATTCCTTTCATTTCAAGAATACAATTATTCATAAAACAAAAATTCCTCTTTATTCCTAAAGGTATCTATAAATAAAGCGGGATATGTTTAATCCCGCTTTATTTATAGATTTTCCAATTCAAATAATAAGTAAACTATTAATAAATAGCAGCAAATTTATCTATGTTATCTTTTTCAAATATATATGGTTCGCCCATTATTGCTTCGAAACCTGGACCTATTTTAATTTCTCCCATTCTACCGACTTTCATAACCTCGCCCTCTTTGCCCTGAAATTCACCCTTAAGCAGTTTATAGGCAATGTAAGTTGATGAATATCCTAAATCAATGGGATTCCAGAGAGACATTTGTCGACAGGTACCATTTTTGATATATTGCTTCATTTCAGAGGGTAAGCCAAGACCGGTAAGTTCAACCTTCCCTGATTTTCCAGCATCTTCTAATGCCTTTCCAATTGCCGCGATACCAACAGTTGTAGGTGAAATAATCCCTCTTAAATCAGGATAAGATTTAAATAGCCCCATTGCTTCCCGGTAGCTCTTATCAGAAAGATCATCACCGTAAACCACCGCAACTAAATTCATATCTTCATAAGCAGGTTCTTTCAGTTCTTCTTTCATCCATTCAATCCAGGTGTTTTGGTTGGTAGCCTGGGAAGAAGCGCTCAAAATGGCAATTTCACCCTTGTAGTCAACTAAATTTGCCAACATCTTTACCTGGCTTCTACCAATAAACTCACTACTTGATGGAGCTAAGTGAAGTATTCGTCCTTCTGGCGCAATTCCTGAATCAAAAGAAATTACGATGATTCCGCTCTTGATTGCTCTCTTACAAATAGGAACCAGAGCATCTACGTCATTGGCAGAAATGACAATTGCATCTACTTTCTGGGCAATAAGCGAATCAATAATTTCTATCTGGCCCTCGGCAGTTGGTGTAGTTGGTCCTTGATAAATAAGTTCAATGCCACCAAGTTCTTCAGCTGCTTCTAGACCGCCATCTCGACAAGCTTCAAAAAAGGCATTCCCCAAATTTTTAACCAACATAGCAATTCGGGTATTTGCCTCTGCTGCTGAAAAAGAAACCACAGATGCCATAAGAATTGCGATCAATACTATCATCAGTACAAATTTTTGTCTTTTCATTTTATTAACCTCCTTTTTTTATAAAATGAAAACTACTTGATAATATCTTATCTACTTTTTATCTTATTGTCAATAATTGTTATCATAATATTATCATACGTTGACTTTATTTTTATCATATAATATAATATTGGGCAAGTAAACAGATGCATTGTTCCGAATGTAATTTACTAATACTTACTAAATAGGTGGAAATTATATATGAGTAAAGCAGAACGACTCGAAAAAATGTTAGATTTAATCCAAAATAGTAATTTTATCTCTCCGGTAGAACTTGCTGAAAAAATGAATGTTTCTCTGGTTACCATTAGGAGAGATCTTAAAAAATTAGCAGACCAAAAATCTATAACAAAAGAGTACAGTACTATTAAAATAGCTCGGGATTACGATAAAAGATTTCATGAAAGGCTTAATACCAATCTCGAACAAAAAAGAACGATAGCAGAATTAGCCAAAAGATTTGTGCAATCAGGAGATACGATTTTTTTAGATACCAGCACAACTTGCTACGAATTTGCCCGTACATTAGCCCTCTCTTCTCATAACCTGCATATTATAACTAATAATATTTATATGGCAGTTGAGTTAATGAGTATTTATAAAATAGATTTGGTTCTTATTGGAGGTAATATAAGACATGGCTACTTCTCAACGGTTGGTCCACTCGCAGAAAAAATGTTATCAAAAATAAAGGTGACTAAATTCTTCTTCTCCTGCACGATGTTAGATACAAGAGGCATCTATGAATCTAGTGTCATGGAAGGGAACATTAAAGTAAAGATGTTCGAAAATTCCAGGCTTCATTATCTTCTGGCAGATTCCAGTAAATTTGATAAGGCATCTATCTTCCGGACAACTGGTATTGAAAACGTAGATGCGATTATAACCGATAAATCATTATCAAAAGGATATCTCGATATATTGAAAAGAAAAAAAATTGAAATTATTTCCCCAACTCAATGACAAACTTTACAATAATCAATAAAAAATAAATTTATAAAAAAATTCTATTTACCTCTCTTTATGGTAGAGAGAGATAAATTCTTCTGCTTCTTGAAGTCGAGGCATAGAATTAGATGCTCCATACCGTGTTCCCACAATTGTAGCTACTCCATTTGCAAAAGTAAGAATATCTGTCAATTTTGATCTTGAAAAAACTAGAAAGTTATCATCTTTCAACAATCTATATATAACAGCTGCCATAAAGGCATCTCCGCAACCGGTTGTTTCCTTAATTCTTATTTTATTAAAAGTAGGGATATACATAAATTGTCCCTTATAATAACTTAGCACTCCATTTTTGCCAAGAGTAACTAAGATTAAAGAAGAATTAATTTTATTCAATATTTTTCTTAAACCTTCTTTTGCATCTCCTAAACCGGTAATATATTTCAGATCATCATCACTCATCTTTAAAATATCAACCATTTTAGATATTTTAAAAAACATATTTAAAAAATCTTTTTTATCTTTTATTAATGATGGTCTTATATTAGGATCGAAAGAGGTGATTACCTTCTCTTTATAAAACATATTCAATAGTTCCAAATAAGCATCTGAAGCAGGTTTTTCAAGTAAGGAAATTGAACCAAAATGATACATAGAATAATTCTTGGGATTTATATCCTTTACTTCAGGAATAGTCAACATTGTATCAGCTGCATTATCTCTGTAAAATCTAAATTCGGGTTTTCCTTCTTTATTAACTGCTACAAATGCGAGAGTGGTTTTTAAGTTAATATCTCTTTTTAGACATTCGCTATTTATTTTCTCTCTTCTTATAATATCCATCAGCCCTTGGGCAAATTCATCTCCCCCTACTTTTGTTAAGAAAGAAACTGAAACTCCCAGTCTTCTCAAACCTACAACAACATTAAAAATAGAGCCGCCAGACCTTTTTTCAAATATAACACTATGATCGAGCCCTTTACCTACTTCCTTTGAAATAAAATCAAGCAAGATTTCTCCTCCACAGAGGACCGGTTTCAACATCTAATTACTCCCTCACTTATAAAATATCGCTTTCAAGCTACGCCTTTTTTTAAAATTATATTTGCATAAAGTGCTCGCTCACTTGTTGCTATAATGAAAAAAAAATTGTCTGCCCTATTATAGAAGTCGTATCTTTCCGTGATAACAATTTTGCTATCTTTTGTTTTTTCTTTTAAGATTTTTTATATTCTTCCCAGATAACGGATTTTTTTTCTTCATCATTATTTTTGAAGATACTATTTTACTCTGCAAATCTCTCAATAAGACTTAGGAAATTATCTAATATTCTAAAACTATACCTGTGGAAAGATCATCACTTTCATGGATGGCTCTTTTCTATCTAATAAAAGGTGTATGCCATTCTCCAATCCATTCAATGGTAGTCGATGAGATATTAGATCCTTTACTATTATTCTCCCAGCAGAAATAAGATCAATAGCTTGTTTTGAGTTTCGCAGAGATGTATAGGATGACATAATAGTTAATTGTTTATTAAATAATCTAAAAGGTTCAATGGTCATAACTTTTCCTCTCGGTGCTACTCCAAAAAAAAGGATTTTTCCAGCAGGACGAACATACATTATACATTGCTCAAGTACGGGAATAACTCCGGTAGCATCAACGACCATATCATAACTCTCCTTTTTTACCTGGCTAAAATCAGAGAAAACTTGTCCGCTCCCCTCTGCAGCAGCAAAATCTCTTCGGCTTTCATTTTTTTCTACTATATCCAACTCAGCAGGTCCTATGTTCACAAGAGTACGCAGTAGTAACATCCCAATAGGCCCTGCTCCTATAAGTAGTATATGAGCACCTAGTGCAGAATGGATACCCAATGTAGATTCAATCAATTCTACTCCGTGTATCACACAGGATAAGGGCTCCATAAATGCAGCTTCTTCAAATGATAAATCCCCAATATTAAACGCAGCCTGCTGCGGAACCATAACATGTGTTGCCATCCCTCCTGGTATGGTCACTCCAATGGCTTGCCAATTTTCACAGAAATTCTGACGATTATGTAAACATGCATCACAGATCCCACAGGATAAATTTGGCTCTACTGCTACTCTATCTCCAATCTGAAACCTATCCACCTTATCTCCTATCGCAACTACATCACCTGAGAACTCATGTCCTGGAATAATAGGATAATTACCAAGATATTCACCAAGAAAAATATGTAAATCTGTTCCACAAATTCCACTTACACTAACCTGAATAGTTATCCAATCTTGAGGAGGATTTAGTATCTTTTGCTTATTTAATACAAGCTCCTTTATGATTCTTGGTTTAATAATTTGATAAGCTTTCATTATTATCAGCTCCTTTTTACTTTATCACTTAGAAATTCACAGATTATCAGAATATAATAAACTCTTGTCTTACCCAAATAATTGAACAGTTTTAATTAATGGCATCTCATTAATATAGTAGTTTTTCTTAACTTTACTCTAAAACAATCTCTCTGAAAACCAATGCTCTCATAATTACTCCTATCATCACTTCTTCTATAGATAAATTTGAATCTTTACAATATCCGGTTGATGCTTTGCAGCTAATTCAAAAGCCTCAATAGCCTTATCAAATGGAAAACGACGAGAGATACAAGGCTTTAGATCTATTTTCCCAGAATCTAGTAATGCTAATGTCTTAGGATACATATTAGCATATCGGAAAATTGGTATTGTAATTGCTTCTTTAGCCTGAGCCGCGGGAACATCAAATAATGCCGGTTCAGATGGGATACCTATGATAACGACCTTCCCCCCAGGGCAAACATAGTTAAATATTGTCGAGAAAGCTTTCTTATTTCCGGAAGCCTCAAAGACGATATTCACACCCCATTCATCCGTTTCATGTGATATAACACCTTTAAGATCATTTTTAGCAATATTGACTGTCTTAACAGGTGCTATAGATCGTATCAAATCAAGTTTTGGTTGCTGAAGGTCAGATATAATCACCTTACTACATCCACCTGCTAAAGCAGCTATCGCGGTAACAATACCTATAGTTCCAGCCCCAATTACAAGAGCAACATCCCCCGGTTGTATTCCTGCTTTGGTTGCTGCATACATACCAATCGCCATAGGTTCAACCATTGCAGCCTCTTCTAACGACACTGAGTCCGGAACCTTGAATGTCAAGGAAGCAGGATGAACTACCGATTCACGTAGGCAGCCGTGGATTGGAGGTGTAGCCCAGAACCGTACATTAGGATCAAGATTGTACATCCCTAATCTTGAAGCCTTACTAGTAAAATCGGGTATCCCTGGTTCCATGCAAACCCTATCCCCAATTACAAGGCGGGTAACTTGTTCACCAACCTCAACAACAATTCCTGATGCCTCATGACCAAGAACCATAGGTTCAGTAACAATATAAGGACCAATCTTCCCTTCTTCATAGTAGTGCACATCACTACCACAAATCCCTACATGTTTCACAGCAATACGAACATCATAGTGACCAAGATGCTCTTCCATTAAAAAATCATCTACAATAGTAATATCTTTAGTTTTGTTTAATATAACAGCTTTCATTCCAATTTCCTTTCTCTTATATAGTAATTACAATTATAATTATTATGTATGTTTCATGATATAACACAAGTCATGAAATGGATGATATAATTTACAGAATTTCTCATATTGTTTCTTATACTGAGTATAGGCTTCATTGTTAGGCCCGATTGAGTGACTGAATGATATCATCTGTGCCCCGCTCTCATAATTCTGAAACAATCCACTCCCTACTCCTACCGCTATAGCAGCCCCTAATGCTGTGGCTATCCTTGGGGAATTTGTTAAATGAATTGGTCGATGCAGAACATCACAGAAAATATGACTCCAGAAAACCGATTCAGCCCCACCACCAATAAGAGTGAGATCCTCAATGGATATCGAATTTTCCTCATATACATCTAAAACAGTATGAAGAGCATAAGCAACACCCTCAAAAATTGCACGTATCATATCTACTCTTGAGTGGGCCAACGATAAACCAACAAATGACCCCTGTAAATTTTGATCCCAATAAGGGGTTCTCTCCCCCATTAGATACGGAAGGAATAATACACCATGGGCTCCAATACCAGAATTTTCAGCCTGCTGATCCATGAATTTATACAGATCCACTGTGTCATCTACCCTAATCATATCAGTATATCCCAGTACCTCTGAAGCCCACTCACGTAATATACCAGCAGATTGCACTGTCCCACACACGTTGCACAAGTATCCATTGAGATCATAGAAATTTTGTACTCTTCTTTTATGTTCTATAAGAGGCTTTTCCTCTAGAACAGAAATCCAAGCACTACTCCCCACATATAATTGAGCTTTACCCTGCGCTACAATTCCAGCTCCTCTTGTGGAACAGGCGGCATCACCACCCCCAATGTATACCGGAATTCCTTCTTTTAATCCGGTCATACGTGCGACATCAGCACTCACCCTTCCTGCTAATTCATGAGAAAACCGAACCTGGGGGAATATGTTCACATCTAGTCCTAATTCGCACACCATATCTGTTGCCCACGTTCTCTTTTTAAAATTAAAGGCACCTGTAAGCGATGCGTCAGAATAATCAGTTACACCGTAATGCCCTCCAATAAGCCTTGAACGAATAAAATCCTTACTCTGTGTGACATACTTGGTCTTTTTATAAAGACTCGGAAGATAGTGCTTAAACCAAATTATTTTTGGTAAAGTAAAATGTGAATCAACCCTATTTCCAGTTATAGCAACAAATTTATCAGGTGATATTTGTTCTAATATATAAGAACAATATTGTTCACTTCGATTATCCGAATGGATTATTTCATTATAAACTGGCTCACCTTTCGCATCAATAGGGATCATCCCATTCATGTGACCAGAAAGTCCGATCCCAATAATATTAGTGGTATCAAGAAGTCCCTGATCTTTTAAGCAATGAATCCCCTTTAGAACACCCTGCCACATCTCATAAGGATCCTGCTCTGCCCAGCCCACATGAGAATAGGTCGTTTTTATTTTCTGTGTAGAGACACCCATAACTCTTCCTGTCTCATGAAACAGAACACTTTTGACCCCTGTCGTGCCTATATCAAATACTAATATGCCCATTTGTTTGCTCATCATTTTTTTCAATACCCTTTTAGACTACTATATACAGGTAAATCCACCATCAATCACAAGATCACTCCCGGTAGTGAACGAACTAGCGCTGCTAGCAAGATAAAGCAATGCCGATTGAAGCTCTTCTGGATTACCCATTCGGTTATAAAGACTCTTTTGGATCCACTCATCTTTCCATTCAATTGGAGCTTTTTTTGTTATATCTGTTGCAATATACCCTGGACTGATACTATTGACCCTCACATGGTAGGGAGCCCACTCTACAGCCAACGATTTTGTTAATTGAATAACTCCGGCTTTTGAAGCATTGTATGCACACTGAGGTTGTGGCATATTGACAATATGGGCTGACATGGATGCAGTATTAATTATCGATCCGTGCTTTTGTCGTATCATTACCTTACCAACCTCTTGCGCAACTAGAAAAACACCTGTAAGATTGACATCAATAACACGCTTCCATGAAGCAAATGACATAGTCTCTGCGGGTTCATTGATGCAAATCCCCGCGTTGTTGAATAGAATATCTATCTTTTTAAAATAATCCAAAGTCTGAAGCACCATTACCTTTACACTTTTAGGATCAGTTACATCCGTTCTTATTGCAATCACCGAAGAATCTGTCGTTTCAAGCTCTTTTGCAGTCTTTTGTGCGGTATTCATATCGATATCTGCTATAATTACATTCGATCCCGCTGCAACAAACGCTTCGGCTCCTTTTCTCCCTATTCCTCTTGCTCCTCCTGTCACTATTGCACAAGTATTCCTAAGATCAAACATATTTATTTTCATACTTCATAACCTTCCTTTAAGTTATTTATCTGTGATTTATCATTGTAAGTATTTCCAATTTAAGAATAGAATTTATCCTTTCACTGCACCCATAGTAAGTCCTTTAACTAATGCTTTTTGGGAAATAATTCCAAAAATGGCTGGTATCAAAATTGTTATTGTCGATATCGCACTTAGCTTAGCCCAGAATAATCCTTCCTGTGTCATAAATGAGGCCATATATACCGGTAAGGTATTTGCTTTTACTGCTGTAAGATTTACAGCAAAGAAAAATTCGTTCCAGATAAATACGAAAGTAAGTAGTGCTGATGATACTATTCCCGATTTTGAGAGAGGAAAAATTATTTTAAAGAAAGCACTCCATTTAGAACACCCATCAATATCTGCTGCTTCCAAAATCTCAATAGGAATATCTTTGAAAAACGATGTTACCATCCATATAATCAATGGTGTGTGAATGCCTACATATAAGAGGATAAGTCCGGTTCTCGTATCCAATAGATTCATCCAATTCATGATAAGAAATGCAGGAACAAGAACTGCACAAGGTGGTAATAACTGCGTTGAAATAAACCAAAAATAGAGGTTGGTTGGATTCTTCATTTTTCCAAATACAATTCTATAGGCTGCTAGTAAGCCAATAGCAAGACAAAGCAAAACTGAAATAACGGTTACCGACACAGAGTTAGTAATATGATAAAAAATCGTTTTATCAAAAATGATAGTATAATTATCTAAAGTAAATTTATGGATAAATAATGAGGGTGGAATAGCACTTTCTTCGGTCTTAAAACTGGTTAAAACCATATAGTAAATTGGAAACACCCATACAATGCAAAGAATATAGGTAAGAAAGGTGATCATAGAATCTCCTATTTTCTTATTGGTTGTTCGTATCATACTTACATCTCCAATCTTTTGATCCATTTTTGGATAAAATTAAACATAAACATAATAACGATAAGGGACATTGCTACCATAATAGTTGCATAACTTGTAGCCTGACCAATATCCCACTTATAATAACTGATTTTAAATACCTGATATGGAAGATTTGTTGTAGCAACTCCAGGTCCTCCACGAGTAGTAACATAAATGAGACCAAAAACTTTAAGTATAAATATCGTTCCCAACATAACTACAACTTGAATATGATAGCGCAATGCAGGAATTTTTATCTGGAACAGAATACGTATACTACTAGCTCCATCAATCATAGCACTTTCAATTATTTCAAGATCTATACCTTGCAATCCCGCCAGTATAATTAATACAAAAAATGGAGTCCACTGCCACACAATTAATATAATAATTGAAATAAATGCGTGTTTGCCAAAAAAATCAATTGGAACTGAATTGAACATTTGTGAAATGTAACCAGCAATACCAAAAGACGGATGAAGTAATAGAGTTTTCCAGATAATACCGATCACTGCATCCGTCATAAAAAATGGGATAAGAATAAACGTCCTACAAATATTTTGTAATGGAAATTTTCTGTCTAACAACAGGGCAAAACAAAATCCAAGAATAAGGCACAAAATTAGGGGAAGTGCGGTCATTAGAATAGTGTTGCCAATAATTTTATAGGTCTCTTGATTTGTGAAAACCCATTTATAGTTCTTTAAACCCACAAAAAATTTTCCCAAATCTGGACGAATTACAATCCATTTAATAAAACTTAAGAAAATAGTAGCAAGAAATAGGATCTGAGTAACTATCCCAACAATAATAACTGCTGGTAAACTAAGTAACGAATTCATTTTTAACTTCATAGCAATATTATACCTCTATGTAGATATAAGATAGGAGATGTCGGTAGATTTGATATTCTGCCGACATCTCGTATCTCTCATCACTATCTCACTAATAGTGAAACAATTCTCAATATTTAGTGTTACTCTTTATAGTACCCTCCATCTTTTGAGACTTCAAGTGCAGCTTTTTGACATGCTTTAATTACATTTTCAAGGTCCTTAGTCCCTGAAAGATATGCAGCAAGTTCTTGTCCCACTTGTTCTCCAAGTCCCTGGAATTCAGGAATTGAAACATATTGTACACCCTTATATGGTACAGGATCATATGTTGGTTTGTCATAATCTGCATTCTTCATGGAATCAAGTGTAAGAGTAGCAAAAGGAGCTACAGCTTGATATTTGGGATTTTCGTAAGTAGAGATACGTGTTCCTGGAGGAGCTTGCTGCCAGCCAATAGTTTCCCCTACTAATTTGATATAATCTTTATTTGTAGCCCATGTTATAAACTTAAATGCTTCATCTTTATTCTTAGAAGCTGACTCAATAGCAAGTGACCAAGCCCAAAGCCATCCATTATTCTTCTTTTTTGCAGAAGGAGCAAGAGCATAAGCAACTTTACCTTTCACTTTTGAGTCGGCACCTTCAAGAAATCCTGCAGCTACAGTTGCATCATACCACATACCAGCTCTTCCACTTGACATTAGAGCAAGAGCTTCAGTAAAACCTACAGTTGTAGGACCTGGCTCACCTACTTCAGTTACAATATTTTTGTAAAATTGAAAAGCATTTCGCATTTCTTCTGTATCAAACTGTGGATGCCATTTTTCATCAAACCATCTAGCTCCAAAAGCATTGATCACAGTTCCAAAAACAGCCATATTCTGACCCCAGCCCGGAAGACCACGAAGTACGATACCGTATATATTGTTAGCAGGGTCATTGAGGGCTTCTGCGAATTGATAGATTTCTTCCCATGTTGGAGCCTTTGGCATCTTTAAACCATGTTTTTCAAAAAGATCCTTTCTGTAAAAGACCATGCTGCTCTCACCATAAAATGGAATAGCAAACTGTTCACCATTCAATGAAAGTGCACTGATAACTGGTGAAAGAAAATCACCACGGTCGTATTCTTTCAGGTCAGTTGTTGACATTTTTTTAAAATATGACTCTAACGAGACAATCCATTTGTTTGCAGCCCAGAAGGGAGTGTCATATGTACCAATGGTTACAATATCATATTTTCCTGCACCGAGAGCAACATCCTGAGTGACTTTCTGTCGAAGTTCATTTTCAGGTAATACAACAAAACTTAGTTTAGTCCCTGTGTCTTTAGTAAATTCTTCTGACAACTTTTTCATAGTCATCATATCAGGGTTATTTACCGTGGCAATAACTAATTCCTTAGCAATTGCGGGTTGACAAAACAATAGAACAAACCCAAAAAATAATACAGCAAGTAATAATACAATAAAACGTTTCATTTTTTAATTTTCTCCTTTTTAATTAATATTTTACTAAACTTATTAAGTTTATATTGTTTCCAGTCCAATCACCCCCTTATTTAAAGTATCTCCTCTAAGATGATTTTCTGACAACAAGTGTTACAGGCAAGCGATATACCTTATAATCTCCGGTTTCTTCTTTTTTAATTCTTCTAATTAATAATTCAGAAGCTTTTTCTCCTATTCTGCGACTTGGCTGTTTTACCACAGATAATGGAGGGTTTGTAATTGAAGCCCATTTATAATCATCAAATCCTATAATTGCTAATTCATCTGGTACTTTTATCTGTTTTTCTTTTAAAAAATTTATAGCACCTATAGTCATTAGATTATTAACAACAAATAAAGCAGTTATATTTGTATTAAGTAATAATTCTTTCATTAATTTATAACCACTATCATGCCTGCCATCACCTATTTTTATCAAATTTTGGTCAACCTTTATCCCATAATTCACTAATGCTTTTTTGTAACCTATAATTCTTTCTTTGCTAGTGGTTAATCCTGGCAATCCAGCAATAACTCCTATTCTTGAATGTCCTTTTTTAATCAACATACTAACTGCCTTATATGCACCTTCAACATTCTCAACTAACATACAATCACCTGGACAATAACCTTGCGGCTTGCGATCAATAAATACTATGGGGATATTCCTATTTGATAACTTCTTTAAAAAAGTATGATCTCCAGATGTGGGGGCTAGAATTAAACCATCTATTAATTTGGCATTAAAGACTTTTATTTGATCTTTCTCAATTTCTAAATTTTCATCGGAATCAGCGAGTATAAGAGTGTATCTACATTTTTTTAATCTACTTTCTATTCCTCTAATCACGGCTGTAAAAAAGAAATTAGAAATATCAGGCACTATTAATCCTATTACCTTGCTTTTTTTACTACGTAGACTTTGCGCTGAAGAGTTTGGGTAATAATCTAATTTTTTCATAACTCTTAAAACTTTATCTTTAGTTTCTTTTTTAACAAACCGAGTTTTATTGATCACGTGGGAAACTGTTGCCGTTGATACCCCTGCTTTTTGGGCCACATCTTTCATGGTAATTTTCATATATACAAATAACTCCATTATTTAATGTTGTATGTATGATATCTTGAAGTAATCGATTACGTAATCGATTACTTCAAGATATCATATTTTATAAAAGTTGTCAAATTTTCCCTGAGCGTTGTCTGTGTCAACCTTTTGGGGGTAGTTTTCTTTGGTGAAAAAAATTCTTCTGGCTTTGGGCAGACCTACCCCTTGTTTTATTATGGCTTATTGTTTTTGCCAATAAGCATAATTGTCCTTATTTTCTTTAGGTTACAGTAATACATCTTAATCTTCTTTCTTGCATTTTCTTTAATTGATTAATAATATCCTACCTCAGATAGTTTTCGCAAAACACCCACCCAGGGTTTGCCCTAATCTGGTCCTCTTAAAGCAGGTAAATTCTTCTTCTCCTGCACGATGTTAGATACAAGAGGCATCTATGAATCTAGTGTCATGGAAGGGAATATTAAAGTAAAGATGTTCGAAAATTCCAGGCTTCATTATCTTCTGGCAGATTCCAGTAAATTTGATAAGGCATCTATCTTCCGGACAACTGGTATTGAAAACGTAGATGCGATTATAACCGATAAATCATTATCAAAAGGATATCTCGATATATTGAAAAGAAAAGAAATTGAAATTATTTCCCCAACTCAATAACAAACTTTACAATAATCAATAAAAAGCAAATCTTATTCTCTATTTTTTTTAATCTCTCTATCACCTGGTTAATTCCTCGACCAAAATAATCATGTAATTTTTTATATTCAGTAAATAACTGGTTGTAAGCCTTCACGTTTTCAGGGATAGGAAAATAATTTTTCTTCTCGATAGAGGCCATATGGGTTACCGCATCTTCAATAGAATCTACCCCCCCCCCAACAGCTTCACTCTCTACGGCAATAGCCCCGAACATAGTTGCCCCTAGACAAAAGCCTGACGAGAAGAAGAGACTTTTAATTTCTCGTCCAGTTATATCAATATAAATCTACATCAATACCCTTATCTTCTACCATATAATGGTCCAAAATTAGCACATGCCCTAAAGTCAGCAGATTCTAAATCAGAAGTTCCAAAGGAGGTCCAGGTCTTGGGTCTGAAGATCTGTTCTTCGGGGACATTGTGCATACCCACCGGTATCCTGAGCATAGAGGATAGAGTAATCAGGTCTTTTCCGATATGTCCATAACTGATTGCTCCATGGTTAGCTCCCCAGTTGTTCATCACCGAATAAACATCTCTAAAGCTCCCCTTACCATTTAGAATAGGGGCAAACCAGGTGGTGGGCCAGGTGGGGTCAGTACGTTCATCTAAGATGTGATGAATTTCGGGAGGTATATCTACAGTATAGCCTTCGGCAATCTGGATTACCGGACCTAGACCTTTGATAAGGTTTATCCTTACCATAGTTACCGGCATAACTCCTTTGGTGTAGAAAGTAGATGAATATCCACCTCCCCGGAAA